>Ga0247842_10007197_pt1 | contig 12159 bp, 11 predicted proteins | sample LaCruzMarch2015__3_FD_192411 | JGI IMG/M metagenome (GOLD analysis project Ga0247842, IMG submission 192411) | Freshwater microbial communities from meromictic Lake La Cruz, Castile-La Mancha, Spain - LaCruzMarch2015_19m | ecosystem: Environmental > Aquatic > Freshwater > Lake | place: Spain...
AGTGGTGCAGGTACAAACACAAGTGGTTTTTCCGCGCTGTTGGCGGGCCGCCGCAGCTACTATGGTTACTTCAGCAGTTTAGGAAGCACCACTTACTTTTGGAGTTCTACGGAGGACAATAGTAGTATCGCTTACAGCCTGTACCTGTACGGCAATGGTAGCAGTATCCACCTGTACAATATCTACAAGGACTACGGTTTCAGCGTTCGGTGCGTGCAGGATTGAAATTGTCTGAATCACGGATTAAACGGATGACACGGATTTCACGGATTAGAGGATTCCGAATCATCAGGAAAAGCATTTACCCTAAATTTACAAAAATTGAAAATCCGATCCACTGACGGACTGAAATATCTTTAACCAATGTCCGCTGTGTCAATTTCCTCTTTTCAAACGTTCCTCGGTAAATTCTAATGAATTATCATTCCCAGTATCAGGTAAAGTACAGCAGTAATGCCCCCGGCGGTAAGTGCGTATGGCAACTGAGTCTTGACATGGTCTATATGGTCACTTGCCGAAGCCATTGACGAAATAATAGTTGTATCCGAAATCGGGGAACAATGGTCTCCAAAAACTCCACCTCCTAAAGCTGCTGCGATAGTAAAATAAAGATTAGCATCCAGTGCCTGCGCCATTGGTACTCCGATAGGAATCATAATGGCGAAAGTTCCCCAGGAAGTCCCGGTTGCAAATGCAATAAAACAAGCTACGACAAAAATAATGAACGGAACAAAATCCGGAGCCAGCCACTGTTTTGAGAGTTCTGCTGTATAGTAACCCGTTCCGAGTTCCTTACATACTGTCCCGATTGCAAAGGCAAGCATCATAAGAAGAGCAAGAGGAATCAAACCGCCAATACCCTTAAAGATCAGTTCTATTGTTTCAGCAAAAGTGAATATTTTCTGTGATGTATAAAGAATTGCCGAAACGATAATAGATGTAAGAACCGAGTAAAGAACTGCGGATGAACCCGAACCTGATCCCAGTGCAAAAAAGATTTTTTCAAAGAAGGGGAGTTGGTCTATGTTCGGAACCAGTGACCAGCCGGTATACATAAGCATAAGGGGCATCATGGCAACCATTACACCTATCGGGATAATCATATTAAAAGCACGTCCTTTAACGCCTTCCTTGGTAGGCAGGGAAACAACTTCGGTTGATATAAGGGGGACTGCCCCGTCACGAAGGACTTTCCCTTCATTGAGTGCCCTTAACTCAGCCTTTTTCATCGGGCCAAAATCTTTACCGGTCAGTATAAGAAATACCACTAAACCGGTTGCAAGCATAGGGTAAAAATTAAACGGATAAGAAGCCACCAGGACTCCAAGCGGATTATCAAACCCCTGGGCAACCAGAAGTCCCATTATGTATGCTCCCCATGCGTTAAGGGGAATAAGGATACAGGTTGGAGCGGAAATTGAGTCTGCGATATATGCAAGTCTTTCCCTTGGTATTTTTAGCTTGTCAAATATCGGGCGATAGAGGGTCCCTACAGTCAGTGCATTAATGCTCGACTCCACAAAGATTGCAGTTCCCGTTAACCAGGCAAGTATCTGTACAACTTTTCTCGGATTACCGATCTTTTTTTGTTCAAGGTGGTTAAGGAATCTGTTAACTGAGACTATAAATCCCTCCACCCCTCCCGATCTCTGGACAAAAGCAATCAACGCCCCCACAAGACAACTGAACATTATAGTCCTGGTATTCCCCGGTTCCTTAAAGACGTCAACAAGCGCCTGTATGGTTGCAGTAGTGCCGGTGATGGGATTGCCCCCTACCAGAATAATCCAACCTAACCAGATACCAAAAAGAAGCGAGACGAAAACCTGTTTTGTCTTTATCGCAAAACCAATTGCGATAACGGGGGGAAGTACAGACCAGAAACCATAATGTTCCATCATCTACCTATAGAGTTATTATTGAAATAATGTAAAAGTTTTTTCATAACGCAAATATAAGATTAAAATTTTATTTAACATTAAAAATCTCTTCTGACGTATCGGAAATAAACTTATCAACTAATAAACTTATGAATCAATCCATTTCCGGAAGAATTTTACCGTTGTAAGGGATATTGTTATATGTATCCTGATCAGCCGGGATTAATCCTTTTGCGATTGCATAGAAAGAAAAAATAAGGAGCATGAAATTCATTTTTCTTAAATGCAATTTATCGGGATCGTTTTTCCAGAGCCCGGATTCAATTAGAATTGTGCTTACGTTCTTCCCCGCAATAGTGTCGCCAAAAGCCCTTGGTTCGAAGTCGTCTGAGTATTTAGTTGTCCTGAAATCAACGAGGGGATTAAAACTATTATAGAGGAGTGAAATCAGATTAACAGCATCCTGCCTTGAGGGGCTAAGCGATTTATCCGCATCAAATGGAGGTGCAAGAAAAGAGAGGGCTGCTATTCTGTCTGAATCCCCCACGGACCATAGATAATCCTGGTCGTGCATATTAAAAGCATAGCGGGGTTTAAAGTTTTCCACTGCCTTTGACAGGATTCCTGATTCGGGAGAAATAAGATCTTTGGCATCCCTGTTCAGATCTATTCCGAGAGCATTTTCCCGTATCCCCCGTTCAGCTCCGTCAGGATTAAGCATGGGAATAAAACAGAGGGAGAGATTTGACAAAATCTCTTCGCGTACCTGATTCAATCCGTCATCTGACGGATGAAAAATCCCCGGCAATTCGTCAACTGACGGAGATTCGACCTTCGACTTTTGACCTTCGACCTTCGACCTTCGACCTTCGACCTTCGACCAAAGCCCCCTGCCAGATTGAAAATCCGACCCCCTGACGGACAAGAAATTGAAAATATCAAAAAAAGCTGCAGTTGCGCATGCTTCATCGCCGTGCATCTGTGACCAAAGCAGAATACGCACAGGCCCTCCTTTATACCTGACCTGAAATATCTCCCTTCCTTCAACTGAAGTGCCTACCTGCTCTTTATTGAAAAACGCCGGGTTGTCAATCAGTTTTTTAACGTCCCGGTGCTTAAAATGCTTATTTGTTAAAGAATTTTCTTTAATAAGCGGGTAAATTGCATCAAGTTTCAAGATTAATTCAGTAAACATGCCGGAATCCTTTATTATTATAGAGTTAATAGTTATATTTGCTTAAAGTATTAAATTATTTATGAAAACAAAGATCGAAAAAGCTGTAATTGTTGTGACCGACTCAGGTTTCGGCGGATTAAATGTATTGATAAATGCGTATAAACTGCTTCACAAATTAAAACCCTTTAAAGAAATCGACCTGATATTCTATAATGCATTACCCGATGAGAATTACGGGTACAACCAACTGGCTACCATGGAAGAGAAAGTAAAAGTTTTCGACACGGTGCTGGAAGAAATCGAGAAGCATTATTCTCCGGATATCATTTTAGTCGCTTGCAATACCTTGTCTGTTGTCTATGAAAACAGCAGAAACACCAAACTGAAACAATTACCTGTGGCCGGGATCGTGGATACCGGTGTCCGGTTAATTTATAATGGGCTGACTGAGAACGTCAATTCCAAAGTAATTATAATCGGGACTCCAACGACAATTGGAAGCAACTCTCACAAGAATAAATTATTAAAAAAGGGAATAGACCCGGAGAGAATAATTACAATTCCCTGTTATAAATTAGAGAGCGAGATACAGGATGACCCTAATTCCGAAATAGTACACCGGATGATAGACTATTGTTGCGACGATGTCATAAATAAAATATCAAAGAACGAAGAAATATATCTTGCGCTGTGCTGCACTCATTACGAATTCAGCAAAAATCTGTTCGAAAAGTATCTGAGGGAGAAGGGGAAGAACTTTTCGATAATAAATCCAAATGATTTCATGCTGGATGAATTGATTAATAAGAAGAATATTCACCCGGCAAAAGAAACAAGTATAAATGTAAAAATAGTTTCAAGAACAAATGTAAAAGCTGAGGATATTGAAGCGTTAGGCAAATTGATTGCGGGTCGAAGCCCGGAAATAGCAAAAGCCTTAAAATCACTGAAATATCTTCCCCCTTCAAAGCATTAATTGAACCCACAGTCTCCGTTAACTGACGGAGACTAACCTCTCTTCAACATTAAAGACAGGCGTTTTAAGCTTATCGCACATCTCTTTTAAGAAGAGTTCCTTATCCATGTAATCTGCAACGAAGATATTATTGTATAACTTCGGGAAAAATGGATTAATGGTTATAGCTTTAAGAACCGGCTTAAACATATAAGAGAACCTGACAGATGATCCGGATAGTGAAGCAATAAAATCCCTTAACCTTGCAAAATCTGCCGACAGAAGGAGTTGAACCGGAGAGAGCAAAATTAACCCGGTCTCCTTTTTATTTGAATTCAGATAATCCATGAGTCCCCTGATAGCGGCTTCCGAAAAGAATACCGGAATAACGATTTGCCTGCAGTCACCGGGGATATTCCCAATAAGAAACTTAACATCTTCCTGATCAATAAATGTTTTCAGGCCGGCATTTACAATTCCGGACTCTGAGACGAATGAGATAGCGGAAATATTGGAAATCCGACCCCCTGACGGATTGGAAATCCGACCCCTTGACGGATTGTCTGCATGAAATCCGGAATCCGGGTAAGTAAATATTTTTTCGACCGTTACCATTTCATCTACTAAAACGGATATATCTGTTGTGCGTGAGCCTCCTGTTGTAAATATAAGATCATCCAGCAAATACATTGGTGAAATTCGGTTCAGGGATCCGTCAACAAGCAGATAGTCCCTGCCGAGTTCATTAATTATGGTGATAAGTTCTTTAAGCTGAGACGCCCTGTTAGGGCCGGCGATAACAATAAGCCCGGGTTTTGTAACTTCTGCAATACAAACAAAACCAAGAGAAGTTTCAATATCTGTTTTTTGAATCAGTCTGTATCCGGCTTCAGAATTGACAATACATTTCTCAGCGGTTGCCACAATAACGGATTTATCAAAGTAGAGACGGGGTTTAGGGAGAAGGGTAATGTTATCAATCTCCTCACCGTCGTAACCTATTCCGGTCACTGCCACTTTTTTGTTATTAAGCGACTTAAGAATTGCTGACAAGGTGGTAGTCTTGCCTGTATTCTTAGCCGTGCCTATGATTCCTATTGATCTCATTATTTGACAGTGCCGGCTCCAAAAGTACCGGGGTAAGCGCCGTCTTCCTGATTACCGAGAAGGCCGGCATAAATAGCTTCGGGCAGATTGTCTTTTGCTTCAACCTGACGGAGAACTCCGGTAATTTTTTCAACAAGCATCTTAGTATATTCACCGGCTTGGGGAGTAGGTTTGAATGAAGCATTGCCGATAAATTTGTAAGCATCTGTTATTGCCCGGATAGTATCGATGCGTGAGGTTATGCAGATCGGGCCTCTGGAATAAGCTTCATCGGTGGAAGCAACGGTAATCACGTCAACACCAAGTCCTGCTGCCAGTGCGGCGTGATAAGAATTTGCGTTTGCCGCCTGGACTCTTTCTTCCGACTGAGTCATGAAGGCGATCGGTTCGCCGGGCCAAATGGGGGAGTTAACGATGCTTCTAAGAGCAAAAATCTTTGCGGCGTTATAATCTATGTAGTTGTCTTTCATCAGGCCATTAATAACTATATGCGGGCCGAAACAGAAGAGGGGTTTGAGGATTGGTTTAGCGCCGAGTTTTTTACCGATCATTACATTAATAAGCAAACCGGCTAAACTTTTCCAGGCGGGGACACCGCTGAGTTCATCATTGCCGGGGATGTCAAAAGGCATATTGAAGCGGGCAGCAAGTTTAATGGTCTCAATACCGTCAACAGCGAGACGGACGGGATCAGTTCCGGCGCCAAGGGATCCATAAACAAGATTAATCTTTGCAAGGTCTGCCCCAGCAAGACCTGCGAGGAGAGTGGTTTCAGGGGTGTTAAGTCCCCGGTGTGCCCGCACCGTCAATAATGTGCTTGTATCTAAAGATTCCCTGAGTAATTTTATGTTTTCAAAAGAAGTTATTGTCCCGTCGTTTTCGTGTGTAAGGCAGCCTTCGATAAGTCCTTCGTACCTTGCTTCCCAGGAGGGATTGATAACAAGGAAGCCGTCAATGCCGTAGCGTTCACAAACTTTAGCATGGGTAATATCCATAACAGGGCAGCCGCTTCCAAGGAATTTGAAGACGAGGGGATGGTTGTCCGCATGCTGAATCCTTACGGGATCAACAGGATTGTGCGTTTCAATAAAAGTTTTAAGGTCAGTCAGTTCCTTTTCCGAAACACGGCGCACGCCTTTGATGAACTGACCTTTTGTATTTGCGTTTATAATTTCAGGGTCGCAAAGTTTATAATATTTTTCAAGGAGAGTGTCTTTTTCGATTTGAGATCCGGAATTAAATATTTTCTCTCTTAGTTTTGCTCTTTCAACACCGGGGGAAGTTTTTCCTTCTGCCCATTTAATCAGTTTATCCGCTATGCTGCTGAGGAGAGTTTCGATCTCCGGGTTATTGAATGAGTAATCGTATTTGGAAACAATATCCTTCTTAGTGCGGTTAAGCCCCTGATGTGAAACTGTATATTCCCTCCCTTCGATATAAGCAACGATCTCCTCCATTGAGGAGTTAGCGCCAAAGCCCTTATCGAAACCAAGTTCCGCGGCGAGTTCGGGAGTGACGGGTTTTCCGCCAATGACTATTTTTGTTTTTTCACGAATGCCTGCAGCATCGAGGAGATCGATAAATCGGGCGAGCAATTCCGCAACACCATAGCCAAGAGTGCGGCTGACGAGGATAAAATCATACTGTTCAGAAGCGGCGATTTTTACAATTGCTTCGGGAGTAAGGTCCGGAGATATCAGTTTTGTATCATGACCGTGTTTATCAAGTTCGGCTTTAATTATTTTAATTCCGACATCATGGACAGGATCGAAAGGAACGCAGAGAATCTTTTTCATTTAACGCCTCCTTTTCCGGGAGAGCTGTTTTCGAGATAAAGATAGTTATTGCCCGGTTTATAGATATATTTACGAAGGCGGACCCTCACGCCATATCCGTCAAATTCCTGATACATAATATCGATCTCGCCGAGGTTAAGTTCTGTTCCAAGCTGCAATGCGAGTTTCTTCCCTTCGAGGGGATCGCTGCAGACGAGATATGTTTCGATATCAATTGCATCCATTACGGAATCTATTGCTCTTTTCATAAAAAACTCACAAATATTAAAATTAAAAGGGGTTGCAGGAACCTGTGTCCCCGCAACCCGGAAGGATGTATATTAACATCCCGATAACACTAACTAATCAGGTTTATTCAAACATGCCTGACTGGTTACAGACAATTTCAATTAACATAACCAAACCGCGAACTGCCATTCTCATTCTTTCTTCTATGATCTGACCGTTGCTGTCTGTTGTTCCCAAACCGGGGGAGACAAAGATGTTTGCATCGTATGCAATAGTCGGGATGATGCCCATCTGTGAACAGCCGTCCTGGAAGAGGTTTGAGCCGGAGTACATATCTTCAATTGAGAAGATAGGGATACCGAGCTGACCGTTTTCCCAGCTTTTTTCATAGTTGATTTCAACCGTGCCGCAGTTATAGCTTTTTTCGAAGAGGAAGAATGGTTTCAAGCGAGCATCTATTTTGCTGAATTCATCAACAACAATAGCGTAGAGGTCGTCAACAGGTTTTTTAAGCTGCATTTCATTTTTTCTGATTGCCCTGAGAGCTGCGAGTTGACCAACTAATCCTTCTTTACCCGGATCCAATGTTACATAAGCGGCTTTTCCGTAGGAAGCAGTTGTTCCGTATCTCTGACCGTGATAGCCGAGAGCTCTTCTGATATTAACGAGGACATCTTCTTTACCGATGATCAGAGCGCTGGTTGAGGAACCGGTAGCTTTGTCCATACTATAGATCATTACATCAGCGCCGACGTTCTTAATATTTGTGCCGATGAAAGGAATGCCCCAGGCGTTATCTATGATATAAGGGACATTGTATTTTTTGGCTATCTGAGCAATACCCTGTGATAATAAAGGAGTTCCGTTTTTGTCTTTAGCGCCGTAACCGTAACCGGTTGTGTCATAACCCAATGAAGCAAAACCGGAAAGGAGGGTTCTGTGGATAGTAGCATTAGTTTCAATTGCCTCTAAAGATTCTTTAACCTTAAGATTTTTCAGGAGGGGAGTCGGGTGGTAATTGATACCGTGAACGGGGTAATCAGCACCAACCATAGGAACGAAAACGCTGTCGAAATTATTTTGTCTTTTACCGTAGAAGCCCAATTCGCCGGCTGTGGTTCCTCTGTCAGCGAGGATATCTTTATATTTCGGGGGGAATGGTCTTCCGTAACCGCCCTGATGGTGTAAGTGTCTTTCAAGGGGAGCGATATAGCGGGTTCTGTAGTTATCACCGCGGCCGAGAGCCGGTGGAGTCATAAGAGAATCAAAAGTAACCCATAAGCCGCCTTCGCAGGTGTTTACAGGGGCTGCATCGTAATCGTCACCGTAGAAGCCTTTGATTTCTTCCCTGATCTGGTCAACGTAAACAGCAAGGGGGACGACTTTCTTGGATTCGACTGCCATTGCGTGTTCAATATCGTCTCTGAGAGGTGAAGGGCAACCGGAGATTGCACCGGTAAGGCCGAAAGCACCTTTTAATTCAGCAGGAATGTTTAAAGTCTCTGCTGCTTTTTTGGCTTCAGCATAGATCTGAGGGATTCTTTGCTGAAGTCTTTTGTACATCTGAAATTTGAATTCAGGTTTTGACATTATATTTTCTCACTTTCTTTATTGATTGATTTAATATTTTCTTTTATTGTAATTTGATTTGAATTTCTAATTACAATTATTTTATAAATCCTTTGATTGTAATTTCGTCGTTAATTTTTATACCAAGGTCTTTGCCGGAAATTCTCTTGTCCATTAATACAATTGTGTTCTGATGGTTCGGCATGTGTGTATCGTCATAGCCGGCAATAGTTCCTATTTTAATTCCGTTCCATACAATTTCGTCACCGGTAAGCATAACACCGCTGTTTTTAAACTCCACAAAACCTATATAGCATATATGATCCACCGTTGCCCCGGGGGCGGCAGTGGGGTCATCTGTTCCAATAAGCTCAATTATTGCACCCTTAGGAAAAGCACGGGAGATAGGCTGAATCATTTCCAGGCTTCTGTTTTCAAGTCTCCCGTCAAGCACAACAACTGTGTTGCAATTAATATCAACCTTGCTGTGATAGAATGAGTGGCTGATTAATTTACGTGAGTAGGGATCGGACATTTTTCACCTATACCAGTCTTTTAACAAATGTTTCAAGATCACCGTTAAGGTAGTCAATAACGGGGACTTCGATCATAGTATAGCAACCGGGTTTTTGTTTCATGGTTGCGCGGGCTGCGGAGACCATAACCTGGGCGGTAAGGGCGGGGTTATTAATGCGCAGTTCGAATTTTATCTGCTGGTTGTGAGTAGCACCGGATACTCCACATCGTTCCATAAATACACCATGACCCATGTCAATCAGTGCGTTTACATCGGGTACTTCAAAGACATAAGTCTTATCCTTGACAAAGTAGGGGTCCTGCTTTATTTTCGATTCCACAGTCTTGAGATCGGCATCCGGATTAAGTTCTACATAAACCATTCTTCTATGAACTCCCATTCCGGCGGGGACAGTAATCGAGAGGGCATTCTTTACACCTTCGATTGCTTTCACCGCGACGGTGTGACCCATTGACATGCCGGGGCCGTAGTTAGTATAGGTAATTCCTTTAGGAGCCATAGCGAGAAACCAACCGCGCATTACTGAATTTATTCCGGGATCCCAGCCTGCGGAGATAATAGAGACGGTGTTGTTTTCTTTTGCAACTACATCAAGAGATTTTTTAAGGTCAATGATTTCGGTATGGATATCAAAACTGTCAACAGTATTGATTCCGAGTTTAAGAATTTCAGAAGCGACTTCTTTAACTTTTCGTGAAGGGGAACAGAGAATAGCCACATCAACCTTGCGGATATCAGTGATGGAGTTAAAGAAAGGGACTTTAGGATCATCGCAGAGGCATCTGCCGGGATTAACTTTTTCCGAAACGCATTTTTTCCCGGCAGGATCAACAATGCCGACAAATTCCATATCAGGTTCATTAAGAAGAGCTTCGAGGGCTTTTGCGCCGACATTTCCAAAACCAACTATAGCAGCTTTAATTTTAGTCATAATTTTTCCTTAGTGATATTTGACTGGTTTTTTAAAAATTCATAAAGAGCAATTCTTGCATTTTCGCCGTGGTTTTTAATAAGAGATTCGACTTTATCAAGATCCTTAGTCCTTAGGGCATCAATAATTCCGGAGTGTTCCTTTACGGATTCTTCGAGGTGCTGGAGAAGGGAGAGGTAGATATAGTTATAGCGAAGAGTCTGATTGCGGAGAGTGTTAATTAATTTTATAAGTTTTTGATTGTTCGAATTTTCGTAGATAGTCTGATGGAATTTAGCATTGAGGTCGAGGAAGCGGCGGTAGTTTTTATTTTCCGACAGTGAAATTTTCTCCATCTGCTGATTGAGTTTAATCAGGGCATCAAAGGTTTCTTCCTGAAGCATGGGGCAAGCGAGCCGAATGGCAAGGGCTTCCAGAGAAGCTTTAATGGTATAAATCTCTTCCGCATCCTGAATATTAATATCAGTTACAACAGCACCTTTGCGGGGCAGTACCTGAACGAATCCTTCAGACTCAAGCTGAAGGAAGGCTTCGCGAAGGGGTGTGCGGCTGATGCCGAGTGAAGCAGAGATTTCCGGTTCGGTAAGTCTTTCACCGGGTTTAAGTTTACCCTCGATAATAAGATCGCGAATGGAGGTGGATATCCTTTCACGAAGCGGCTTAAGATCAGCAGCAATTAATTCCAGACTCATAAAATCCTTAAGTTATTAACCGATTAATTAACATTGTATATTGTATACAATATACAATTCACATTGTAAAAATATGAGAATGTTTTGAAATAATCAAGGGAAAAAATGAAAAAAAGTAGAAAAGATGGAAAGAGGAAAGAGGAAAGAGGAAAGAGGAAAAGAGGAAAGAGGAAAAGACGGAGAAAGTTGTCTGAACCGCTGATTACGCAGATTAAAGGATTAAACAGATTAGTTGTTTGGACCGTAGATTAAACAAATTAAATGATCACAGAATGATCTTGTTTTTACCGGTAATTTTGCTTATATTGCAATGTCAATTTTCAAGATTTAACATTCTTTTATCTCTTGGTTTTGCAATAAATAATTCGGACTCATCTTCATCAGGCGTTAATCCTTCCGCCAAACTTCATTTTTCCCAAAACCCATTGTAAACCCATTGAAGACCCATTAAAAACCAATCATCCCATCGTCACGAAATATATACGCATTGCGGATAAATACCCTCTCAGATTTCCAACCTTCCTGTTTTCTGACTTCTATCTTCCCCTCAAATACCATTCCATCATTCCATTTTTCCAACCTTCCTGTCCCCTGACTGATTATTTTAGTTTTGGACGGATGTGAGCCCGATTATGGGGGGTTATTGCAGAGGAGGACGGGGGGTGAGGGGCAAAATGGTGGATTTGGACGTAAGGACTTACGAAATGCTAACTCAGGGGCATTTTATTCGTGCAAATTATCCTTGGAAATTACATTGGGCAGTATTATCTTTAGTTGTGCGAAATTATTTATAATCAACAGAGGCATTATTTGGCATAAATAAATAAAAAAATATAACGTAGCTTTTGCTATGTGCTTCCGGATGATATTATGATCGGGATTGGCAATTGATGAAAAAGTAAGCGCATTGTGTGAAAAGGGGGAGGGAAGAAGTTTTAAGAATTCGGAAAGGACGTACCAAAAGTTGCGTCCTTTTTTGTTTTAGATGAACCGGTCCCCAAAACGATACAGAAACTATAAACAGACAGATTGAACAATAAAATATGGCATTAAGCTGGAATGAAATAAAAGACAGAGCATTAAATTTCACAAAAGAATGGGCTGACACGTCAAACGAAGAAGCAGACGCACAACATTTCTTAGTTGAGTTTTTTAATGTTTTTGGTATTAGCCGTAAGAGAGTTGGTACTTTTGAGCATAGAGTAAAAAAACTTGACGAATCAGAGGGTTATATAGACTTGCTTTGGAAAGGGACTATTTTAATTGAAATGAAAAGCCGGGGTAAA
>Ga0247842_10007206_pt1 | contig 12149 bp, 6 predicted proteins | sample LaCruzMarch2015__3_FD_192411 | JGI IMG/M metagenome (GOLD analysis project Ga0247842, IMG submission 192411) | Freshwater microbial communities from meromictic Lake La Cruz, Castile-La Mancha, Spain - LaCruzMarch2015_19m | ecosystem: Environmental > Aquatic > Freshwater > Lake | place: Spain...
ATGATAAATTTTTTGGCAATGTGCAACCAAATGGGGAAGTAGTAATAAATATTGGTACAGTTCATCCAGGAACCATTACCTTCCAAATTAATGCAGTCATCAACACATCGATCACCTATGAAAAAAGCGTAGCAACTGTATTTGATCTAAAAGCTCAAGAGACAGATACAATTCGAAAAATTGTGAACCTAATCCTGACCACTAACCGAACAGGGAGTCCAGGAGACGATGGGTCAGTCTCTCTTAAATTCCTGAATACCAAAACAGATCCGGAAACCGGGGAAAGATTTATTGATCAAAGTACCGAACTGGATATGGAAATGATAATTTCTGGATTCACCTCACCTTGTATAATTAAAATCCTGTGGGGTGATGGAGAAACCGAAACTATACCCAAAACCAAAGAAACCACACTGATCTACAAACATAAGTTTACCTCCAAAGGAACCATGCAGATACAAATTACCATCACCGATGCTACCGGAAAAACAAAAACAGTAACAGCAAAATTAAGAGTGAAATGAAGATGATCACCATATTAGGAGTAAATATATGACTCTAAAAAGATTCTTAGTTTTATTTATCATTTTCAGTTGTATTTTTACGCTACCATCAAATGTTAAAATTTTTTCAGCTGATGATCCAAATTGTACAGCTTATACTTCCGATGCAGATTTTGATAAAGGTGTGTTAGATGGAGTGGAGCATAATACTGTTCATGATCAGTTACAGCTCATGAATGAAGCAACTACATTTCCTTTCATATGGGTACCAAATTCAGACAGGGGATCAATATCCAAAATTGATACAAGAACCGGAAAAGAAATTGGGTGCTATTTAACAGGACCTGAAGCAAATGGTTTTCGGAACTCCAACGGGGATCCTTCTCGAACTACCGTGGATATTAATGGCAATTGTTGGGTAGGAAATAGAGGTATTGGAACAGCTATTAAAATTGGGTTATTCGAGAACGGTCAATATGTTGATCGAAATAATGATGGGATCATACAAACATCACAAGATGTAAATGGAGATGGTGTTATATCAAACGATGAAATACTACCTTGGGGTGAGGATGAGTGTGTTATTTTTGAAATTGTTTTGATAAAAGGTACCGAAGGAACTTATAAACCTGGGATGAACAAATTCGATTATAGTGGTATTCCAATTCCAAGATCTTGTTCTTCTGATCGTTTTGGCAATATCTGGATTGGGACATATGGAACTAGTATGTATTATTATATTGATGGAGAAAGTGGGACCATTTTAAACCAAATCGATGTTTCGTCAGTACCTTTACAAGGGAATCCGGGACAAGATTATATTCAACATACTCCATATGGCTCCGTTATAGATAAACAGGGAAATTTATGGTCAAGTGGTTTAAATACTAGCAATGTATTAAAAATTGAAACATTGAATAATAATAAATTAACTGCATTTTATATTCCGACAGGAACATATGGGTTAGGGTTGGATGACTCACATTATCTTTACATATCGAGTTATGCTAATGGTTTATTGCATAAAGTTGATACATTGACAAATTTAATTACAACATACAATACTCCAGATTTTTCCAATGCAAGAGGAGTTTGTGTTACAAAAAAGAATAACCAAACAAATATTTGGGTTGTTTATGGATTTTATGAAAATGGTTCTATTGTGTCTTTTTCGGAGACAGGAACTGTTCTAGGTATAATTTCTAATATTGGTAGTTGGCCTTTAGGTATTGCAGCTGATTCACTAGGCAAAATATGGGTAATGTGTAATTACGATATGATCCATAGGATTGACCCAAATACAAAGCAAATCGACTTTTCAAAACCTTTATTGGGTGTTCATTATTCCTATAGTGATATGACTGGTATTATTGTTCGAAACAGAACTACTAAAATTGGAACATGGACAGTTATTAAAGATTCAGCAATTGTAGATGCAAATTGGGGTAAAGCTACATGGTCTTCTATAACAGACAAGAACTCAAGTGTTATAGTTCAGGTTAGAAGTTCTAACGATAAAATCAGATGGTCTCAATGGGAGAAAATCAGTAATGCTGAGTATTTTGATGAAATACCTCCAGGAAGATACTTAGAAATAAAAGTGATCATGCAAATTTTTCAAGGAGATATATCACCTATTTTAAAGGATTTAACAATTTGTTTTTTAAATCAAAAAATATCAAGCTTATGTAGAACTTATACGCTTAATACTCATTTTGATAAAGGGGTATTGGATGGAGTTATCCATACCCCTTCTGATCAGCTCCAACTATCTTCAGAAACATCGACTTTTCCATTTATTTGGATTCCTAATGAAGGCTCAACGGATAGTAGCTCTATTTCTAAAATTAACACAGATACGGGTAAAGAAATAGGTCGGTATCGAACATGTCCAACAGGTATAATAGGTAACCCATCACGAACAACGATCGATCTTTATGGAAATTGTTGGGTTGGAAATAGACAATCAGGTTCAGCTGTGAAGGTTGGATTGTTCGAGAACGGTCAATACTTAGATCGAAACCATGACGGAATTATTCAAACCTCTCGAGATGTAAATGGTGATGGCATTATATCAGGAGAGGAAATTCTACCTTGGGGTGAAGATGAATGCGTATTGTATGAAATTGTACTGATTAAAGGGGAAGAAGCTACTTATGTACCCGGCTCCTATCATGGTCCCTACCCCAATAATTTTTGGGATCCTGGACCAAGAGGTTTTGCAGTCGATAAGTTTAATAATGTTTGGATAGGTGCTTATGGATCAATGATGTATTATTACATTAACGGAAACGATGGTTCTATCATGAAAAAAATTGATGTGTCATCGTTCGATCATCATCCTTATGGTGCAGCTATGGATCAAGCGGGAAGCTTATGGTCAGTTTCGTATTCTTCAAGATTTGTTTTAAAAATTGATATTGACAGTAATATAACATCTGTTGATATTGGAAATGATGTAGCTTACGGTATTTGTCTTGATAAATTTAATAACGTATTAGTGTCGGGACAAAATAATAAAGTATATAAAATTAATATTTTTACTAACCAGATAGCTTTTTTTAATATACCAGGAGGATTGTTTGTTAAAGGTATTTGTTCGACAAATGATGGTGATATATGGGTTGTAAGTAATTATAACAATAAAGTATTTCGATATTCTAATGATGGAATTCTTATAGCTTCTTTTGATGTTGGATCTTACCCGACAGGTGTGGCCGAGGATAGATTAGGAAAAGTTTTTGTAATAGGACAGGGTGATGAATCAGTCAGAAGGATTGATCCGTTAACTAACACCGTTGATTTAATGATTTCCATTGCTGGAACTCATTATGGATATAGTGACATGACTGGCATTATTGTTCGAAACAGGACAACAAAAATTGGATCCTGGACAATCATTCGTGATTCTTTGAATCAAAATACATATTGGGATAAAATATTGTGGACAAGCAACGAACCAACAGGAACAGTAATAAAAGTTGAAATTAGAAGTTCCAATGACAAGATTGGTTGGTCAACAACTTCGGAAACAGTATTAAATGGTCATGAAATTAAAAATACTCCACCAGGTCGATATTTAGAGGTAAAAGTAACATTGCAAATCTTAGACGGAAAAGTATCTCCAATATTATACGACTTATCAATTTGCAGAAAAAATCAACCACCATCTGTTCCATTGAATCTTACTGCCATACCATCATGTAATATTATGAATTTGAAATGGAGTTTTTCCAATCAAACTTATCTTCCCATCAGCGGATATGAAATATACCGAAGTAAAACAAAAATGTTTAATGATATGACTGACTCTATCGGGTCGGTACCAGCAACTATAAATACATTTCGAGATAATATTTCAAACGAAAATGAGTTTTATTATTATATCGTTAAATCATTTGATATGGAGGGAAATCATTCTAAAGCATCAAACATAGCAGGACCGGTTAGCTTTAATAAGAATTTGTTGGTAATTGTTGAAGCAGGAAGAAGTGAATACAAGTTTAATGATGCCGTTATCCTAAGTGTTAAAATAGTAAACATTGGCACATGCGATGAGTGTTCCAGTTTAGATATTACTTTTCCACCAGAAGTTGAGTTCACGAAAGCTGATAAATTTATTGGAACCAAGCTATCAAACACCACAGTTCGATTCAACTTAGGAAATATAGGTATTAAGAATTCTTTATCCTTTTTTATCTTTGGAACTGTTGGAAAGGATGTAATAATGGATAGATCTGCTCCGGTGATTTTTGAACTAACTACCTGTAGCGGAAAGAAATCAACAGAAGTAGTTAATGTTAATTTAATACGATCTAAATCAGGAGATGGTAGTAATCTCATGAATATATCCATTCATTTTAAAAATGTTGAATATGATCCAACAACAGGAAAATCATTTATTAATTTCGATACACCATTGGAAGTTATTTTTGAAATAATTGGTGGAACAAGCCCGTATAATTTAGAAATAAATTGGGGCGATGGTTCTAATATCGATAAAATTAGTTTGACTAATGAATCAAAACAAGATCTTAAACATAAGTTTATTGCTAGAGGAGACATGGTTATTAAATGCAAAGTTAGTGATTCAATAGGAAGAAGTAAAGAAGTGACTTTAAATATGATAGTTAAGTAAAAATTTGAACTTTTTTTTGTAGGAGGGGATATTGTGATCCTAAAAAGATGTTTTGCAATGCTTGTTGTTTTAAGTTTCTTCCTAACCATAACCAATCCCCCCATCAAACAAGCAGATGCAACAACAAAACCAAGTAATCCCACTTTGGAACAAGCTCAAAAAGCTCTTCAATCCCAATCTGAATTCTTCACCGAAAACAAGGGTCAATGGGATTCCAATATCCTCTTCGTTGGAGATACTAGTTTTGGTAAGGTTGCATTTGCGAAAGATGCTATCTATTACCAAATGATAAAGGTTACTGAAAAAGAAACAAAAGATGATTCAGCTTTATCGATGGAAAATATACCTAACAAATTTGATCAAAAAGAAAAAGAATATGAATCCCAAGTAATCAAGCTATCCTTTGTAGATTCACTAACTCCAACCATTCAAGGTGCTGAAGTTCTTTCTCACTACAACAATTATTTTATCGGAAACGATCCTAAGAAATGGGCATCATATTGCCGCAACTTTGCCAAAGTCACCTATCAGGATGTTTGGACTGGTATTGATCTTGCCTATTTCTTTACTCCTGAGGGAATGAAGTATGAATATTATGTTGAACCTGAAGCAAAGATACAGGATTTACAAGTTAGAGTGGTGGGGGCAGTCATTGCATCCATCGGAAACTCAATGCAGATAACGACTGAGTTTGGTAACATCCAAGATGCTAATTTGAAAGTATTTGAGCAAGAAAGCAGAAAAGTCATCGACTCTACTTTCAAGACCCATAACAACGTTTTCTCTTTTAGAGGAATTCCAGAAAAGCGTGATCATATAATTGTCATCGATCCATTAGTATATTCAACGTATTTAGGAGGTTCAATATTTGAATTAGATCCTAAAATCTCAATTGATATGGTTGGAAATGCTTACATTACTGGTGGTACTTACAGCACTGATTTTCCTACAACCCCTGGAACTTACCAAACAATAAATAAAGAAAATGGTGATGCTTTTGTTACAAAACTAAATCCAAACGGAACCACACTTATATACTCAACGTATTTAGGAGGATTGAATGAGGATCTTGCGACTGATATTGGTGTTGAAACAGGCGGAAATACATTTATCACCGGTTATACATTTAGTGCTGATTTTCCCACATCCCCTGGTGCCAATCAAACAATAAATAAAGGTAATGGAGATGCTTTTGTTACAAAACTAAATCCGTCTGGGACCGCACTTGTATACTCTACCTTCTTGGGAGGTTCAGGTCAGGAAGATTATTTGACTGGTAGAATTGTTTTGGATGAATCGGCTAATGCTTATATATGTGGTAGTACCCAAAGCACTGATTTTCCTACCACATCTGGTGCTTTTCAAACTAGCTCTTATCCTTTTAACTCTTTTGGTTGGGATACTGGTTATGTAACAAAACTGAATCCGACCGGAACCGCACTAATTTACTCAACATACTTAGGAGGATCTGATATTGGTGCTTGTTGTTATTGTATCACATTGGATAAATTAGGTAATGCTTATATTTTTGGAGATACCTGGAGCACTGATTTTCCCGCAACCCCTGGAGCTTACCAAGCTATAAACAAAGGTTTTATTGATTGTTTTGTAACAAAACTAAATCCGACTGGTACCGCACTTGTATATTCCACCTATTTGGGAGGGTCAGGTCATGAGTGGGGTCAGGGTGGAATCTCTGTGGACACGGTAGGTAATGCTTATGTGTGTGGTTTTACTATGAACACTGATTTTCCCACAACCTCTGGTGCCTATCAGACAACACACAAGGGTAACAGCGATGTATTTGTGACAAAGGTTAATCCAACAGGAACAGCACTTATTTACTCCACATTTCTCGGAGGATCAGGTGATGATTATCCTTTCGGAAGCTATCTAGACGTAGAAGGAAGTCTTATTATTGCCGGTCCTACCTCTAGTGAAGATTTTCCAACTACCCTAGGTGCTTATCAGAATAATCTTAAAAGGAGTAATAATCTTTTTATGTCAAAAAATGTTTTTGTGACGAAAGTAAACACAACAGGTTCTGACATCCTCTACTCTACATACTTTGGGGAAAACCTATTATGGAGAGTAAGAACTGGTGGAATAGCAACTGATAATTCGGGTAAAACCTATATCTGTGGTCTAACTTATAGTTCTAGATTTTTCACTACACCTGGTGCATTTCAGACTAAATGTAATGGTTATGTGAATGCTTTCATCTCAAAACTGGATTTGTTCTTATTCGACATTTCCCTTACCGGCTCTCTCCATTTTAACGAAGTTAACCTAGCCTGGAATAATATCAATCCAGGTAATATTGCTATCAATAGCTATCAGATCTATCGGGCAAATGTAGCTGATGGTTTGTTTCAACCATTAGCTTATGTCGAAGGAGCCAACAATCGAACCTATACAGATACAATTGGTGAGATTGGTAAAACTTACTCTTATTATATAGTTGCTCTGAATCATAACAAAGAACCGGTTGGAGTTTCCAATACCATTACCCTTGGTCCTATCCAGCCTGTTCCACAACCACTCCTAGAGTTATCCATCCTAACCAATAAAACCGAGTTTTGTACCGGAGAGGATATCTTGTGCAAAGTAGCTGTACTCAATAATGGATACGCTTCTGCAACCGAAACAATCTTAAAAGTAACTTTTCCTCATGAAATTGAATTTCAAAGTGCTGATAAATACAGAGACGAAGTACAACCCAGTGGACAGGTTATCTTTTATCTAGGTGTGATTCCAGCCAGGTCATCTGTTACCTTCCAAATCAATGCTAGCGTTGATACCGTTATTCCCTTTGAAAAATCAGTAGCTACATTTTTTGAAACTTCTTGCAAAGAAGGTAGTATTGACCAACAAACCATCAACCTGACCTTGAAACGCTGTGGTGGTGGATCTCCTGTACTAGATATCCTTGCATACTACAAAAATGTTCATTCAGATCCTGAGACAGGTGAGATTTATCTATTACAAACTGAAGAGCTGGAAATGGATGTTACTTTTTCTGGCTTTATGACTCCATTGTCCTATGAAATCCAATGGGGTGATGGAGCTGTTGACCAAAAAGATAAACAAACCGAAACGAAATACATTATGAAGCATAAGTTTACTAGCAAAGGCAAAATGATAATCAAAATTAAAGCTACGGATGCAAGCGGGAGATCAAAATCGGTCAGTTTGAGTTTGTTGATAAAATAAAATTAAAAAATATCCAACAACTCTTAAAATTGAATTTTTCTATTGGGGCTTGGTCAAGGGGCATTGTAAACAAGACAAACAAATTTTAATGAAAGCGAATCAATTTTTACAAACTAATTCTTGAAACTGTGTTATACTATTGGATGATCGGGAAATTATTCCCTTTTATATATTTGACAGGAGAGTGTTATTTTGTACAGAATGAGCAGTATTGCCTACTACACCGAAATAGCTACCAGAACCCAATTCCAAAAAAATATGCTGGAGCGTGTACATCGGGTAACAATCATCCTGGAATACCTGAATCACCAATCCATCCTGAAGAATTCATTGGCATTGAAGGGATCTGGCGCTATCAACCTGACAATTTTCAATTTACCCCGCCTTACCGAAGGTATTGAGCTTGATTTTTGTCTGCCGGTAGACCGAGAGACGATGATGGAATATCGTAACATTATTAATCAGGAAATAATGGTTTTTCTAGCCGCTCATGATTACCGGATTAATTCAAAAACAAAAACAAATAAATCAAGGGATTCCTGGATTCTTCAATATAAAAACAACGAAGGACACAACGACCAAGTCGAATTAAAGATAAACTATTCCCACCGCAACCACATTATGAACACAGAAAGAAAGCCGATCCTGACCGAACTGTTTAATAACCAATTTACAACACAGGCTTTATCCGTTATTGAGGTTTTTGCTTGTAAGATTGCTGATTTATTGAATTCGCCCAATGTGATAGACTTGTATGATGTCAATTTTATGCTGAATGGAGTTGTCATTAAGCAAGACCATTATGATTTTTTAAAAAAGTGCATCATCTTTTATCTACCCATCGTTTCAAAAAGCAATGTTTACAATCTGGACCCTGCGATTATCAATGGGATTGGAAAGCCTTCTATGGTACAAGAGCTAACTCCTCTTATGCAGAAGGAAAAGGTATTTGTCCTCAATTCCGCCAAGCGAAGAGTTCGGAAATTTATTAAAGATTTGATGATTCTGAATGAAGACGAAATCAAATATCTTGAGAAGTTTAAAATGGGAATCTACCAGCCAACGCTCCTTTTCTCTCGGGAAGAGATTATTGATAAGATAAAATTTCATCCGATGGCTTTGTGGAAAGTCGAACAAAACCTAAAAAAGTGAGGTTCACTCCAGCAGAGTAGTTAACTTAGCCAAAACATCGATAAAATGTATATCCGAAAGAGTTGCAATAAAAGAGATTTTTCTAGTTCTCCAATCATAGCTTTTAATTTGATCCGCTAGAACTACCCCTTGTATTTTATCATTCCCCTGAATCAGCACTTCATAAGGATAGCCTTTAACAACAGAAGTACATGGGCAAAATAGGGCTAAGCCAGTTTTTTCATTATATTCTTTTGGACTTAAGCAAAATGCTGGTCTTTTCCCTGATTGTTCATGCCCAGATCCTGGAGAAAAATCCAGCCAAACCAGATCTCCTCGATTGGGACAATATATTGCATTGGCTACCATATTTCTTTTCCAACAGGATCACCAAGGGACTGCTCCTCATGTAAATTGTTTTTGTGAATATCTTTAAGGAGTTCGTGCAAATTGTATTTTGACCTTAATACTGGCTCAACAATAATTTTTTCATCTTTTTCTTCTAGATTAACCAATGAATTTTGTTGAATTCCTAGTTGCTTTGCCATTGAAGATGGAATTCGTAAAGCCAAGCTGTTACCCCATTTTTGCATTTTTACAATCATAATTCCACCACCTTCTGAAAAATATGTATCTACATTGTAGATTTAATCAAAAGTAAATCAACCAACTGAATTCATGTTCTGTTGAGAACCGTTTTCCACAAAAATGCACAAAACCATACATCTTATCCTATGATTATTCGTATTTGCATGTATACCTATAATAGATCTGGGAGGAAAATAGAATGGTTGACCGAGAGAATACAATATGGCGAACCGCTTTGGTGGAATATGGCTTAGATGATATACCCTACACAAAATTGGGTAGTTTTGAAAATGATATTTGGGAAGTCTCCCAAAAAGGGAAACCCACCATATTGCGGATTACCAGCATGAAACACAGGACTCTTCAAGAACTGCTCTCGGAAATAGAATGGATTCGCTATCTTTTTAATCATAAAATTCCTGTTCTGAAATGTATCTCTACCCTTTCTGGGATGGACTGTGTATCATTGGAAGAGCTGAACTGCTATCTGATGCTATTTTCCAAAGTACCAGGACACGGGCCAGGACAGGGAGATTGGACCGAAGCATTATTTGAGCAATGGGGAACCTTACTTGGAAAAATGCATCGATTGTCTGGATCCTTTGAGCCTTCAAAAACATTCATCCGATCCTTCACCGAGAATATTTTTACCTCCCGGTGGAATCGGATCCAGACAAAAATTGATCCGAAAATTAGAAAACAATACCTCTCCCTGATAAATCAGATCATGAGCTTTCCCCATTCTCGGGATCATTTTGGATTGATTCATTCGGACTTGCATCCGGGAAATTTTTTTATCGATGATGGGAAGATGTCCCTTTTTGATTTTGATGATCTTCAATATGGTTGGTTTGTGTTTGATATCGCCATTGTACTTTATTACAGTTTCTGGTTAGCAGATCTAAAAGAGGAAACCTGGTATCAAAATACAGTGGAGCGTTCGGAGACATCCATTTTTATATTACAACATTTGCTTAAAGGGTATGAGAAAGAATTCCCTCTCTGTAAAGAATGGAAGGAAATGCTCCCCGTGTTTCTCTATTTAAGACAGATGGAGCTTTATTTTGTTTTTATGGATCGGTTTGACCACGAAACAAATCCAACTTCGATGTCCTATATCCTTACCAACCAATACAAAGCTAGATTGTTAAACTATGTCCCCCCGATTCCTTTGAATGTTTTTTCTCATTTTGGGTAGGTAATCATCACTTCCTTTGTACCTGGGTTCCAATCTACCTTACACCCTAATGTTTCTGCAACAAATCGAATGGGAAGCATGGTTCGCCCCGGTGGGACAACAATCGGTTTTACTTCAGGATTGCTGGGATCGATTAATTTAAATTCTCCGTTTACTTTGGCTGAATTTTTACCAATCCAAAGCTCGATGTTGGTTTCCTTGAATACGATGGTTGCTTTTTGTTCAGCCTGCACCCAGCCTACCGTTGCCCCCAGAGCTTCTGCCACATAACGGATGGGTAGTAAAGTTCTGCCTTCAAAAATAATCGGTTCGGTATCCATCTCTTTTTTGACATCGTTCACGGAATAGGATTTTTGTCCGATATAGAGCTTGATAATAATTTTGGTAGGCGGTTCTTCAACTGTGGTAGATTTTATGAGTAGATCTTTTTCTATTGTTGTCTCATCCCCTGCCTTATCCACAACCGTTAGCTTCACTTTGTATGCTCCCCCTATATTAAAGCGATGGGATAGGGTTTTACCAGATCCTGTTAGATTATCCCCAAAAGTCCATCGATAGGATGCAATCTCACCGTCCGGATCGGAAGATTCAGAGGCATCAAAGGCAATCTCTTTCCCAGCTTCTCCGGTAGGTGGGATTGTTATAAATTTTGCAATGGGTGGCGTGTTTGTTGATAATACAAGACTCATAGATTCTGAGGATTCACTCTCAAAATAAGCAGTTCCAAACAGTGTATATTTTTGACCTTTTACTAATTCTGCTGTTTTCCAGGATTCCTGTATCGTTACGACATCATTCGGTTTTACATCTTTAAATTCTTTTTCGAATCGTTTGATTACTTTTTCATTGTCCTCAATCTTGATTAGCAATCGACCATTCACATTGACAGGTCCTTTGTTTTGCATTTTAAGGAATAATTGAATAGTATCCCCGGGCTTAATTTGTTTGGATGAAACAGTAAAGTCTGTCAAAACGACATTGGGTCTTCCAATGCGGAGTGAAGTTTGTTTAAAATCCAGCAGGTTCCCATCGTAATCCCGTATCTCAAGTTTTGCATAAAAACTTCCAGTCAGTTTTTTTGTATTCAGCCATTCTAGCTTGGTTTTAATATTTTCTGCTTCCATCCCCTCAAGATCCAACATTTGGATGGAATCAACTGCTTTTTTATCACTATCGGTGATGAGAAGGGTAGCGATCAGATTTGCTGGTTTATTATCCTGATAAGAAAACTCAGCAGAAAAAATGATCGGATCTGTTAATTCAAACGAATCCTTTTCTGGGGCAAAACTTTTTATGCGGATTAACGATGGAATAAACACAACATTCAATTTGTAATGCTGGACGTATTTGTATTCGGTTGTTTTACGATTGTAATAAA
>Ga0247842_10007209_pt1 | contig 12142 bp, 8 predicted proteins | sample LaCruzMarch2015__3_FD_192411 | JGI IMG/M metagenome (GOLD analysis project Ga0247842, IMG submission 192411) | Freshwater microbial communities from meromictic Lake La Cruz, Castile-La Mancha, Spain - LaCruzMarch2015_19m | ecosystem: Environmental > Aquatic > Freshwater > Lake | place: Spain...
CATCATAATATTCAGGTAATAAACGCCCTCCTCTGCTGTCCTGATTATCCTTCATCCACGATGGAGGTGACCAGGGAGAACCCATGAATTGTATAGCTGGAGAAATAGCCAGAATTTCCTTTAATATGGGAATGAGATATAAGGAATCGTAACCTAATGAAAAATTCTGTAAGGCAAAATCTTTCTTTCCCTTTGGTAAATCAAGATAGGACCAGGGAAATTCATCTAAATCGGAGGCACCTACACTGAGCCTTAAATAACTGATGCCAATCTCCCCTTTTTCCGTCCCAAATAGTTCTTTTAATAATTTCCCTCTCGCACCTTTCTCCATTTTTGACAAATGCATAGCACTTCCACCAGTTAAGGTGAAGCCGAAACCATCCATATCCTGAAACGTTTTTGAAGGATTAAGGCGAATCACCTGACTATTTGTTGGAACCTTGTCACTTGCCAACAAGACTTTCGGAGCCAATAATTGCTGCTGATCCATGGTAGTCAGATACATGGTAGCTTCACCATATTCCTGATATTCTTGTATTTCTATATCTTTTGCACAACTATTCGAAATAAATGAAAAGAATAATAGAAAATAGGCCAGAGCGAGATTTAATAATTGGTTCATTTTAAGAAATTTATATTTGTCCAAAAGTAAACCATTCAATGTAACAATGCGCATAATAAATTACATATACTGGCAGTGCATACAAAAGAATCATACTTCCATGAAGAATGAAGGCATTTCAAACCATGCGAGAGGGAAATAACTTAATTTTTTGCAGGAGTGATCACAATATTGCGATACTCCACAGGTCCATGATCTCCTTGTAGATAAATTGGACCAGGCTCCCCTTCATTGCTATCAAGGGCTCCTCCGGTAATACCCGGAATTTCCTGATTACAAATAATCGTTTTGCCATTCGCCACTACCGTAATCATTCGGCCAATAAGGGTAATATCATAAGCCTGCCATTCTCCGGCCATTTTTGCAGCCATTTCTGTTGGAATGATAAAGCCATAAACGGCACCAAACTCATCCACTAAAGGAGATTTTCCATAACTATCAGACACCTGAACTTCATACCTGCCGCGAAGATAAATACCACTATTAGACTCTTTAGGATAGCGAAACTCAATATGTAACTTAAAATCTGAAAACTTATCTTTGGTTACCAGATTAGAACCAGACTTTTCACTCGTTAAAATACCATTTTTAGCCATCCACTGATTTGGTCCCATCGCGTACCAGCCATCGGTATTTTTACCATTAAAAAGAGTCACGGGATTTCCCCAAACAGGTGGCGTTGTTCTCACCAAAGAAGGAGCTCTCACGCCAGTCCAGGAATATTTTTTCCCATCACAAGAAGTAATAGTGCCTGATAGGCTTCCATTATTCAACGAACCTTCTAAAATAAAATCATTATCACCGTCTTCCCATTGAGGTGGAATGGAGAAATTTAATTTACCATCCTTGAAATTTATTTTTGACACCGGCCTGGCACTGCCCGATTCACTGACATAATAACCAACCAGGGTTCTATTCCCAGAATGTCGGACGTCTAGCCAGGAGGGTACTTTTTTATCGCCCTTGTCAACGGTTATATCCCAACGCCCTTCAATGGCAGGATCACCAAAAAGAAATGGATTTCCATACACTCGACCTGAATAGGTAAATAAAATTATCCCTATCACAGCTAACTTAGTCATCATTTTGTTCATTGTTTCAATATGTTTAGTTACGATGAACAAATTAATAAATTTATCAGTAAAAAGCCGTAATTTATCCTTTGAAAACTAAAACAAAGTTTTTTATGGTATTTTTCCCCGAAGGACTATTGTTCTAAAATTATTTATTTTATTTATATAATTTTTTGTTTATATTTAGTGAAGTTCTTTAAAAGAATAAACTTAGCTTTAAAACTGGGAGTAATTATATATCCGCCTGAAATTTCGGGCGGATTTTTTTTTGACAAGGTTGTCAATTTCAATGTCCGTTTCTTTACCCCCTACATTTGCATATAAAATAATAAAAATGCAAAACAAGACAACTTACTATCAATTCATTTTAGATGCCAGTGGTTCTATGTCGAACTGCAGACACGAGACTCTTCAAAACTTAAATCTGCACTTAAAAACCATTCAAAATCTTCAAAAGGAATTCTCCGAACAAATTTTCAGGGTATCCCTAACCCTTTTCAACACTCGATTAAACCAAAAGTGGGCCTACAAATCCCCTCTCGATCTTGAGCCACTTACTTTAGTAGAATATATACCCGAAGGAAGTACGGCATTACTGGACGCTATAGGCACACAAATTCACGAAATTCAGCATAAATTTGGAGACCAGCTGGCAGCTGATGAGGCTACCACCGTGATGGTTATCTTAACAGATGGAGAAGAGAATTCCTCCAGATTCTATGATTTTCCCTTTATTTCCAAAACCATTAAAGAATTGGAAAAAACAGGAAAATGGACATTCAGCTTTCTGGGTACTGATATAGACGCTTTTCACGTTGGAGAAATGTTAAACATCAAAAAGGGTAATACCATGCAATTTAATAAAATGGAAATGAACAAAACCTTCAGCCGGGTAGATGACAGCTTGATGACCTATTTCTATAACAAGCAAACTGGAAATTACAAACAGGATTTTTTACATCCAACGGACGAGAATATCTAACATAAACAAAAATAAGCCAATCATATTATGAACGTACATATCATCCGCGATGAACACTGCCCTCTGGCTGTGTATCAGAATGTCTTCGACAAATTAAGCAAATCCGCTGGTCTCATAAGCTTTGTCAAATCAAAGGATGACGCCTTAATTCAAGATGACACGGATGATATGTTCGATGAAAAGGAGAGGAAACCAATAAACAAATACCATTTCCTCTCCTTTTCCCAATTATACGATATTTGCGAAAACTACAGGAAGAAGCACAATATTGATACAAATGATCATGTTTTTCTTCTTTCAGGTGCAAATAATTATCAGAACTGGTTCAGTAATATGGATCATGAGAGAAATAATTATTTTGTACAAGTAACTGAATGGGAATTATTTTTTGGTGCTGAACTAGAGGTTTCATTCATCCTCTGCTATCAAGTGATGGCTTGGCTACTCAAAAGAAAATTATTTTCCTCTGAAACCGAAGTAAAAGCTGCTGTGCATACAAAAGCAAGAGGTTGTATGATGGACTTTTGTCAGAATAAACGGGATATCACCTTGAAAATCAGAACGGCAGATCTTTGCCCCGATTGCCTGAATATCATAAAATCAAAAGATATTCCATTTAATTTTTTGAATCAGGTTTTCTCCTTGTGGGAGGAAATTAGAAAAAATATTATATTCAGAGAAAGGGCAGAATTTCTGAACAGAACGGGAAGGATGATTATCAACCCTCCTAAGAAAACCCTTTTCTTTCCCGATTATGGAGATATTGTTGTCAGGCTCCAACCAAAAGAAATGGCCTTCTACCAACTGTTTATCAGTGAAGCTAGTGGAATAAATCTACATAATCTGATAGATCATGCCATGACCCTAAAAGATTATTATTTTAAAATCACCGGAAATGATGACATTGCTGCGATAGAAAATATTTATGCGATTAATGATAATGTGGCTTCACAGCTCATATCAAAAATAAACAAAAAACTGGTTGATAACCTAGGGAAAACGTTAGCTTCCTATTACACAATAGAAAGACCCTTGAATGAACCACATAAAATACGGATCAACAGGGAATATGTTACCCTTTCGTCCTAATTTTTAGGATTACAAAAACGGAAAAATACCCAGAAAGGTTAATCCGCCAGCTATAAATCCTATGAGAGCTAACCAGGTAACGTTTTTGAAATACCAGATAAAGTCTATCTTTTCCATGCCCATGGCCGCAACGCCTGCGGCAGAGCCAATGATGAGCATGCTGCCACCTGTGCCCGCTGAATAGGCTATAAATAACCATAGTTTACTATCCATTGGAAATTGATCCATTGGGTACATACCCATCGTAGCCGCAACTAAAGGAACATTATCAATGACCGCAGAAAATATACCAATAAGGAAAATGACCAAATCCTGATTCGGTACTATTTGTTGAAGATGCATGGCCATATTCATTAAAAAGCCCGTTTTTTCACCGTTTAACGCTATTACAGCTACCGATTCCAAGGCTCCTACCCCCAGAAGAATGCCCAGAAAGAATAATATACTGCTTAAATCTATTCTTGACAGAGCATGATGAGCACTAAATAAATGCTTGTTATTCTTATCGAATTTTTCCTCTGGATGAATATACTCTGAAACCAACCACACAATACCTAAAGAAAGCATCATGCCCATGTAAGGAGGTAAATGAGTAAACGTTTTGAAAATGGGAACAAAAATAAGGCCGCCAATACCTATGATTAACATTGTTTTGCTACTGAGCAACTTCTTTTCCGGCTCATTCCCCATTTCATCTTTAACTGATAAAAAACCTTTCATTCCAGGTAAAAAAGAAGCAAATAATAAGGGTATGGCTAAGGAAATGATGGAAGGAATGAACAATGCAGTTATCAAATTCAAAGAACTGACCTTCTTTCCAATCCAAAGCATGGTTGTGGTCACATCGCCAATAGGAGACCAGGCACCTCCAGTATTAGCCGCAATAATGATCATGGAAATGTAGAATAACCGATCCACCTTAGAGGGAACCAACTTTCGTAATAACGACACCATGACAATGGTCGTCGTCAGATTATCAAGAATGGCTGATAGGAAAAAGGCAATAATACTGGTTATCCAAAGTAACTTAACCTTATTCTGCGTTTTAACCATCTTAGTAATTACGCCAAATCCCTTATGCAAATCAATAAGCTCAACAATGGTCATTGCGCCTATCAGGAAAAATAAAATTTCTGCGGTTTTGCCCAAATGATGTAATAAAACATCCTCTAAAGAAGCTGCTTGGTGCAAATGATCAAGAACTTCAAGGTTTCCCACCGAGATTAACGCCCAGGTTAAGGCACCCATCAACAAAGCCGGAACACTTTTATCTAATCTTATTGGATGTTCAAAAACGATCAGAATATACCCCACAACAAAACAAGCAACGACAGCAAAAATCATATTTTTATTTTTAATAAAATAGTTGACCATTCAACAAAAACGATAGCATTACTTTATAAATATAGTCCATTTTATCCGAAATAGGAAGCATCCAACCAAACATCATTAAAAAAAATTGACATTTTATCTCGAAATCGTTTTCGTTAAATTGTTTTGACTTCCACCATATTTCCCATTAAAAAGCTTATTTTTAAAAATTAACTCGCAATAACTTCCAAATGAAACCACTACTATTCGTTTTAACCATTGTATCATGTATTGCCCAAAGCCTTCATGGCCAAATGGCTGCAAAACCCAATATCCTTTTTATCGCTGTAGATGATTTAAAACCCATCATGGGTTGCTATGGGAATAAAGGAATTAAAACGCCTAACATAGATAGGCTAGCTAAAATGGGCACAACTTTTATGAACAATCATTGCCAGCAAGCTGTCTGCGGACCGACCAGAGCAAGTTTGTTGACAGGAAAAAGACCCGATGCTACTAAAGTTTGGGATTTAAGAACCCAAATGAGGGATATGAATCCCAATATTCTGACATTACCTCAATATTTTACCCAAAATAACTATCAAACGGTAGGTATTGGCAAGCTTTTCCACCCAAGTAGCGCCATTGATAAAGTAGATCCTATTTCCTGGAGTATCCCCTATCTTAATCCTTCGCCGGAAGATTATGCCAATAATTTGGGTGAACCTACCAATGGGCAATATCAGGATCCATTCATAAAAAAAACATTTGTAAAAGAAAGAAAGCCAAGAACTGGTCCCGTCGATGAGGATATTCCCACCAGTATAAAGGGACCTTCCTCTGAATGTATCGATGTTCCCGACCATGCCTACGACGATGGCGTTTATGCACTGAAAGCAAAGGCACAAATGATTAAAATGTCCAAGGAAAAAGCCCCTTTCCTTATGGCTGTTGGATTTCAAAAACCTCACCTTCCTTTCGTCGCTCCAAAAAAATACTGGGATTTATACGACAGGGAATCCATGCCGCTGGCCTCTTTTCAGGAACATGCAAAAAATAGTCCGCTCATAGCTTATCATAAGTCCGGCGAGCTATTAAATTATCCTGACATTCCGGCTTCTGTGACCCTATCTGGCGATTCCTTAAGAATTGGATTAACAGTAGCTAAGCAAAAAGAACTTATCCATGGATACTATGCCGCCGTATCCTATTTAGATGCACAGGTAGGCATTTTGCTAAATACACTTGATTCTTTAGGGATTACCAATAATACTATCGTTGTGCTTTGGGGTGATCATGGCTGGCACCTTGGAGATCACGATTTATGGGTAAAGCATTCTACGTATGAACAAGCAACGCGTTCACCTCTAATCATTTCAGCACCAGGCATTAAAGCGGGAAAAAGCAGTTCGCCAACGGAGCATGTAGATATTTTTCCTACACTTTGTCAATTAGCTGGTTTACCTATACCAAAAGATCTGGACGGCGTATCTCTAACCCCAGTGATGCGCAACAACAAACTTTCTGTGAAGGAATTTGCCATGAGTCAGTATCCCAGAAAATTAAAAAATGAGGAGGCTAAAAAACTAGGTTATACCAATCCTCAATTAATGGGCTATAGTTTGAGAACCGATAAATACAGATACACTCTCTGGATGAACCATTTTACCTCAAAATCTCCCTTTGATGCTAAAAAAGTATATGCAGCAGAATTATATGATTATACAAAAGATCCATTGGAGAAAATAAATGTGGCGAATGAACCAGAATATGCAAAAATATCTTCCTCTCTGAATGAAAAAATGATTCAGTTTTTTAAATCTCAACTGAAATAAATGATGCTGAAAAATAAATTATTTATTTCGTTTATTCCATCGATTCTGCTGAATATACTGTTTTTAAATGCGGAAACAATTACCGTAAATACTGTAGTAGAATTGCAGACAGCTATAAATAAGGCAGTAGCAGGTGATGTTTTAATTCTTAAAAATGGTACTTATCTTAATAATACCCTAAACATATCCGCAAGCAATATTATCGTTAAATCGGCTAGTCCGGGAGGAGTATTTTTAAACGGTACGAATAAAATAATGATTGGAGGAGACAGGGTAACTTTCACAGGATTTCAATTTACTTCGGGTAATATTGGATTAAATAGCATCCTCGAAGTTTCAGGGAATCATAATACCCTAAGTCATTTAAATTTTAAAGGCTATCATGCAAAGAAATATATCGTTATTAAGGCAGGCTCACAATATAACAACATTTTAAACTGTAATATTGAACAGAAACCCAAAGACGCAGAAATCGGTTGTACTATTCAGATATCTACCTCTCCAACGGTGCCTGGCTATCATAAAATTGCCTATTGTACATTTCTAAACTTTGAGGGGACTGGCGGCGATTTTGGAAACGAACCTATCCGCATTGGTTTAAGTACAGAAACGCTAAACAAAGCAAGAACCATTGTAGAATTTTGTTATTTCAATAATACGGGACTCGGTGATAGCGAGAGTGTTTCGGTAAAATCACAAGAAAACATCATCCGGTATTGTACTTTTACCAATCAACAAAATGCCATGCTGGTTTTTAGAAATGGCAGTTATAATGTCGCATACAGTAACTTTTTCATCCAGGCGGGAGGCATCAGAATAAAAGAAGCCGATCAAGTTTTTTGCTACAATAATTACTTCGAACAGGCTGGCATTGGCAGTTCTTCTGACGCTGTAAAATTAGATTATGTAAGTCCTTTTTTAAATAAAATCCATTTTTACCATAACACATTTGTACAATGTGGAGATATAGATTTAGGTGGAATAGGGCCTCAATCAAATTACTGGGTAAATAATCTTTTTTTGAAATCTGCTGGGAATATACTGTCGAATCCAAATAATCAAACTACTTTTCTTGGCAATGTATATGAAGGAAACCCAGGCATTTCCCTATCAGCTGGAATGAGCAGAGCAGATGTAAAACTTACAAAAAATGAAGAGGGCTATTTTAGTTTGTCCGATTCAAGTGCAGCAAACAGTAATGCTGCCACCGATTTTCCACCGATTTTAAGTATTCCAAATATCGACATTGACGCCAGTTTGTTATTAGATATCAGTGGTCAAAAGAGACCTACTGCAGGGAATCTAAAAGACGTAGGGTGCGACGAATTTGGCGGAGGCCCCATAACTAATAAACCTTTAAAGCGGCAGGACGTTGGTCCTATTTATCTGAAAAATGACCTTGTCTCCATATCCATGGAAAAATCATCATCGGATAATAATATAATCATTTATCCCAATCCAGTTTCATCCTCATTAACAGTGAAAATAACGGAACAATCGGAAAAACTGGATGTTACTTTTTATGACGAGACAGGCAGGCAAGTTGGCTATTTTCCACAAAACAATTCAACTCATTCTAAGGATGAATTTGTTTACTCCGTTTCAAATGTGCCCAATGGCATATATTTTATTAATTTTAAAAGTGGAAAATACCTAAAGACGTTAAAACTAATAGTTCAACATTAATATTTATGAAAAAATCAAATTTCTATTGGCTTCCCTTCCTGTTGGTTACCTTGTTTCTAGGTGTGATTTTAACATCCACAAGAAAAAATACTGCCGATCTAAAACAGAATAAGCCTAATATATTAGTGATTCTTACCGATGACATGGGCTATTCTGATATTGGATGCTTTGGTTCCGAAATAAAAACACCTCATATTGACCGCCTCGCCTACAATGGCTTGCGATTCACTCATTTTTATAATACAGGTCGCTGTAGCCCTACGCGCGCTTCCTTACTGACCGGACTTTATCCGCATCAGGCGGGAATGGGACATCTTTCCACGGAAAATCACCCTCAGGCAGGTTACATTGGCGATTTAAGTAAAAATGCCATTACCCTGGCCGAAGTGCTTAAAAATGCAGGATATGCTACTTTTATGACAGGAAAATGGCATGTTGCTAAGGAAAATGACTACGATGGAGATAAAAGCAATTGGCCTCTGCAACGGGGGTTCGACCGATTTTTTGGCACTTTAAACGGCTCCGGTAGTTTTTTCGATCCGGGTACCTTAACCAGCGGCAATACCAATATTCCACCTTATACAGGATTTTATTATACCTCTGCCATTAGCGATACCACCGTGAAATACATACGTGAAAGTCCATCTAACAAACCTTTCTTTGGATATATTGCCTATACCGCCGCTCACTGGCCATTGCATGCACCAGCCGAAGAGGTTAAAAAATATAAGGGCTTTTTTGATAAAGGTTGGGACGTTTTAAGGGAACAAAGATTTAAAAGACTGAAGGAACTGGGCATTATAGACGATGCTTATGTACTGACAGATAGAGGAGTTTCCATTCCAGCATGGAAAGATGAGCCCATGAAGGAATGGCAAATCAGAAGAATGGAAGTTTATGCGGCAATGATTGATATAATGGATCAAGGCATTGGAAAAATAATTTCAGCTCTGGAAGCTAAAGGAGTTTTAGACAATACCCTTATTTTTTATATGCACGACAATGGAGGTTGCGCAGAACCTGTGGGTACTGATAACATGGAAATCCCCTTAACTGAGGAACAAAAAGTGTTGAAACCATACGCTTATGATTCTCCAAATCTGGATAAAAAACAACGCTATACCCGCGAAGGAAAATTTATTCGTATGGGCAAAGGGGTCATGCCCGGAGAAGCAGATACCTGGACTGGTTACAATGAAGAATGGGCTAATGTGAGCAATACACCATTTAGGGAATATAAACAATGGGTTCATGAAGGTGGTATCGCCTCTCCCCTGGTTATTCACTGGCCAAAAGGGATTAAATCAAAAGGGCAACTGAGGCCACATCCTTCTCATTTGATAGATATCATGGCCACTTGCCTCGATATTACAGGGATTCCTTACCCCAATCAATTTAAGGATAATAATATTCAACCATTGGAAGGTAAAAGTCTGCTACCTGCCTTTCAAAATAAACCCATAGACAGAGAATATCTTTTTTGGGAACATGGCGCAAATAGAGCTATTCGGGTAGGTGATTGGAAACTGGTGTCAAAAACATCGTTTAACAAGACATTCAGCGAGGCCGATGAAGATAAATGGGAGCTTTACGATCTCATAAAAGATCCCACCGAACGGATTGACCTTAGGGAAAAGAATCCAGAAAAAGCCATGGCAATGATCCGATTATATCGTGAAAAAGCCTTATACACTAAAGCGCTACCCTGGCCATGGAAACCAAAAAAATAATTGTTAAAACACACATCATGAACCGTTTATACGCCCTTTCCATTTTCCTTTTCATACTTCTCCTGCCCAAGGCTTATGCCCAGTCATTAGCTACAATAACGGTTGAAAACAAAGGAAATAGCCCGAGAACCGATGAAATGATATCCATTCCCTGGTCATCTTTATTGGCCATCAGGCCTAATATTGATACGGCCAATTTCAGTGTATCGAATGTAGCAACAAAGGAAAAGATACCCTTCCAATTTGAGGTACAAGGAAAAAATACCATACAACATTTACTCTTGCAAGTTTCCGTACCCAACCAATCAACGATCACTTTGTCTATCGACAAGGCAAAATCGTCTCTTCAAGCCACAAAAACGTATGGCCGTTTTGTTCCTGAGCGAAAAGAGGATTTTGCCTGGGAAAATGATAAAATCGCTTTTAGGATGTATGGGAAGGAACTGGAAAATACGCCAAAGGAGATGGCCTATGGTGTGGATGTATGGGTGAAGAGTACGCAAAGAATGGTCATTAACGAGCGGTATAAAAGAGGAAGATACCACGAAAATTTAGGCGATGGAATGGATTATTACCACGTCGGTCTTACCCTTGGCGCAGGAAATATAGCACCTTATTTAAATGATTCCATCTACTATTCCAGAAATTATGTCCGCTGGAAAATACTGGACAATGGCCCTTTGAGAACTACCTTCGAGTTGGAATATGACGATTGGGATGTCGCTGGGAAAAAAGTTAATGCAAAAAAAATAATATCCTTAGATGCTGGTTCCCAACTAAATAAAGTGCAGGCTATTTACACCTATTCAGATACCTCGTCCCTTCCAGTAGCCGTAGGTATCATAAAAAGAAAAGATCCAGGCACCCTTCTCCTTGATGAAAAACAAGGGGTCATGGGCTACTGGGAACCAGAAATGGGCGATTACGGCATTACCGGCGTAGGTTGTGTTTTTGTCTCTAACCCGATAAACATGAAAGTAAGTAATCAACAACTTATAACTACGTCTATCGCAGAAAAAAACAAACCATACTTATATTATACCGGCGCAGCATGGAATAAGGCAGGTACAATTGCCTCTTCATCCCAATGGTTCGCTTATCTTCATCAATTTAAAAATCATTTAAATAATCCGCTACTCATTTCGCTAAAATAAGCGATATCTAAAATTATTAGTTAAATTGCGCTTTTTTAGCGCAGCACATTACAAAAGCCTTTACATTTTTATTTAATGGGTTTGGTATTACCACTCCCCATCGCTCATATTAAACCACTACAATGAAAAAAAATTATTTACTTACGTTTTTATGGCTATTTATTGGCACTGCCTTTTCATTTGCACATGATAGTTCGGTGCATCATCATTCGCTAAAAACCTGGAATCTTAAGAATAAAGAGGAAATAAAGGCTTCCTTCCTTTTCATAGCAGATGATATCGTCTCTTTGGAAGATGAAAAAGGAAAAATACAGTCGGTTCCCTTATCAGATTTTTCTATAAACGACCAATATTATCTTTTTCAAAAAAAGGAGCAATTAGCTAGATTAAATAGTCCTGCTTTTTTACAAGATCCACTGACGGAATCTTCCTCAAGTCAAGGGCCATTTCTCCTCATTTTAAGCTTGATGATTGCGGGCGTCTTATATATATCCTACCTAAAAAGATTCCGATATTTGGGTTTAGCAACACTCATTAGCGGCCTCTTTCTTTTTTATGGCTTTCATGACCTTTCAGCACCCCCAAGTGGCGTGGCTACTAATCCAAAATCCATTGATTCTGCTTTTCTGGCCTTTAAACCAAATGTGGCCACCTGGTGGA
>Ga0247842_10007210_pt1 | contig 12141 bp, 11 predicted proteins | sample LaCruzMarch2015__3_FD_192411 | JGI IMG/M metagenome (GOLD analysis project Ga0247842, IMG submission 192411) | Freshwater microbial communities from meromictic Lake La Cruz, Castile-La Mancha, Spain - LaCruzMarch2015_19m | ecosystem: Environmental > Aquatic > Freshwater > Lake | place: Spain...
TGGAATATCGGTCCCTGGAATTACGATCATATTTACACTAACTTTATTGGCTTCATCCACAACCTTATCAACTCTCCCGTCAAAAGCTTCAAAATTTAGATGACAATGAGTGTCAAAATACATAAAATAACAAAATTCAAATGACAATTGAATTATAAATAACAAATTAATAATAACAAAACTGTTTTAAATATTTGATATTTGAAATTTGAGTTTCAATTATTATTTGTTATTTGACATTTATTATTTCTGATATACTGTTTATATGACTCTCTTTATTGGAGCTGACCATCGGGGAATTGAACTCAAAAATGCTATTATCGAGTATATTCATGAAAAAAATATCAGGATAGAAGATCTTGGACCTTATGAACTTGATCCATTGGATGATGCGATCGATTATTCTCAAAAAGTTTCGCAAGCTGTTCTCCAAAATCCTGACAATCATCTTGGTGTGGTTATTTGCGGCTCTGGTTGTGCGGTATCTATGGCTGCCAATCGAATTCGCGGTGTTCGAGCTGGTGTCGCTATGAATGAAGATCAAGCCAAACACATTAGAGAAAATGATCTCTGTAATATTATTGCTCTTGCTGCCGATTATACTCCCCTCGAATTAGCTTGCAAATTAATTGATGTTTTTATTGCGGCTACACCAAAAACTGAAGAAAAATATATAAGAAGAATCCAAAAGCTCGATAAATAAATGTGATTCTTATTTATATGTTTTAGAGATTGACTTATTTTAGTTTATTTGTTAATTTTTTAGTATGAACAGAAAAGGACAAATTCTTTTGATCACGGTCATGCTGCTTGCAACTGTGATGACAATCGTCTTATCCGTTTCTTTTAAGTCGTCAACAGACTCTCAAATAACAAAGCTTGAAGAAGAATCACAAAAAGCTTTGACGGCCGCTGAATCTGCCATTGAAGTTGCCTTAAAAGAAAATGGAAGTGTTACTATTGGAAGCGGTTCACTCTCAACAATTACCGGCTTTGAAGGAACAGCAACTATTGCATCTTCATCCGACAAAACATTTACAACTCCGATTATTCAAAAAGACGGCAGTTATACTTTCTATCTTGGCAACTATGATGTCCAAAATAAAACTATCACCCCAGTCGTTGATCCGAATAATTTAACATTATGCTTTGAATCTGCTACCCCGAATCCAGCTCTTGAAATCACATTAGTAAAACCGGAGGAGTGAAAAAATATGTTGTTGATCCATCTTCAAGAATTTCAAATGCTTCAGCCGGTTCACCCTGCACTCCTGATTCTGCAAACTATAGTTATAGCACTAGTATTTTTGCCGCTGATATTGGAGCTGATGGTCAATTTCTTTTAGTTCGAGTTCTTTATTCTCCAACCAAACTTTTTTTCTCTAGAAACACCAATCTTCCAATTCAAGGTAGAACCGCTTCTTCTGAAGCAACCTCATCCACCTCAACTGGAGTTTCAAAGAAAATAGTCCTTTTCCAATCGTATCCACAAGTACCGGGAGAATTCTTCGCAACAAGCTTTTAATATGATCCTCAAAGTTTTTACTGATGGTGGTTCAAAAGGTAATCCAGGTCCATCCTCGATTGGCGGTGTAGGATATCTTTACCCCGCGAAGTCTGAAGGACGAAGTGGGGTTGATGGAAAGAAGGCTTTTGAATTTAAAAAGGCAATAGGAATTGCTACAAATAACGATGCGGAATATCAAGCGCTAATAAATGCACTTGAAATCATAAATCCAAAATCCCAAAATCCAAATAAAATCCAAATCTCAAGCTTTCAAAAAATAAAACAAATACAGTTTTTTAGTGATTCTCGCTTAATGGTCAATCAGGCAAAAGGACTTTTCAAAATTAAAAATGGAAGAATTAAAGAATATGTTTTTATAATTAGAGGGCTTGAACAAGAAATTAATCTTCCAATCACTTACTCCTACGTGCCACGGGAACAAAACGTGGAAGCCGATCTACTTGTTAATTCTGTATAAATCCAAATGACAAAATCTAAAATCCAATTCAAATCCAAAAGCCAATATTAAAAATCAACTTCTTAAAATCGCTGAAAAAATCAAAACAAATTCATGAGCTTCTCGAGAAAAAATTTTACACTTTTCTTCAGTATTTGGGTTTGACGCTATAATCATTTGCAACCAATGTATGGTTTCTTTAGCTTCTTTCTTACAAATTCCTATTTTGTGTCGAAAGTCTTTTTTTGACTCAGCCACATCAGCTTCCATGTAGTTGGCGCCTATGCTTGTGGCCGATCTCACAAGCTGTGAAATTAGTGGCGTATTAATTGGTCCATAATATAAAGTTTTTAAAAACCAGATTATTTCCTTACCAAATTTAGAAGTTCTTTCTTTCAAATCATATATTTTTTTTGGATTTTGAGCTTGATTTGTCATTTGGATTCTGGATTTATAACTTTATCTGGTATTTTTTTTCTTGATTTTTCTCAATAACCCCATCAACTTCTAGGACCGAAATTATATTCAGAATTTCTGAAACTGTTTTTGCAAACTCTATGGCTAGATCGTCAACTGTCCGCGGTTTTATTTGTAAAATATCAAAAATCGATCTTTGAATTTCACTTAAGTTATTTCTTATATCTTCTTTTTTTCTTGGTGTGATTTGCATATTAAATTCTTCGTAAATATCTTCTACGTTCGTTACAATTTTTGCCCCTTGTTTTATAAGTAAATTTGGTGCTCTGGACATATCTGAATTAATTGGGGAAGGCACGGCAAAGACATCTTTTCCTTGGACACCGGCGTATTTGGCAGTTATCAAAGCACCCGAATATTCTCCTCCCTCAGCGATCAAGACACCTTTTGATAAACCAGAAATAATTCTATTTCGGGAAATAAACAACCCTTTTAAAACGGTTTGGTCAGGAGGAAATTCTCCGATGACCGCTCCACCTGTTTTTATAATATTTTGATAAAGATTGTAGTTAATTGCGGGGTAGATAATATTGACCCCGCTCCCAAGAACAGCAATTGTTTTTCCTCCAGCGTCAAGCGTCGATTGATGAGCTATTGTGTCTATGCCCATCGCCATACCGGAAACGATGATAAAGCCCGCCTCGGTCAATTCCCGGGCAAATTTATAGGCAATTTGCCGACCATATGAAGTTGGCTTACGGGTCCCGACGATAGCAAAGAATATTTTATCTTGATTAGAAAGCGAAGACAACAAATTTTTTGCGGTTTGTGGTTTTCCGCTAAAAAATTTTGGTGTCGAGCTTTTTAAATAAATACAAATTGGCGGATCAGAGATGTTTCTTAAACTTTCCGGATAATTTTCATCGTCAACTGCCAAAACGGAAATTTTATTTTTGTTTAATTTCTCAAGCTCCTTCTTCGGGTCGAATTTTTTCCTGAATTCGATAAATTTTTCCGTTAATTTAAATCCTAAAATTAATTCCAACTCCTTTCTGTTTGAAAGATAAGCTTTTCTAACATCTCCAAAATGTTTTTTAAGACCAAGAAATTTCATTGGGCCAATGCCGAGACAATAGGAAAAACCCAAGTAATATGGAAGATTCTCGTTTTTCAAAATAATAAATTACAAATTTTAAATGCTTAAAACATTTGTTATTTGATATTTGTTATTCATTTGACATTTGGATTTTGTCATTTGTCATTATTTTAGTCAATCGCTTATATCCTACAAAAGAAGCAATTTGGAGCCTCATTGAGATATTATTTTCTCTAAAGATGTTATACCTTTATAAAACATTTCTTCATTAATATTTTCATTTGGCGCGTGAATATTCTCATCTGGCAAAGTAAAGCCGGTTAGAATAATAGGTTTTTTAAAAAGCCTCTGCAATATCTCGGCGGCGGGGATTGATCCCCCGGAACGGTTAAAATATGTTTTGTTTTTGAAGACATCGCTTAAAATTTCTGCAGTTTTTTGCGCAAATGAATTTTCAAAATCAGTATAAAAAGGGTCCCCGCCATCACTAATCTCTAGGATAAAATCAAGTTCCTTCGGTAAATTATTTCTTATAAAATCTTCTGTAATTTTTTTTATTTCTTTAGATTTTTGATTTGGAACTAGCCTAATAGAAAATTTCAAGATTGCTTCGCTTGGAATAATAGTTTTTGCACCTTGACCTGTATAACCAGATATAATTCCGTTGATCTCAAAAGAAGGCAATACTTTTGAACTTAAAAAGTCGCCAATAAATTCTTTAACGCCAGCATTTTTCTTTTCTGCCTCATCATCTAGGGTAAATTCTCTAAGCAGATCTGTCTCTTTTTGGCTAATTTTTTTGACAGAGTCATAAAATCCGGGAATTTTGATTTTGTTGGTTTTTCCATCTTTGATCTTGGCTAAAAGTTCTGCAATTATTTGAGCGGGATTTAAAACTCGATTTCCATAAACTCCCGAATGTAGATCGGTTGTTCCAATCCTAACCTTAAGCTCTCCAGTTATAATCCCTCGTAGACCATAATAAATTTGTGGGATATTTTTTGCTTTCATACCCATGTCTAAAATATAGAAAACATTAACTGCTTCCAAATCTTTCTTCACCTCATCAATTAGCAACTCAAAACTTTCATCTTCATTTTCTTCCTCTCCCTCAAAAATCAAAACAATGTTATTTTCCAATTTATTTTTTTCAACTAATCGACTAATCGCAGTCAAAGTTTGGATAATATGACCTTTATCATCGGCTACACCCCTGCCATAAATCTTTCCATTTTTTGCAGTTAGCTTAAACGGTGGGCTTTCCCACTGCTCTACAGGATCTTCCGGCTGAACGTCATAATGAGCATATATAGCAATTGTTTTAGCGCTAGAAGAAATAATCTTTTTAGCAACGATCAATGGAGAGAAATTATTTTTCTTGCAAATTTTTACTTCAAAACCGAGAGTTTTTATTTCATTTTCTAGAAATTCAACCGCCTTTAAAACCTCTTCACGTTTTGATTTGTCAGTGGAAACGGATCGAATAGAAATGAAGTCAGATAATAGTTTTATAGTTTGATCTTGCATATGACAATGTTGTTTATTTGATTATAGCTGTTTATTTGGCGAATAAGAAACAAACTCAAAATAAATTAATAAATAATTAGTTACATTTTAGTGTTACAATTATTGATATGCAAATATGTCCATCGATGCCTGAGCCTACAATGGATGCTTTAGCTCTAACCATTAATAGATTATCCCCTTTTTATAATTATTTTCAAATTGATATTGGCGACGGAATTTATGTCAATAATCGCACTGTGCAAATTGACGAGATATCAAAAAACCTTAACAAGTTTAATAAATATCAGTCACTTGTTTTTGATTTTCATCTCATGGTTTCTGATTTTGAAAAAGACATTCTAAAATTAAACAAGCTTAGTGAATTAATTAATATTAAAAATATCTTTATCCACTACTCAGCAATTAAAAATTTCGAGTTAAAAATTTCAAATTTATCTCCTATTCCTATAGGTTTAACTCTTAATCCTCTCGAGCAAGTTTCAGATTTAGAAAGTCATTATAGTCTAGATAATATACCATCCATCCAAATTATGTCTGTAACGCCTGGAGTTCAGGGAAACCCTTTTATACCAGAAACGTTGGATAAAATTGAACAATTAAGGGTACATGGTTATAGGTTTAAAATTTTTCTTGATGGCGCTGTTAATGACAAGACTCTTCCTACAATAAATAATCGAAAATTTAGGCCCGATGTCATCTGCCCGGGAAGTTTTTTAACAAAAGCAAAAGACCTTAAAAAAAATGTGGAATATTTAAAGAACTATGTATAAATTTGTTATCATTCGCCATGGTTTATCTGTTTGGCCTGATCGGTTTACCGGTTGGACGGACATTGATATAGCGCCCAGCGGAGTAATCGAAACAAGAAAATACGGTTTAAAATTAAAAGAGCTTGGATATTCTTTTGATCTAGGCTTTACTTCATATTTAAAGCGAGGAATTAGAACTTTGGAGACAGTTTTAGAGATAATGGGTCTTTCTCAAATTCCAATCATTAAAGCTTGGCAATTGAATGAACGTCATTATGGGGCTCTACAAGGACTAAATAAGCCAGAAACTGTTGCAAAATATGGAGAAGAACAGGTAACAATTTGGAGGCGTAGTTATGATATCCCGCCACCCAAATTAGAAAAAAATGATCCTCGTCACCCAGGTAACGACCCTGTTTATAAAGATGTTGATCCGTCTTTACTTCCATCCAGTGAGTGCCTCAAAGACACATATGCCCGTTCTGTCCCCTATTTTCAAAAAATGATCGAGCCGGAAATAAAAAAGGGTAAAAAAATAATTTTGTCAGGACATCATAATTCACTTCGGGCAATTATCAAATACTTAGATAATATTTCTACTGAAGATATAGTTAAGTTAAACGTACCTTATTGCATTCCATTAGTCTATGAACTTGATGAGAATTTAAAACCTATTAAACACTATTATTTAGCTAGTAATGAAGAGGTAAAACGAGTAATTGAAGGTATAAAAAATCAGACAAAGAAATAGTTCGTATATAAAAAGCTCAATACCGTATTTTTTCAACCGCCACACCCCACGGGGCCCCTGGCGATAGTTTCAAAAATAGGTATCTTCGCTTTGTTTTAAAAGACGAGGTAAGAGTGATTTTTTCACTTTCGAGGGGACCACGAAGTGGTGAGACTCTCGTGTGATAAAAATTACCTTACCGAGTCTGTTTTAAGAATTAATTTTTTAAAAAATTTTGTATTATAATGTCCCTATGCTAAGTGGAAAGATTTACCGCAATCCGTCGGTTGATTTTCTCATTGAAAAGGCTCTTGAAAAAAAAGAGCTTATCCAATCAAGATCAGGTGCTCTTGTGACCTATACTGGAAAATATACTGGAAGGTCTCCTAATGACAGATTCATCGTCGACACACCTAAAATTCATGAAAAAATAAATTGGGGAAAGGCTAACGTTCCGATTTCAAAAAATTATTACGATAGATTGCATAAAAAAATCATTGCTTTTTTTGACTCTGAAAAGGAACTTTTTATTATCGACGCTCAAGTTGGAGCTGATAAAAAAAATTCAATAAACCTTAGAGTTTACTGTCAATATGCATATCAGGCTATTTTTGCCACTCACTTGTTTAGACGGTTGCCTAAATCCTCCTTGCAGGATTTTACTCCTGACCTGACCGTTTATTGCGCCCCATCTGTCACTGCTGATCCAACTCAGGATGGAACAAATTCCGAAGCCTTTGTAATTCTCAATTTAGAAGAAAAAAACATTATTATTGGTGCTACTAAGTATGTAGGTGAAATAAAAAAGTCCGTTTTTTCATACATGAACTATATGCTTCCTCAAAGGGATATTTTCCCAATGCACTGTTCAGCTAATATAAATGTCGATGGTAATAATCCTGCTATATTTTTTGGTTTGTCCGGAACGGGAAAGACTACTTTGTCCGCTGATCCAAAAAGACGTTTGATCGGCGATGATGAACATGGTTGGAGTGAAAATGGCGTCTTTAACTTTGAGGGCGGCTGTTATGCAAAGTGTATTAACATAAAACAGGAAAGTGAGCCGCAAATTTGGTCGGCTATCCACCAAAAAGGTGCCCTATTGGAAAATGTTGTCTTAAAAAATGACGGTGATTTTGATTTTAGTTCGTCCAAATTTACAGAAAATACTCGTGCAAGTTATCCTTTAGAATTTATAAAGAACTCTGTCCCATCAGGAATGGGAAAACATCCAAAACATGTAATTTTCTTGACGGCTGACGCAGGAGGAGTTTTACCACCAGTTTCCCATCTTAATTTAAATCAAGCTGCATATCATTTTCTCTCTGGCTACACTTCAAAACTGGCTGGTACGGAACGCGGAATCAAAGAACCTCAGCCAACTTTTTCTGCTTATTTTGGTGGCCCGTTTATGCCTTTAAAACCAATGATCTACCTGAATCTTCTCAGAAAATATCTTAAAAAATATGAGGCAACAACTTTTCTGGTTAATACAGGTTGGACGGGCGGAGCTTACGGGATAGGAAAACGAATTTCAATTCATGACACCCGCAGTATAATTACCGCAATTCTTTCCGGTAAACTTGACAATGTTGAGTGCCGTCATGACAAGGTCTTTAATCTATTTGTTCCTATCAAAGTCCCTGGAGTTGACGATAAGATCCTCGATCCCTCTTTATCTTGGAATGATAAAAGCTTATATTATGATAGTGCTAAAAAATTAGCTAAACTATTTATTGAAAATATAAAAAAATTCCCTGACGTTCATCAGTCAATAATTGACTCAGGACCAAAAACGTAATTTTAAATTAAAAATTAATTTAATTCATATGAAATTATCAAAACGTGCTCGAAACATCACTCCTTCCATGACGTTATCAATTACCGCCAAAGCCAAGGAAATGAAGAGGCAGGGTTTGGATGTCGTTTCTTTTGGCGCCGGAGAACCGGACTTTGATACGATGATTCATATCAAGGAAGCAGCTAAAAAAGCCATCGATGAAGGCTTTACTAAATATACCGCTTCCTCTGGAATCATTGAATTAAAGGAGGCAATTTGTGCTAAGTTTAGACGTGATAATTGGTTGGATTATGAGCCAAAAAATATTATTGTTTCAACTGGTGGAAAACAGGCTTTATTCAATATGATCATGGTAACTGTTGATCCGGGTGATGAAGTGATCATTCCTATTCCTTATTGGGTCAGCTACGAAGAGATGGTAAAAGTAGCTGAAGGTAAATGTGTTTTTTTAAAGACCAATAATTTTAAAATCAATCCTCAGGATTTGGAAAAAGCGATTACCCCAAAAACAAAAATGCTTATTTTTAATTCTCCATCTAATCCAACAGGAGTTGTTTACGATGAAAAAGAATTAAAACAAATTGCCTCAATTTGTCAAAAACACAATATTTATATTTTGAGCGATGAGATCTATGAAAAGTTGATCTACGGTAAAAAACATGTAAGTATTGCTTCAATTAATGAAAAAATTAAGAAACTCGTAATTGTTATTAATGGAGTTTCAAAATCTTATGCAATGACCGGCTGGAGGATCGGCTATGCAGCTGCTGAAGAAGAATTAGTCAAGGCTGCCACCAGGCTCCAAGATCACACTACCTCAAATCCAACTTCTATCTCTCAAAAGGCAGCTCTCGCCGCTATCAATGGTCCGGAAGACCATGTGGCAAAAATGGTTTATGAATATAAAAAACGCCGTGATTTTATGGTTGATCGCCTAAATAGAATTGAAGGGATGATCGCCACACGACCAGATGGCGCTTTCTATGTTTTTGCCAACGTCTCAAAATTTTATAGTGATGAAGTAAAGGGTTCAATGGTCTTTTGTCAAAAATTGTTGGAAGATGCATATGTCGCTGCCATTCCAGGAATAGCTTTTGGCGATGATCGATTTATCCGTTTAAGCTTTGCCACAGGAATGGAACATATTAAAAGAGGATTAGATCGAATAGAGAAGTTCTGTGAGAAGATAAAGAAATAAAATTAATCATAATCTTCGACCTCTTTTTTATCACCTCTCTTTTTTATTGTCTGCAATACAGCTGCCTCCCAGTCTGTTCCGTTTTTGTCTTTCCAAAAATTGACTCCTTTTACCATTGCCTCAATTGCTTTACGGGTTTTATCTACCACGGAAATTACCTCAATGACTCCCGGATTATTTGCCATAAATTCCTTTAGTTTGCCTACTGGAACTCTTGAATCAGTGGCATAAACATTTATTTTTATAGGTGGATCATGGCTCTGTGCTGAACTTATCATGTCTGTTAAATTATCTTCCCAATGATTGCTTTTTTCTTTATCTCCTTCTTGAAGTCTTACGTGAGCTAAAAATATATTGATACTTTTAGCGTCTGAGTTTATTAAATGTTCTATGACTACATTTTTAACTGTCTTAAGGGATCCCCCTTCGTCGTCATAAAGAATAGTATTCTTTCCTTTTATTTTTTCTGTTTCTTTTTCTGTCAATTCTTCTGCATTTTTTTCTAAATCAGTAGAGTCTCTTAGTTGATTTATATGAACTCCTTCTAAGCGAAATCTTTCTTCTATCCTTGTTGCTACGATATTTCGACCTTCATCCGGCCTGACAACGACCCATTGATCAGAACCATCTTTTATTATTTGATTTTTTATTTGGCCAACTAATTCTTCTTCCATTGAAAGCGGAGCTAATGCTATTTCAGACAACGCCGCAAAGGCGTGGGTAGCCGATGAATGAGGTTCAAAGGTAACAATTCTATTAATTACTGAGCCTAAACTTCTCATTTCTGATTGAATTTTCAATATGCGGCCATTATATGTTGGCTCTCCATCACCATCTTTAAGTTTTTCAATGTTTTTATCATCCCTTTCATTAGCCATAAATGGGGCAATTAAGTTCACCTCTAAGGCACCGTTATTAAGGTACTGATTAGCTGTAAATCTTATCTCATCAAAATCCTGTTCATCAAGAGGGGAGGCAACAATATATACAGATTTTGCATTAACCATATTTTCAATAAGCCTTTCCCCTTCATGTGGGTCATTATGATAAGCCATTCCTCTTTTAAAAGTAGCTACTGGATGTCCCCCTAAAGCATTCTCTTCTAAATTTTGTTGAAAAGATTTTGAAAAATCCAGGTCTCCGTCATGTTCGTGACGGCTTGGTATCATAACGATCTGGAAATCCTGCCTTTCCTCATTGGTCAATCTTGCCGTTGATCTATTCCATATCTTTTCACCATAACTTCTTTTTAAAGAAAGTGCCTTTTCATAAACAAGGCTTCCTTCATCATTTCTATAGGGAAGTGTCTTCTTATCAAAATCAAAATATGAAGGAAAATTTATATTTTTTGGGTAAGTATCTCTTAGCACCCTATAACGCCTAAAATAATCTATTTCATTTTTTATCCTTTCACAAACATTGGGTTTTTTTCTTTCCAGAGTAGGAGACATAGTTATGAGAGGGAATTATAGCTCATAATAGTTAAATTTTCAACGTCCTAACAATCTAAGTAGGTCTTTGAAGTTAAATGTTCCGTCATTATTAAAATCAAATGGCAAAAGCGATTTAAATTTTATCCTATTAATGTCCTTTTTGAAGACAATATATTCTTGTCTTGGCAGATGGTAAGGTTTTATTAAAACAACCCTGTAAAGCTCGTCAAACGCGATATTTTGGATATCTTTTAGCTGTCCGAGTCCTTTGTTGACAGAAATATTTTTCTTCTTGAATACCAACTGATCTTCTACGTCAAATATCTGAATTTCGTAGTTGTCTCCCCTACCCGATCCAAAAGGAAAAAAGCTCGTTTCAAACTCTAGTGATGGTAAAGGTAAAATATTTATATTCCAATTTTCACTTTCTAAAATATTTTTATTATTTTTTTGTAAAATAAATTTAATTTTTTTTGGACCAAGATCCTCATTTGTTTTTAGCGTAAAATAAACGTCTTTTTCCTCAAATGGATTAATTCCTTTTATATCTTCAAATAAAAATTCTGGTTTCGATAATTCTTCACTTCTAATTTTTAACTCATAACTATCATTCTTATCCCATACCGCTTGGCCTAGATTCTCTAGTCTTATTTTAAAGCGATAGGTTGATTGGACAACTAGATCTGTTGGTAATTTAAAATTTATCCAACCATTTTCCAACTGCTCAGGTTCCCCTTTTATTTTTTTTATTGCCTGGGTTGTAAAATATTGCTGATAATATTCCTGCGAATTATATTTTTTCCAGGAAAATTCCAAAAATGGCTCGCCTTGGTAATCAAAAATAAATGGTGTGACCGCAACTACTCGATTGTCAGGATCCCAAACCTGATCAAATGCGATCTGAAAATTATCAGCGACGGTACCTTCATTTCCTCGTTTCCATCCTGTTTCCGTAATAAAAACTGGTAATTCCTTATTAACTCCCAGACCTTTGAGAAGCCCCAATTCCCACTCATAAGTTCTGATCGTTCCGCGACCAGCTGAATAAGGACTACCGGAAAATCCTGGATTAGGATATGAATGAGAGCTCCATCCGTCGAAATAAAATTCGAAGCACGAAGCACTAAATTCTAAACAATTTTCAAAATTTGAATTTTTTAAATTCGAATTTGTTTCGGATTTTGAATTTTGGATTTCGGATTTAAGCATTTTTTCTAAAAATGTTT
>Ga0247842_10007214_pt1 | contig 12136 bp, 11 predicted proteins | sample LaCruzMarch2015__3_FD_192411 | JGI IMG/M metagenome (GOLD analysis project Ga0247842, IMG submission 192411) | Freshwater microbial communities from meromictic Lake La Cruz, Castile-La Mancha, Spain - LaCruzMarch2015_19m | ecosystem: Environmental > Aquatic > Freshwater > Lake | place: Spain...
CCTCCTCCGCCTTTTTTCGTTCGGTGTTATCAACCGATGTAATAAGACACGTTTCCTGATTTTGGGTGATGAGGCCTTTTAATTGTACATTAACCGGAAATTTATTATTCCTCAACAGCACTACCTCGCAGGTTTCTTTGGTTTTACTTTTGAAAACTTTTTCTAAAAAGAGATTAAAAGTGGGCTTTGATTCATTAGAAACGAAAAAGCCAAAAAGGCTGTTTTGAAGCAGGCTGCGTTCTTTACCAAGCATTTCGGCACCGCACTGGTTTAACCTGATAATTTCGCCAGCCTGGGTAAGTGTAAAGTAACCGGTTGGCGCAAAATCGTACAAATCAATAGCTTCCTGTGCAACGGATTTAGCCAGGTTTAGTTCTTCGTTTTGCTGTTCCAGTTCAACCTGATGAACCTTCAACTCATGAATCAGTTTCAGCATGTCGGCCTCTGTTGAAGTAAGGTTTGCTTTTTCATGCTGCTCTTTCAACAGTGCTTCAGCCTGTTGGCGAAGCGTTGAAGACTTTGGCTGTGTGTTGTTTCTGTTTTCCATTTATTTCAGGTATTGACCTGTATCCGCAATAAATCCAATGCAATTTCCTAAAAATACAAACACAAAACATAAAAACGATAAAAAACCCATGAATCCCCACTTGTCATATCCTCAACCGTAAACTGATTTCCAAGTTGAATATTCAGAAAAAGCCGAGTCGATTGTAAATTATGAGCAAAAATTCATTCAGAAACGCAAAGAAAGTATTAAAAAGAAGCTTAAAGAATTCGACATGACACAGCAGGATTTAGGCTCATTATTAGGCCATCCTAAATCGTACATGAGTGAATTAATAAATGGAGTGTCGCAGTTTACATTAAAAGATTTAATAATTACGCACAGGATTTTAGGAATAAACTTAAGTACTTTAATACCAACGTCCCTTCAGTCAGATACGCGAGATAAACTTACAGAATCGATAAAAAAATTGAACAAACCGAAATTAAGTTTGAGGAAAACAAAGTTAGTATAAATTTCGGGCAGCCCTTTCGTTTCAGAATCCTTCCGGGCGGTTTCATCTGCATTTTTTTCCGTTTCACCAAGGTTAATCCACCAGAATCACCGGGTTCATTGCAATTTTGCCTTAGTTTGAAACACTAAACAATCCATCACTATGAAAAAAACATTGTCACTAATCATCTTTGTGCTGGCAGCCCTGACCGTATCCAGTCAAAACCTTACACCCACTTATTCCAATGTCGATTACGTGGGCAACGGAAACTCAAAACAAATGCTCGATCTCTATATCCCCGCCGGGGTCACCGAGCCAACCGCACTTGTCATTCATATCCATGGCGGCGCATTTATGATGGGAAGCAAAGGAACAAGTGAACAGCCGTCGTTTGTCACTTTTTATAACAACGGCTATATATGTGCCGATATTAATTACCGATTGAGCGGCGATACTTTGTGGCCTGCACAAATCCACGATTGTAAGGCGGCTGTCAGATTTCTGAAAGTCCACGCAGCGCAGTACCATATCGATACCTGTAAAATAGGCGTCATCGGCGAATCGGCCGGCGGAAATCTGGTTTCCATGCTTGGAACAACCGGCGGCGTTGCCGAACTGGAAGGATTGCACCTGGGGAGTATCCATGCAACCAGTCGCGTTCAGGCGGTGGTTGATCTGTTCGGCCCCATTAACTTCCTTACCATGGATGCAGAGGCTCTGGCCCTTGGTTTTGTTATAAATACCAATTCAGCCACCTCGCCCGAATCACGCCTGATGGGAGCCCCCGTTCAAACCATCCCCGAATTGGTGACACTTGCCAACCCGACAACCTATATTTCTGCCGATGACGCCGCTTTCTTTATTTCGGCCGGGGATGTTGATCATAATATTCCCTATACACAAGGTCAGAATCTTTGCGCAGCCCTGGTGCCTGTCATAGGCAGTCCGAGAGCAAGTTATGAGCTGATAGCCGGGCAGGGCCATGGCGGATCATTCTGGCACAATACGACCCAGGATGCAAAATACCTGACATTTTTTAATACTTACCTTGATGGAAATTGCGGGACTGTTGGTACCTTCGATGAGCGTTCCATGCAGCAGCATCTTAACATATACCCCAATCCCTCCAAACAACAATTTACAGTTCAACTACCACAGGATAAAGCGTTTGATCTTCACATTATGGATATTACCGGCAGGATGGTGATGACGAAAAATGACATATCGGGAGATCAAACCTTCAACGGCGGAAGTTTTAACACGGGAATCTATCTTGTGCGGGCAACGAGTGAAAAAATGATCCTAACAGGCAGGCTCATGAAACAATAATACCTCCTTTTCTGTCAGTTTCCGATAGAACCGGACGCCATGCCTTGATGCGAAAACAAGAGGTATCATTTAAAAACAAAAAACATGAAAAATGTAATGAAAAATGTAATGATTGTAATGCTTGTCACCATGCTGGCTGCATTGAGTTCCTGCAACAAAAACGATCAGGCTGTTCCTTCAAGCCAGGTTACTGATGTCGCAGCTTTACCCGCGAATGCGGTTTCTTATGCCGTGGATAACTATCCGGATGCCACGATTGACTATGTTTTGCTCCAGGCAAACGCTGCTGCTAAATACATTGCTGTATTGAACACAACGGAGGAACTGGCATTTACAAGCACGGGCGATTATCTGGGCGACGGGAAGCAATATCGCGGCGGACATCACGCGGGAGATACCCTTCATGTTGATACGATCCACGGAGGCGGACATCATGGAGGTAGACATCACGGGGGGCATAACGGCAACCAAATCCCGGTTGATTCACTTCCGGTCATGATCACTGATTATATTGCCGCCAACTTTGCAGGCTATTCGGTCATGCATGCTGAACATGACACTATGTGCCCTGAAGGGGCTGTAAAGGAGGTTATGATTGGCATCGGTTCATCTGAACCGTTGAAGCTTGTGTTCGATGCCAACGATATCTTTCTGATGCAGGCTAATCGGATGCTTTATTCAACCATACCACAGACAGTTAAAGATTATATCACTGCAAATTATGCCACGTACCAGGTGAGCAGCAAGTCAGAGAAACTAACCCTGGCAGACAATTCTGTTCAGTATTCTGTGTATATCCGGCTGGATGCCGACCGGAAAAAGGTACGTCTCACCGATTTTGGGATAATGGTTTGCGTTCAATAGCGGACTTCCATCTTTCTGAAAGAGCCCTGTCGGATCAGAACATGTACGGATCCGGGTATGGAATCACCACAAAAACCCACGCCTGTCGTGGGTTTTTCATTCTATGCCGTGCATGGCATGTTTCCGCCTGCCGGTATTTATCCAGCTTTCGGTATTCACCAGCGGCCGGGTTATTACAATCCATCCCCCTGCATTTTCGACCCGGAATTATCGGTATAATCAGTGGTATGTATCCGCGCTACTTCACCTGCTAATCCTCTTCCATACACCGAAAACAGGATCGAAGTTCATGATTCAGAATGAGATGCAAGGGATTGAATATAGCACATGAGAAATAACTAATCTGTTGACTCTTTGCTTTGGTGGGAATTTTTAGCAAGCCCCTCTTTTATCTCTTCACTGTCCCATGCATGATCATTCTCCGACAGGTTCTGCCTTAGATCCTGTGACAGCAGTTCTTCCTGCATCCTGAAATTTTCACGGGCCTGGAGAATGTATTGTTTCTGGTCGTGCCGCAATTCGGTCATCCTGATCAGGGCCTCCTCATCGTATTGAAGGAATTTCTGTCCCTGACGGGCAGCTGTATAACTCCTGTGACCCAGTTTGGTCAGTACATCTGCAGCCATTTTTACCGAGGTATGGAGACTCTCACGATAAATGTCGGTCATTCCCATATCGATGAAGTCGTAAGCGTCTAACCTGCTTTTGGCACGAACCATAAGTCGTAGATCAGGGAAATGTTTTCTGGCGATGGTCACCAGTTCCATGTTTGTTTCCGGCGAATCAATCGCAGCGATGAGGATCTTCGCATCATCCGCACCTGCCGATTTCAGCAGGTCGAGACGGGTTGCATCACCGTAGTATACCTTAAATCCCATTTTCCGCAGTAATTCAACCCGGTTGGAATCATTGTCGAGGATGGTGGCCTCCACACCATTTGCCCGCAGGAACCTGCCAATCGTACTCCCAAAGTGCCCGAATCCGGCAATAATGACAGGGTGTTTTATTTCGATCTGATCTGCTTCCCGATCTGCGGGTTGCTCCTTAACACCAAACCGGGGATCAATAACTTTTTCATTCAGCAACAACAACAATGGGGTAATGGTCATGGTGATGGCAGTTACCGCCATCATGGTGCTCATCCATTCAGGGGTGATAATCTGCAATTGTCCGGTGAATGAGAACATGACAAAAGCGAATTCTCCCACCTGGGAAAGGGCAAAGGTATAAAGCAGGTTCTGGTCATTGGTGAGTTTGAAAACCCGGCCAGTGAAGAAAAGAACGGCTGCCTTAACGGTCATCGGATGGCGGTATGGTTAGTTGCCGATTTCGAAGCACTTTCCTATCAAGTTACAACTACTTTTGATACGAGCTGTGCCGCTCGAATACCCACTGCACCGGCAATTAACTATACCGCGTGTTGGCAACTGGTGTTCATTCATATCAGTCTGTTTGTCATTTTTTTAGCTTTTGTTTTCTTGTCATTGTCAATCTGCACCAAACTATCCACAAAGTACAAATTTATTTTGTTTTTTTGAGCGTGGGCAATCCTAAAACCGTCCTGAAAGGCGGTTACTTGGGCAGGAAAGGCGGAAGCTCTTCCCGCAAACTTTGGATTCAGCGTGGAATTGAGCGGTTTGCGGGATGTGCTTACGACTGTGGGCTGGCAATCTAAACTTATTTCTGTATCCTCTATTGTGTTTAAAACTTTTTGGTGACTCTATAGTTTGCTGGTAATTTTTTCCTTTTTAAACAATTAAACCATCTTGCATTTCAATAATCCTATCTGTATTGTTCGCAAAATCAGGGTCGTGCGTTACACAAATGATGGTCTGACCGTGTTCTTGTGCCAATTGCTTGAATATTTCCTGCACAGCCCTGGAGTTTTTAGAATCAAGATTCCCGGTTGGTTCATCGCCCATAATGACAGATGGGTTATTAATCAGGGCACGGGCAATAGCCACCCGTTGTTGTTGTCCGCCCGACAGTCTGTTGGCATTTTTTAGTTCCTGACCTTCCAAATCGAGCAAACGCAAACTTTCATAAGCTTTATGTTCAATCTCTTCCTTTGAAAGTTTACCTAATTTGAGTGCAGGCAGCATTACATTCTGCAACGCTGAAAATTCGGGCAACAGATAGTGAAATTGAAATACAAAACCAATATGTTCGTTTCTAAATGCTGCCAACTGATTCTGAGTTTTTCCGGTAAGCACATCGCCATTGATATGCAGGGAACCTTCATAATCGGTATCCATAGTGGAAAGCACATACAAAAGGGTTGACTTTCCGGAACCTGATTTTCCGACAATAGATAGAAACTCCCCTTTTTTAACTGTAAATGAAACTCCTTTTAAAACCTGAAATGTTTCAGGTTCGTGAAAATATTTAATCAGGTTTCTTATTTCTAATGATGTTGTTTTTTCCATGTTATCCTCGAATGATAATTACAGGGTCAATTTTTGAAGCTTTTCTGGATGGTAAATAACCGGCAATGAGTGTTGTTAATATCCCAAAAACCACGGCAAGAAGAAAATCCTCAGCCCGAAAAAATACCGGCAATGTTTCCAATCCGGCAATGGTAAATGGAACCAGAGTGATAAGTAAAGACATTCCATACCCCATGATTACGCCAACAATTGCACCCAAAAGACCAATAACAGTTGCTTGTGTAAGGAATATGGTCATGATGTCGTTCCCTGAAAATCCGGTTGCTTTCAGGATGGCAATTTCTTTAATTTTCTCATTAATGGTCATGTTCATAATATTATAAATACCAAAACCGGCAACCAATAAAATGGTTAGAGAAACTGCAACAGCAATAATGTTCCTGAGTTCAGAACCTGCAACCAATTGTTCGTTGGCTTCCTGCCACGATTCTATTTGATAAGGAATCATCGGGGCAATTTTTTGAATAAACGATGCTGTATTGTCTCTGTCCTTAATGTTGACCATAATATCGCTGGCATAATCGGAATTTTCGCCTGCCAATTGGCGGGCAGCCGTAATATTCAAATAGGCTTTTGTTTCGTCCATCGTTTTTAGGTTGCTTTCAAAAACTCCCACCACCATATAATTTTTCGAAACACCATCTGAGGTCAGCACATTGACGCTATTGTTGATTTGCAGACCGAGTTTTTCGGCCAACAGTTTTCCTAAAATAATACCTGTTTTATACGTCAATAAGTTGTTCCATTCGCCTTGAATAATAGTTGCAGAGGTGTTAAACAATTCATCCTCCGATTTGAGTTCAATACCTGAAATAATTCCATTGACCTTTTTTGAACCACTTCTGAAAAAAACACTGGAATTAACCTGACGGGCAACTGCAACTGCGTCATTTTGCTTTTTAATGGTTGAAAAAATTGACGTAGAGCTTTTTATGCCTGTTGTGTACTGCATATTTTTTCTATTCAGAATATTAAATACTGTATTCGACTGGTCAAATTGACTCTCGATAGGGTTGTATGCACGATTATTATCCTGGTTATAAATTCGGATATGGGATAAAGCGCTAAATGCAAGGTCGTCCTGAGTTTTGTTTACACCATTCATAAAACTGTTCATGAATATGTACATAGACACTCCAAAAGTTACTCCCAGAACGGCTACAAAGGTTTGCCATATCTTTGAAGTAAGGTGTACCTTTGCAATTTGAATATTAGTTGATTTTGCCATACTGCTTGTTTATTTTGAAAGTAAAATGGTGGTGGAATCATCTGCACCGGAAAGAATTTCAACCCACTCGGTAGTTCTGATACCCACTGTAACCTTAACCTGTCCATTTTTTTTGTCCAGAATAAAATCGCCGGGTAAAAGATATTCTGCTGGTATTACCATCGCATCAGCCTTTTCATTTATTTTAATGTTGGCCTGAAGTTGTGTTCCCGATTTTAAATTGGAAATGGGTTCGTTGAATGATGCTTCGGCAATAAAAGATTGCTCCTTATTATCAAAATAGGGGTAAATCTTTGAAAGATAAGCCTTATAACTTTTATTCTTCTCGGTATTCAGTTCAATGTAAACTTCTTGCCCGGGTTTTAGTTTGTTAATGTCTTCTTCTACAATAAAGAGTTTTGCAATGTATTTGCCGGAGCCAATTTCAGCAACAGGCTCTCCTCGTTTTACCAACTCTCCTTGTTTCTTTTGGATTTGAAAAACCACTCCATCCACTTCGGCCCTGATTTCGTAAAACGATGATATGTTTTGTTGTACTGCAAGATTCGCTTTGTTTTTGCTTACTTCTAATTGCAGTTTTTGTTTTGTATCCGAAATCTGGTGATTAAGAGAAACCAAGTCTTGTTTTGAGTTTTCGAAGCTTACTTTTGCTTTTTCATAATCAACCTGACTTACTGCACCGGAAGGGACAAGCTTCCGGTACCTGATATAATTGAGTGAATCTGTTGTCAGTTTGTTCTTTACCTGATTCCTTTGAGCCATCAATTGTTCCAGCACAGATGAATTATCGCTGACATTCGATACTGCATAGCTGTAATTTTCTTCTGCATTCACAAGTTGCTCTGTTTGTGCATCATTTTCAATGCGAAATAAAATTTGCCCGTCTTTCACAGAGTCTCCTTCGGTGACAAATGATTTGTTTAAATAGCCATCTGCCTGGGAGGTAACAACATATTGATTCTCTGCAATGATATTTCCACTGGCAAAAACAGCTTCAACAATATTTTTTTTTGAAGGAAGTATTGATTCCTGATTCTTACATCCTGTAAAAGAGATGGTAATCAATACAGTCGAAAGTAATACTAACTTTTTCATTTCTATTCTATTTGTTTCGTGATTGAATGATTGCTTTATTGATAAGGTAATCGGAAAGGCGGCTAAAATATTGGCTTTCAACAGTCAGATAATCGTCGTGCACCGAAAGGTAATTATCAAGACTAATCAGCCCCTCTGAATATTTGCTGTAAGCAAGCTGAACGTTTTCGTCTGCCAATTCTAAATTTTGCTCTGCCGTTTGCACCGAATGCATCGATGTGAGATAATTATTAAATAAAATGTTGTCGTTTAATGATGATTTCCTTATCTCCTCTTCATAACTATGACGGGCAATACTTTGTGATATTTTTGCTGAACTTAACTGGCTCTTATTTCTAAAACCTGAAAAAACAGGAACAGATAAATTTAAACCTATATAACTATTCGACTGCCAATCGTTTGAATTCAGCGAAAAAGTAAAATCTTCCTGATATTGAATTCCTCCCCAGTAAGTTATAAAATCTAACTTAGGCGAAAAATTGGATAATGCCTTTTTTCTTTCCAAATCAGTATTTGCAAGTTGAATCTCATAAAGCTTTATACTTAAATCATTTTGTGGAACGGATTCAATAACATCAGGTTCTGTTATTTCAATTTGTTCTTCTAAAATCAATAAATCAGAAATCGACAAGCCTAATAATATTTTCAGATTAGATTTATTTCCGTATAGATACGATTTGTTTTGCTCCAACTTGTCAAAAGCGTTATTTCTGTTTATTTTAGCCTGATTTAATGCTAAAACATCAATCAGACCTTCCCAAAACCTATCTGATGTTATCTGAAATATTGAGTCTGCCAGTAATAAATTTTCTTTAGCATTTTGAACCACAGCCTGGGCTGTTAATGTTGCATAATATACTTGTGCCACCTGTTCCTTTAGAATCTGTTCGTAGAGAGATTTTTCTGCTTCTTTAAGTTGCGTATTTGTTTTTGCTATTTTAGATTGATATATGGATTGCCAGTCAAATAACGTTTTAGATAGCGTAATACCTGCACTATAAACATAAGGTAAACCAAATTGAATATATTCAACTTCATTTGGTCGGCCTAATATTTCACCCGGCACAGGTGTTGCCGCAATATTTATGTTGTGCTGTCCGGATATCCCTCCATTGATTTTAGGATATAAGGAGCTGCTGGCTGTTTTCTGGTCAGAAAAAGCTTTTTCTACCTGCAACCGGTAAAATGCGTTATCAGGACTGTTTTCATTTGCATAAGACCAGATTTCTTCCAGAGAGTGAAATGTGTGTTGGCCTTTTGCCAAACTTATCGTTACAATTAAGGCAAATGCCAGGCTTACAAACTTTTTCATTTTCGGGTCCATATTTGTGTTTTTGTAAAACCTGATTTTGAAACAATAATTTTAAGCTGTTCGTTCGTGGGTAGTTCTACCTTACAATCGGCGTACATTCCTCTTTTGGGCGTGTAAATAGTGCCATCAATCCATTTGCCGGCCGAATATTGCAATCCGGTGATGATTTCCAACCCCAAAATATCACGGTCCCGCAATTCGGGATTGGGATTGTTTTTATCCTTTGGTTTCAGGTTGGGATTGCTTTCCATTTTTGCAAGCCAAACAATTTTACCGGAATAGGTATTGCCGGATTTGCGGATTTCAATTGTATTTGTTTTATCCTCATTTAACCAAATACCAACGATTTTGTCTGATGGTTCCTGAGCATGAATATTATTCAGAATGCCAATTGTTAAAAACAGAAATGCTATGTGTTTCATCATCATTGTATTTTAATTTTCAACACAAAGATGAATACAGAAGTGGTGGTTAAAAATGAAAAACCCGGGGAATTGAGCAAATTAAAGGGTGAATTGAACAGGTTTAGGATTGTTCAATCCAATTCATAAACTCAGTTACTTTTAATCGGCTCACAATGAGTTGTTCTTTGATTCTTACATCTGTTTTTATGATAACTTTTCGATTAAAATAGGGTTGAACCTCTTTTATGGCATTTTTATTAAGTAAAACTTGCCGGTTAATTCTAAAAAACAAAGACGGGTCAATGGAGGACTCAATTTCAGATATCGTTTTAAAAACAGGATATCGTTGGTTATCGAATGTTTGAATATAAAGGATTTCGTTTTCAACTGAGAAAAAGGCAATTTTATTAACAGCAATAGGTATAAAACTTTCTTTATAATGTACCAGGATGGATGTCTTATAGCTTTCCTTTTGGCTAAATGTTTGTTTTAAAAGATTAACAATATCATTATCAGGTTTTAAAGATTCTTTTAATGTCTCGTATTTTATAAATGCAGCTTCAATATCTTCTTCTTTTACTGGTTTCAGAATGTATTCGATGCCATTGGTTTTGAACGCCTGTAAAGTATATTGGTCGTATGCAGTACAAAAAATGATGGGGCACTTTATCTTGATTTTTGTGAATATTTCAAAACTAAGGCCATCGGCCAATTGAATATCGGCAAAAATTAAATCGGGTGTGTTGTTTTGATTGGAAAGATATTTTACTGCTTGCTCAATGCTTTCAATAATTCCAGGAATAATTGAATCCGGTTTCAACTGAACAATAATTTCACTCAGTATTTGTGCATTATGAGGCTCATCTTCAATAATTAAAATCTTCATGAGTCAAGCAGTTTAATTTTTACACGATAAACAGATTCATCAGAAAATATCTGAACACCATCAGAAACACCCAATAAATCGTACCTTTTAATCAGGTTTTGCAAACCAATCCCCGATTCTTCCCCTGCCTTTATTCTTTGCTGCAAATTATTTTCAACAGAGATACTTTTAACTCCTGAATCATAGATTTTTATATGCAGAGGTTTTTCTTTCGACACGATATTATGCTTTACACAATTCTCCAAAAGCAACTGCAAGGTAAAAGTCGGGATTTTATATTTGACAAGATTTTGAGGTATATTAATTTCTATGCGCAACATATTTTCATACCTGGCAAATAGCAGAAACGAATAATCCCCAATAAATTCGAGTTCTTCTTTCAAAGTAATTGTGTCTATTTCTTTGTTAGCCAATAACAATCTATATATATCCGATAACTTTATTACAAAATTCTCTGCATTTTTATCAGACGAACGTATCATTGAACGCAGCGAGGAAAGGGAATTAAATAAAAAATGGGGACTGATTTGCTGTCTAAGAATCTCAAATTGTGCACGAATATTTTCAGTTTTCAGCATTTGATTTTGCAACAGAACAGACTGATTTTTCGCGTTCAGGTTTAACGTGTATTGAACAAGATATATTATTGCGATACTCACACTCCCTCTGATTATCAGATAAATGTAATTATATTCTCTTTCGAGATTGAAAGTTTTGGAAATAAATATACCTGCGAAAGTAAATAGAATTAACAAAAAGCCATTTGAAAGAAAAACAATCAGGATTTTACTTGTCAGATTCCATTTCTTATCATTGAAAAATAGCTGATTTGTAATTATTGAATTCAGGTACCACGCAACTAAAAGGAAACTAAATGGTAAGAACCAAGTCGGCAAAATCAAAAATATATCAAAATCTGATTGAGTTGTACTATTGGTAATAACACCAAATAGCGATAATATAGCAGAGAATAGTACAGCTAATTTCCAGTTTTTAATATTTTTTAGTCTGTGTTTCATCCGTTTCAAAAATACAATTAAAACCTTATTTTCATCACGTTAACCTCTTCTTCTTTATTTGTGGGGGAAGAAAAAAACAAAATAAATTTCTATCAAATTGTTCACTATGAAAAAGTATACCGGCATTCCCGGGATAATGTTGAAAGGGAAGGTCACGGCGATGACCATCGGGATATAAAGTCCGGGGTCGGCCCTGGGCGCTGCCAGCCGCATAGCTGCAGGAACCGCAAGGCAGGAAGCGCTTGCAGTCAGTATTTTTGGCCCTGATTTAAACTGATACCAGTAAACGGAACAAAACGATGCCTCCATCAGGGGATGTTTGACAGGATAAGCCTTTAAGAAGGGTCATTATTGTTGGTAGCAAGGACAAATTCGATGTTTCATTTTTCCCTGTAAATCGGAGCAAGAAAACCATAAAAGAAGCCTTTTTTAAGTGATTAAGCCAATCGAAAGTCAGATGTTTAAGGTGATAACCAAAACAAAAGGCCGTCATAATTGACAGCCTGACCTTGTTTTTCATCGGGGTTAGTGATGCTGGGATGGATGATAAGTGT
>Ga0247842_10007215_pt1 | contig 12135 bp, 10 predicted proteins | sample LaCruzMarch2015__3_FD_192411 | JGI IMG/M metagenome (GOLD analysis project Ga0247842, IMG submission 192411) | Freshwater microbial communities from meromictic Lake La Cruz, Castile-La Mancha, Spain - LaCruzMarch2015_19m | ecosystem: Environmental > Aquatic > Freshwater > Lake | place: Spain...
TTGGTGACATCATCAGCAAGGATAATATCGTCATCCGGTATTTTCATTCTGGGATCATGATGATTATGGAAACAAAATCAAAGCCGTGGACAGGAACGATTAAAATACCGGCCAATATTCTGCCAGCTTTAAAGAAGCCTGCCTTGGGCCGCATCTCATGCAACCTGTTTTCAGAGGATAAATACAGGCTGAAATGCGCCCGCATTCATACGGTTGCCCCCGATTGTTTCAAGATGGATTTGGATGCCGATGGATGCGCCGTTATCGCGATTAAATCCGCTGAAGTCTCGTAAAAACCGGTTGAATTATGCTGTATATCAATTGTAGCGTCAGGTGGTAACATAACAATTTGCGGGTATTAAAAAAGAAAGGAAATTCATGTCAAAAGGCTTGTCACATACATTGCAACTCAAGAACGGCAATAATCTCAGGGTGGATTGCCTGGGGGCCGGCATCTTCCGGATCCGCATGGGCGCCGGTGATTGTTTGCATGAAAGCGGGTTGAACCGCTACGGCATCATCCGGATCAAGCCGGATTTGCCGGCCGATTCCGTCAAAATCTCCAAGGAAACCGGCAGCTGGACGCTGACCACGCCCGAGGCGGCGCTGCGGATCAATACGGATGACGGACGCGTTTGTTTAAAAGAAAAGAAGGGCGGCGTCATCCTGGAAGAATGTAAGCGCAAAGCCAAGTTGGATGGGCAGGGCTTCACCGCCGCCTTCTGTTTGAAAAAAGGGGAGAAGCTTTACGGTTTGGGCGACGTGAATCGCGACTGCATCCAGCGGCGCGGCAAGATTTACGAGATGATGATCAAGAACGTCATCGCTTATGCCCCGATACCCTTCCTGATGAGTTCCTCCGGCTGGGGGCTATTCATGAACACCACCTGGTTTCACACGGTGGATGCGGGCGCCACGGACCCGGACGTTCTCCGTTTCAATGTCGAACATGGATGCCCGGATTACTACCTGATTGCCGGCGATTTTCCGAAAATTCTGCTTGAACGCTATACCCGGATCACCGGCAAACCGACCATGCTCCCCGAAGGCAGCTACGGCCTGACCTTCGTATGCGACGAACGCGGACTGCGCGCGCGGGACATGCTTTACGAGGCGTATGAATTCAGGCGCCATGGCATACCCTGCGATGTGATCGGCCTGGAGCCGGGCTGGATGGAAAAGAACTACGACATGTCCGTGGATAAGACCTGGAGCCAGGAACGCTTCCATATTCCTTTCTGGTTGAAGGGCAAAGATCACTGCACCTTTGCCGCGGCCTTGAAAAACATGGGGTTTAAGTTGAGTCTCTGGCTCTGCTGTGATTACGATCTCAGCGAACATGAGGAACGGCAATTGGCGCAACATGCCGTCGGACCGGATGAGCAGGCCAAGGATAAACAATCGCCCTCCGCTTTTATTGACGATGAGCGCCTGAAAGACGCCGTGTATCAGGACCAGATTACCAAACCGGGCGAAGCGTGGTTTGAGCACCTGAAGAAGTTTATTGACGACGGCGCGCGGGCATTCAAGCTGGATGCTTGTGCCCAGGTTTGCCGGCATCCCGACCGCAAATGGAAAAACGGGATGAATGACGAGGAGATCCATAATCTTAATCCGGTCCTCTACGGCAAGCAGATGGGCAGGGGGTTCGCGGAATACACCAAAAAGCGCCCGATGATCAACATTGCCCTGGGCTACGCCGGCATCCAACAATATGCGGCCACGTGGGCGGGGGATACGGGCGGCGGCGCCAAGCCTCTGACCTCGCTCTTGAATCACGGTTTCTGTGGGCTTTCCAATGTGACGACCGACATGGAGGTTTATAGTGAACAGGGTATTCACTTCGGGTTCCTCCAGGCATGGTGCCAGATAAACTCGTGGCATATGTACAATGAGCCCTGGTTCCAGGGCGAACGCCTGGCGGCGATCTTCACCGCTTATGCCCGGATGCGTTACCGCCTGATGCCCTATATTTATTCCATGGCCCGCCTGGCGAACAAGACCGGGTTTCCGGTCATGCGCGCCATGCCGCTCGTGTTCCCGGATGATCCCGAATCGGATGCGCTCATTCTGCAATATATGCTGGGCGACGCCTTCATGACCGTGGCCTTTGCCGATAAGATCCACCTTCCCGCGGGGGAATGGGTTGACTACTGGACCGGAAAGCGGATGAAAGGCCCGGCAACTCTGCCGGTAACGTATCCGGAAGGCAAGGGCGGTCCATTATTTGTCCGTGCCGGCGCCATCATTCCCATGGGACCGGAAATTGCCTACTGGGGGCATAAGCCGATGGAGACTCTTTGTGTTGACGTGTTCCCCGGCAATCGGGAAGAGCCATTCGTGCTGTATGAGGACGATGGCGACACGGATGCGTATCAGGAAGGCAAGACGGCAGCCACGGTGTTTAACCAGAAGATGCAAGGCAAAAAGCTGGCGCTGAGCGTCTCGCCGCGCGAGGGCAGTTATGCCGGCATGCCCGAACAGAGGAAGTACCAGTTCGAAATTCATTGCCCCCGGCCCGGCGAAGTGCGCGTTGGCGGGAGGCCGGTCTCCGATTGGCGCTATGATGCCGAAAAATCACTGCTGGTTTTGTCTCCGCTGGCGGCGCCGGCGAAGCAATCACTTGAGATTTGCATTGGTTAGACCCGGTTCGAAAATGATTTTTTTTGGGGCTCAACTTGCCGGCCGCCGCCATTCGGCCGGCCCGTCGAGAGCCTCTGGGTCGTGCGACAATCTTAGCCGTACCGATAGGCAAACCACCTGCACGGTCTGAATCCGCCCTGGCCGGTGTTTGGGCAGACCCTCGCCCAAGGGAGAGGGGATATTGTTTTGGACACCAACAGACATCTTGGGTGATAATTATTCGATGAAAAGAGGAATATGGACCAACGGAACTCAAAGAAAAGATGCCTTAGAATGAACCCCGTCGCCAAAACCAATTCCGCATGCGAACCATTTTCCGTCCAACTGGCGGGCACTCCCGCCGAAATCGGCGGGATGTGGGGGCGCATCAATCGCGAACCCATCCGCCACGATATGGAAGCGTTCTTTCTCAAGCCTGCCCGCGATGTGAGCTTGTCCGAGGGGGCCCTGATCGAACAGTCGAAACGGTTTATCGAAATCGTCGAACAGATCGCGCCCCATTGGCTCGAGGAATCCGCCGCCATTGCCGTGGCGGCCGGGGTGGATCCGCGCCTGTACGTGGCCTTTGTCGCTGGCATTTACCGGAGCCTGTTCCTCCATGCAGAATGCACGTCCTATGCGGTCCAATCCGCCATAACCCGAGACCATGCCATTTTCTTTCACAAGAACCGCGACAACGTTGACAAGTCCCAATGCGCCTTCGTGATGAACAGCCGGGTTCCCGGGGTACACCGGTTCATCGCCAACAGCGATGCCAGCGCCATAGCCTGCATGATGATGGTGAACGAAAAAGGACTGGCCGGTTCCGCCGACTATCCGGGCGGATTAATGCCGGAGAAAGCACCCCCGCGATATCGGGGCATAACGAACCCCTTGCTGTTGCGACACATCGCGGAACGGGCCGAGGATTGTGCCGCGGCCCTGGCCATCATCCGGGAATTCGTGGATTGCGGCCACTATGCCGGCGGGGATGTGAACGAAACCCATTGGCTGTTTGTGGACCGTACGGGAACCATCCTGCAGGTCGGCAATAATGACCGCAAGGTGCTGGCCCAGCGCCATACCGACAAGGTGTACTTCAGCCGGTTGCGGGACAGTTCAGCCGCCCGCCGGCTTGGAGAGGCGGAGCGTCCCGTTGATTTCGCGCTGTTTCATGGCGTGTCACGCGATCCCTCCATCTGTATCGACACATCGATTTCGGGAATGACGGTGGAAATCGACAGGGATCGCCCCGATCTGTTCTCCTGCGCCTGGATGTCGCTTCCCGCTCGTTCGGCATCGTTCCCGTTGTTGATGGGGCAGAGGCGAACGCCATTGTGCCTGATCAACGGCGAGGCGTACCGACTCGGCAAGGCAACGGGTGACCATCACGCGCTGTGGGAAAGCATCGAGGGCGGCGTCCATGCCGGCAAGAGCCTTCTGAAGGAATGCGCGAAGAAGCCTGAGTTCACAAGCGGATCACAGCGGGCAAGCACCATTATCGAACAATGGTCGGAAGCGCAGTCCACGGCGATGCTGAGGGTCCTGCAGGCATTGCAACCTCCGTGACGATTGCCGAACAAGCCGTAGATTTTCGTATGGGTTGGGCCGGGAGCCCTGTTCTGCGTCAAAATATGCAGTATTTCAGATAAATAACTTCCCGAAAAATCGGCGTGCCTTCTAAAAATGGCAAAGCAATATTTACCACAAAGATCGCAGAGAAAATGGATCGAGGAAATAGGTGGGCATGTTGTCTTGCTTTTGTGTTCTCTGCGTTCTTTGCGGTTTCATGGAAGGCAGATCCGCCTCCGGCGGAAATAATCTGAATATCTATGGTGGCGCGTCTGCCTTTAAGCGTCATGCTCTTTCCCGGCAATACGCGCCAGGAACCGGCTCTCCTGTTCGTTCCTCAGCAACGTGTCCGCTTGTTCTGGGGAGACGAACACCTCGCGCTCCAGCAACTCCAGCCACTCCATAAATTTCAGATGCCTGAGGACCGCCTCGTCGAGTCGTTCCAGCGAAAGACGCTTATTTTCCACCGCCTTCATGAGCAGTTCGAAAATTCGTCCGAGCCTGGCCGTTCCCCGGGTCATGGTGCAAATACAGTCGCAGCCGGCGATCACCGCATCCACACTCATTTCTTCCGGTGGGCCGTTTTTCTGAAACCCGTACATCTCGATGGCGTCTGCGATGATCATGCCCTGAAATTTTAGTTTTCCACGAAGAAAATCGGTCAGGATCGGCCTTGAGGTGGTTGCGATGTGTTTTGGGTCCGGATCCAGTGCCGGGCATGCCAAGTGTGCCGTGCAGAGAGTCGTACAGCCCGCCTCGAAACAGGCGCGGTATACATCGAGATGGTCGCGCATCAGGGTCTTTCGGTCGAGGTTCACGACCGGGTAGGCTTTGTGACTGTCCAGAGGCGTTGCGCCATGCGCCGGAAAATGCTGGACCATTGTTCCACAACGTGCCCGGGTTGCCCCGCGCGTCAGGGCGACCCCGAAATCCCTCACCACTTTTGGATCCCTGGAAGTATCCCACGGCAGCATGATCCCGGTGTCGTAGAGGGGGACATTAAGGCACGGCTCAGGCAAGTTGTGCAGTCCTACCGCGCGCCATCGCCGCCCGAATATCGCCGCGGCATTTTCAGCCTCCGCGGGTCCCGCCATCCGGGCGGCATGCCCCAGCCATCCCGGTCGCCACCCCAGCCCAGAGGTATATCCGTGCAGCCAGAGAGGCATTTTGCGATGCTCCAGCGACAGGGCCTGCGCCCGGTTGGTCAGATCGCAAAAACCACGCACATCCATGCCATTGAGATTCCCCCAGACCAGCAGTGATCCGCATCGGTAACGGCCGATCTTTTCCTCCAGTGTTTCTGAATCCAGGTTTGCCATCAGAAGTTGGCCAACCTTGTCAGCTACAGTCATTTCGGACAGGACGTCTCGCAAATTGGGCATGGTGGTTACCGCCTGTTGTGAGCGGACCAGCGCTGTAACGGAAAAGCCCGGAACGCTCTTTTGATCTGACAACTTGATATTGAGCATTTAACCGGATAAATTGACCGGTGTTGTTGCCAACGACATTTACAAAATATGATAGGTATTCGTTATGCAGGGTCAACAACAAACGGGCGACGCTAAATAAGCGATAAAGAAATTGTGGCTGCTTGCGGGTCGCGGAACCCGCTGCCGGCGGGGTAAGTCCCGCATTGCGCAAGCTTGCTTACGCTGATGACAACACTGCCATTAAATCCTAAACGCATCCAGGTTAGAGTGACGGGCCGAGTCCAAGGGGTCGGGTTCCGGCCGACGGTCTATCGCCAGGCGACGGCCCTGGGCCTTTCCGGATTTGTCCGCAATACGCCGTCGGGCGTGGTGATCGAAGTGGAAGGCGCAGAACAGGCGGTGGACCGGTTTGTTGCCCAACTGCAAGCGGAGCCGCCCCGGCAAGCGCGGATCGAAGCGCTCCAGGTAAGCGCTATGCCTGCCTGCGGCCGGTCCGTGCCTTTTGAGATCAAGGCCAGCGAACGATCCGGCGACGTTCAGGCCGGGATGCCGCCGGACCTGGCCACCTGTCCGGACTGTCGCGCAGAACTGTTCGATCCCAAAGACCGCCGGTTCGGGTATCCGTTCATCAATTGCACGAATTGCGGGCCGCGCTTTACCATTATCCGTGAACTGCCTTATGACCGCGAACGTACCAGCATGGCGGAATTCAGGATGTGTTCGGATTGCAAGAAAGAATTTGAAGATCCGGCCGATCGCCGGTTCGATGCCCAGCCGAATGCCTGTGCGATGTGCGGGCCGAGGGTGGAGCTGATAAGCGGACGACGGCCTGCCCACCGTAGCCCCTGGGGCGAAGGCGGGACGGCGGACCCTCCTACGCCCGAGCGTTACGGAGGGCAAGCGACAGTCGGAGGAGGAAGCGAACACCGAACATCGAACATCGAACACCGAACGTCGAATGAAGAGGATGCCATACAGGAGGCCGTGCGACTGCTCAAGGCCGGGGGCATTATCGCGGTCAAGGGGGTGGGGGGCTATCATCTCTGCTGTGATGCCGCGAACGATGCGGCGATTAGCCGTTTGCGCGCGCGCAAGCACCGGCCAGCCAAGTCATTGGCCGTCATGTTTGCCAGTTTGGATCAGATCCGCCAGTATTGCGAGATCAGCGCCATCGAGGAACGGGAATTGACGGGGCAAGCGGCGCCAATTGTCGTGGTGCGCCGGAAATCAGGAAGTAGTTTGTCCGGCCTGCTCCCGCTCGGAGCGGGACAAGTTTCGCCGGACACCGATGACCTGGGCGTCTTCCTGCCATATGCGCCCCTCCATCATCTTCTGCTGGCGGAGATAAGTCCGCTCATTATGACCAGCGGCAACCTGGCGGAGGAGCCGATCGCCAAGGACGAGCAGGAGTTGAACGCTATTCTGGGGCCCGTGGCCGATGGCGCACTCATTCACAACCGCGCCATCGTGCGCCGCTGCGATGATTCCGTGTTGAAAATCGTTGCGGGCCAACGCCTGTTTCTGCGGCGTTCACGCGGAATTGTGCCCGATGCGATTGGCTTGCCCCTGGAAGGGCCCGCGGTATTGGCTTGCGGCGCGGAATTGAAGAATACGGTGTGCATCACGCGCGGCGCGCAGGCATTTCTTTCCCAGCACATCGGCGACCTGGATGATTACCGGGCATATCGTTTTTTCCGGGAAACCGTGGAGGACTTTTCGGCCCTATTGAAGGTGAAACCGACAATCGTGGCCTACGATCTGCACCCGGATTACCTGGCAACCCGATATGCGTTAGCCCGGGAAGGCGTCCGCCAGATCGGTGTCCAGCATCATCACGCGCATATCGCCGCCTGTATGGCGGAGCATGGGCTTACGGAGAGGGTCATCGGTGTGGCGTTGGATGGAACCGGGTTCGGGCCGGATGGTACGATCTGGGGCGGCGAATTCCTGGTAGCCGATCTGGCCGATTTCCGGCGGGTTGGACATTTCAAGCCTTATCGAATGCCGGGCGGGGCGGAGGCTATTCGCCAGCCCGCGCGCATGGCGCTCAGTTATGGGCTGGCTGAACTGCCGGAGAACGGCCATCGTGAGCTGCCGGATTTACTGCCGGGTTTAGCTGAAAACGAGTGCCGGGTGCTGGCCGGCATAATCGCGCAGGGTGTGAATGCTCCATGGACATCGAGCGCGGGGCGCTTGTTCGATGCCGTGGCCGCGCTGCTTGGACTGGGGGAAACCATTACCTACGAGGCCCAGGCGGCCATTCGCCTGCAAACCCTGGCCCGGCCGGATGGCGTTTTGCCCTATTCCTATGCGATTGAGATTCAGGACGACGGCTTTCAGCTTTCGTTCGGCCCGGCTATCCGGGAGATTGTCGCTGACCGGCGCGCCAACGTGGATCGCGGCCGCATCGCTGGGGGATTTTACCAGACGGTTGCGGAGGCCGTTGGCGAGATGTGTGTCCGGATCCGGGACCGCGAGCGGCTGGAGGCGGCATCTCGGCTGGAGCGGGTGGCGCTTTCCGGCGGTGTGTTCCAGAATGACCTGTTACTGGCGCTCGTCACAAATGATTTGCGCCGGCGCGGGTTCCAGGTTTATAGTCATCACCTTGTGCCGCCTAATGACGGCGGGATTGCCCTTGGCCAGGCGGCGGTGGCGCTGGCGAGGACAGACGACATAAAAAAGGCAAGGGGTAATTTGTAAGAAAGCAAGCAACATTTTCGCGCAATGTCGTTCCGGCGGATTAATCGAAAATCGGCAATCGAAAATCGGAAATTCAGTAATGTGTTTAGCCATTCCAGCAAAAATCATCGCAATTACCGGCGAGGAGGCGGTCGTCGAGATGGACGGCGTGCGCCGGACGGCGGTAGTGTCGTTTATCAAGAACCCGCAGATTGGCGATTATATCCTCCTGCATGCCGGTTTCGCCATCCGCAAATGGTCCGAAGAGGACATGCGGGAATATAATGAAATCATGGCAGATATTCAGGAGCCAGAAGTCAGGAGTCAGAATTCAGAATAAGGAAAGCCCTGCCAAGTGCCAGAAGTCATCCCGCCTGCAATCCGTCGGCTGACGGACGCAGCATTGCGGACAGGGAGTCGGAATTCTGTCTTCTGACTACTGGATTCGCTGAGCAGGTTTGTGGTTCCAAACAATGAATCCTCATCTTGAATCCATCCATCGCCTTTCGAACCAGATTGGCCATTCCGTCCGGTTGATGGAGGTCTGCGGGACCCATACCATGACGGCCTTCCGGTCGGGGCTGCGTTCGCTCCTGCCTCCGAATGTGGCCCTGCTTTCCGGGCCGGGATGCCCGGTGTGCGTCACGCCGGATGATTTTGTGGATCGGGCCATCGCCATCGCGCGCAGGCCCGATGCGATTTTAACGACTTTTGGCGACCTTCTGCGGGTGCCCGGATCCGAAAGTTCCTTGGAACGCGAACGAGCGCGGGGCGCGGATATCCGGGTGGTTTATTCCGCCTTGGACGCATTGGCGCTGGCGGCAAAGCATCCGGACCGGAAAATTGTTTTTCTGGGCGTCGGCTTTGAGACTACGGCACCGACGGTGGCCTGGGCCATTCGCAAGGCGGCCTGCCTGCGCCAAGGCTTCCCCCTACGCGAAGCCGCTTCGGCGGGACAAGTCGGCGGGCAAGCCCGGGACGGACGCGACAATTTTCTGGTGCTTTCGGCGCATCGGACCATGCCGCCGGCCATGGCCGCGCTCCTGCGCGGTGGTGAGGTGGCGATAGATGGTTTCCTGTGTCCTGGCCATGTCAGCGCCATCATCGGTCTGCAGCCTTATGCTTTCATCAGCCGTGATTATTCCCTTCCTTGCGTGGTGGCCGGGTTCGAGGCGGATGATATGTTGGCGGCCATCGAAATGCTTTTAAAGCAGATGGCCGAAAATCGGGCGCAGGTGGAAAATCAGTATACGCGCGGGGTAAGCGCCGAGGGCAATTTGGAGGCCCAGGCCATCATGGCGGAAGTGTTTGAACCCTGCGATGCCGAATGGCGCGGGCTGGGTATGATTCCGTTGAGTGGCCTGGGCATTCGCGCGGCGTATCGCGCTCATGATGCCCAAGCGGTTTTATCTCCCCAGGCTTGTGCCAAACCAGCTAAGCGCCCTGCGTGTCTTTGTGGCGATGTCCTGAGGGGCGTGAAGTTGCCCACGGCCTGTACGCTCTTCCGAACGGTCTGCACCCCGGAAACACCGGTAGGCGCCTGCATGGTGTCAAGCGAAGGCGCCTGCGCGGCCTATTATCGGTATGCGCAGGCGGATGCCGGACGACGGAAGACGGCTGCCACCGTGTAGCGAATTCGGTTTCCCGTTGACTTGCTCTGTTCTTGACAAGGTAAGCTGAATATCAGATATTCAGACTATCTGAAAGCGAGGTGCACGATGATTGCCGAATTAAGCAAGGTCGGGAAACGGGGAACCCTGGTAATACCCGCCGGATTGCGCCGCCGGTTCAATGTGAATGCGGGCAGTGTCCTCATGGCCGAGGAAACGCCGGAAGGAATTCTGCTGCGGCCAGCCGCTGTTCTGCCGATGGAATCTTACACCCTTGAGCGCAAGGCGGAGTTTCTCCTGTTGAACGCCGTGGATGCCGCCGACTATGCCAAAGCAAGTCGGGCGGTTAAAGACATGGGGCTGGACCCGAAGAAGATTAAGCACCGCAAGCCCGCCGGAGTCTGACGCATGCAACGCGTATTCCTGGACGCGAATGTCCTTTTTTCCGCCGCCTATCGCGAGCAGGCGGGGCTGTTGCGGCTGTGGCGGCTGGCCGGCGTGGAGCTTATGACGTCGGACTATGCCGCGCAAGAGGCTGAGGCCAATTTGACTGATCCCGCGCAACGCAACAAGTTGATGAAAATCCTCAAAACGATGACGATTATTCCCCATCCCCGCCGGATGCTGTCACTGCCGGCCGGTGTCCATCTGCCGGAAAAAGACGCGCCGATCATGCAAGCCGCCCTGGCCGGCGGCGCCGCGATTTTATTGACAGGCGATGTGACCCATTTCGGGCGCTATTTTTGGAAAAACGTTGGTGGTGTCAGGATTCTGCCGCCTGGCGACTTTCTGCGTGAACGAGCATAATGACCGCGGACCGGGAAGACAGACCGAAGAAAACGGAAGACGACAGATGCCGGACGCCAGCCCGGAGAGGTGTGTAACAATTAAATCTACGATCGTAGGTCTAATTGTTACAGGCTGGAGAAAAGGAAATACGGGCGATGGATAACTGCGAATGGGGAGGCGAAAGCAAGCATCGAGTATCGAATGAATAAACCAAGCACAGCGAATCCGCAATCGAAAATCGAAAATCAAAAATCGGCAATGGATCTGGTCCTGCTCTCGCATGGCGGGGGCGGCCGGCGAACCCAGCAATTGATCCGGGACCTGATTCTCAAGCACCTGGGCAATCCGATCCTGGACCGGCTGGATGACGGCGCCTGCCTGGATGTTCCCGAACACAATCTCGTCTTTACGACGGATTCCTATGTGGTCACCCCAATTTTTTTCCCGGGGGGAGATATCGGCAAACTGGCCGTCTGCGGTACGATCAACGACCTGGCCATGCAAGGCGCCGCGCCGCGCTATCTGAGCCTGGCCCTGATCCTGGAAGAGGGGTTAGTCATGGCCGACCTCGAACGCGTTATTCAATCGGTGGCACAGATGGTGCGGGAGACCGGTGTGATGGTGGTGACCGGCGATACCAAGGTGGTGGAACGCGGCAAGGGTAATGGGATCTTCATTAATACTGCCGGGATCGGCGTTCGCTGCCCCGGCGTGGATACGCACGTGGCCAATGCACGGAGTGGGGATGTCGTCATTATCACCGGCACGATTGGCGACCATGGTATTGCCGTCATGAGCCGGCGCGAGGGCCTTAATCTGGAAACAGACGTGGTCAGCGACGTGGCCCCGCTGTGGGGCATGATCGAGCCCCTGTTGCGGGAAATCCCGGAAATCCATAGCCTGCGCGATCCTACGCGTGGGGGCGTGGCGGCGGCCCTGGGTGACATTGCCACGACCTCGGGAGTAGGCATCCGTATTCATGAGCGCGCATTGCCAATCCGGCCGGGTGTGCAGGGCGCCTGCAAACTGTTGGGGCTGGAAGTGCTTAACGTGGCCAACGAAGGCAAAGCCCTGGTAATCTGCGCTGCGGCGCAGGCCGAACACGCCTTGCGCATCCTGAGCGCGCATCCGCTGGGCCGGGAGGCGGCTGTGATCGGCGCGGTGACCGCCGAACCGGCGGGGATGGTTCTCATGGAAACCGCCTTGGGTGGGGAACGGATTGTCGATACCCCGTTGGGCGAAGATTTGCCCCGGATTTGTTGAAGGAAGCGAATTATCCGTGGTGGTAACCCCTCGGTTATGAGGTCTGATTGTCATTCCCGACCTGACTCGCCTCGGCGAAGCCTCCGGCGCAGCCTGGGTCGGGAATCCAGAAAAATTCCGTCGGCTGACGGACTGGATTCCCGCTTCCCGCCTTCGCGAAGCACACGCTT
>Ga0247842_10007219_pt1 | contig 12132 bp, 4 predicted proteins | sample LaCruzMarch2015__3_FD_192411 | JGI IMG/M metagenome (GOLD analysis project Ga0247842, IMG submission 192411) | Freshwater microbial communities from meromictic Lake La Cruz, Castile-La Mancha, Spain - LaCruzMarch2015_19m | ecosystem: Environmental > Aquatic > Freshwater > Lake | place: Spain...
AAGAATCAGGGGTTGGAGGAGCTTAGGAAAAAGGTAACAAGGTGACAGGGTGACAAAGTAACAAGGTAACAGGGTAACAGGGTGAAATGTTTTTCTATTTGCAGTTTTGTTTTACTTTGGCTTCGGCTTCTTTGTTTCCCAGGGCGGAGGCTTTGAACCAGTCGAGGCAGGCTTTGTCGCTGGCGCCCATCAATTGGTGGCAGTTGCCGCGGTTATAGAAGGCAAGTCCGTTTTTTGGATTTTTTTCGATGGCTGTGTTGTAGTCGGCCAGCGCCTGTGCATATTTTTTCAGGTTGAAATAGGCAAATCCGCGGTTGTTGTATGCATAACCGTAGGATGGATTGATATGGAGGGCCCGGTCGAAATCGGGGATCGATTTTTCATACTTACCTATCATGCAGTTATAGTAACCCCGGTTGTTGTATGCCTCGGCAAACCGGATGTTCAGGGTAATGGCTACGGAAAAGTCGTAGATGGCAGAATAATATTCTTTCAGGTTGGCATAGGCGATTCCACGGTTATTGTAAGCCTCTGCAAATCGCGGGTTAATCAGCAAGGTGGTGGAGTAATCGGCAACAGACAGCATAAAATTCTTCAACTGGTCATAGGCGATGGCCCGGTCATAATAGGCATCAGCCATCCGGGGATAGAGCCGGATGATTTCGGTAAATTCCTGAATGGCGCTCTTCGGATCGCCATTTTTTATGCAGTTATTGCCCTTTTGAAATTTCTCCTGGAGGACTTTAGCCTCTTCTTCAGTCTGTGCCGGGGCAGGAAGGGTACGAAGGAGACAAAAGAACAAGATGAAGCAGGTAAAACTTTGTTTCATTTACCCTCCTGATCAACTTACAATTATTCCCTTGGTGATCGCCACTTTAACGAGCTGGGCGGTATTGCGTAGTTTTAATTTTTTCAGAATGTTGGTTTTATGACGCTCCACGGTTTTATCGCTGATAAATAATTTTTCGGCGATCTCTTTAGTGTACAATCCGTCGGCCAGCAGCTGGATGATCTCGATTTCACGGGATGTTAGGGAGGTGTAATCTGCATTTTCATCCGAATCGGATGTGTTGGAGTATTCACGCAGCAGAATCCTGGATATTTCCTCCGAAATATAGATATCCCCGTGAAAGACCATTTCGATGGCTTTGCCCAGCTCCATTTTGGTGGCATTCTTGGAGACAAAGCCCTTTGCGCCGCTTTTGAACATCTTCTTGATGTACACTGGGTGGTCGTACATGGAGAGGGCAATCACCTTCACCCAGGGCATTTTCGCATCGATGATCTTGGTTGCTTCAATGCCGTTCATTTTGGGCATGTTGATGTCCATCAAAATGACATCGGGTTTATCCTTTTCAAGCAGGGCCATGAGTTCAACCCCGTTTAATGCAGTTCCGATGACCTCAATATTCTGAAGCGAATTGAGCAGGATCATCAGGGAATGCAGGATGATGGCCTGGTCTTCGGCAATCATCAGTTTGATCGTTTTTGCGGGTGAATTCATAATATGACCATTACATGATTTTTTTATTATTTATGTTGGAAATGGATATATTTTTTCTAATTTTGCAAAATTCCTGGCTTTTCTAATTGTAAATGTAATCTATGCATCTACAAAAAGATATGACAGGTTACTTTATGTTATAAAAATACGAGAAAACCGTCATGTCTATGGGACCTCTCTCAAAAACATGAAAAATAATTAAAATATATGCGTGATAACCCCAATGTTTACAATATATTCGCTTACATTTTAGGTGTTGAAAGGTAAGTGTTTTTATAACTTGCACTGTATTAATAATTTATAATGATTTATAATTATGCGACTGATAACTCTATATATTTTCCCACATATGAATGAAATTTTTAACCAAATAACAAATCTATGAAAGCAATTTACGACCTACAGAAGATCAAATTCAAACTGAAGGGATTGTTGCTGGTATTGATGTTATTGTTTCTTGGTGCCCAGGTTATGGCACAAAGTTCAGCATCAACAACAGCCGGCCCCCCTCTTATTATTTGTCAGGGAAATTCATTGACCCTGACGGGAAATTTAACTGTTTCACCTATTGTCCCGGCTCTTGAGACGATTTTATGGACTTGGGTATCCAGTCCTGCCGGAGAGACCTTTACCACTACTTCGACCACGTCAGGACTTATTGGCAATAGTGTAACCACCAGCGTAATTCCTACATTGGTACCAGGAGCTAGCAGGACCTATACATTGACGGCATCGAGCCCAACCGCTACTTTCTCACCGGTAGTTTCCCTGCCAACGGCACTGGTAACAGTTAATTCCCTGCCTACAGCAACTGTATCGGGAACTACCTCTATATGCCAAAATGGTACTTCACCCAATGTAACATTTACCGGAGCAACCGGAACCATCCCATATGTCTTCTCATTTAATATTAATGGTGGGACAACAACAACAGTAACAACCGTATCCGGAAGTTCCGTGACGGTTGCAGCACCCACAGCAACCGCAGGCACCTTTACATATAACTTACTCTCAGTGCAAGACGCCAACGGCTGTTCACAATCACAAACCGGATCGGCTACGATCACGGTGGATCCAACACCAACTACAGCAACTGCAGGAGCAGTTTCAAATGTATGTATAACCGGAGCTGCGACATTGGCGGGTAATACTCCATCAGTAGGAGTAGGCGCATGGAGTGGCACTGGATTAACTTTTGGCAATGCAGGTAGCGGCACATCTACTGTTACTGCATCAACTGCTGGCACTTATGTTGCCACATGGACTATTACGAACGGAACATGTGCAGCAAGCACAGCAACCTGTTCAGTAACTTTTGATGCTTTACCAACCGTGGCAACTGCAGGTGCAGTTACAACTGTTTGCGTTACAGCTGCAGCAACCTTAGCGGGTAATACTCCATCAGTAGGAGTAGGCGCATGGAGTGGCACCGGATTAACTTTTGGCAATTCAGGTAGTAGCACCTCTACTGTTACTGCATCAACTGCCGGCACTTATGTTGCCACATGGACTATCACGAGCGGAACATGTGCAGCAAGCACAGCAACCTGTTCAGTTACATTTGATGCATCACCGACTGTAGCGACTGCAGGAGCAGTTTCAAATGTATGTATAACCGGGGCTGCAACATTGGCGGGTAATACTCCTTCAGTAGGAACAGGCGCATGGAGTGGCACAGGATTAACTTTTGGCAATGCAGGCAGCGGCACCTCTACTGTTACTGCATCAACTGCCGGAACTTATGTTGCCACATGGACTATCACGAACGGAACATGTGCAGCAAGCACGGCAACATGTTCAGTAACATTTGATGATTTACCGACTACTGCCACTGCAGGATCAGTTGCAACTTTATGTGTAACCGGAACTGCAACATTGGCTGGTAATATTCCTTCAGTAGGAACAGGTACATGGACTAAATTAACCGGTCCTGGTACTGTAAACTTTGGCAATGCAGCCAGTGGCACCTCAACTGCTACGACGACAACCGCCGGCACCTATACTTTACAATGGTCAATTGTGAGCGGAACATGTGCAGCAAGCACAGCGACCTGTTCAGTTACATTTGATGCAACACCGACTACGGCGACTGCCGGAGCCGTGGCAAATGTATGCGTAACAGGAACAGCAACCTTAGCTGGCAATACACCTTCATCAGGAACAGGGACATGGACTCAGATCTCTGGCGGTACTGGTACGGGTACAGTGACCTTTGGCAATGCAGCCAGTGGCACCTCAACTGCTGCTGCGACAACTGCAGGGTCCTATATATTACAATGGTCTATCGCGAACGGAACCTGTACTGCAAGCACAGCGACCTGTTCAGTAACCTTTGATGCAACGCCGACCACAGCAACTGCTGGACCAGTTGCAGATTTCTGCAACAATGCAAGCGGTACCTTGGCGGGAAATACTCCAATTGTTGGAATAGGTACATGGACTAAATTAACTGGTCCCGGTGCAGTAATCTTTGGCAATGCAAACCTTGGTAACTCCACTGTTACAATCACAGATGCAGGTACCTATACATTACAATGGTCAATCGCGAACGGAACCTGTACAGCAAGTACAGCAACCTGTTCAGTAACCGTGAATCCTGCTCCAGTTGCCACTTATACAGGTGCTTCCAGTGTTTGTGTAGGTGCAACAACTCCTTTATCGGCATCAGGTTCATGGTATGGTGCCAATTGGGTTAGTCTGGATCCTGCATTTGCAACCGTTAGTGTATCAGGACTTGTAACAGGTGTTTCGGCAGGTACAACGACAATCACGTTGACCCTGACCTCTGAGTTTTTATGTACGACTACCCATTATTTTCCAATGCAGGTTGTAGCTACGGCTGGTACTCCTTCTGCACCTTCCGGCGCCACAAGCCGCTGCCAGGGAGCAGGTACAAGTGACTACACAACTTCCTCTTTGTATGCAACAAGTTACGTATGGTCAGTGACCGGAACGGGTAACAGCATCAGTGGAACCTCAACAACAGGAACGGTAACATGGGCTGCTGGTTTCAGCGGATCTGCCACCATTTTGGTAACTGCTTCTAATGCATGCGGAACTTCCTCTACTGCGTCTTCTACTGTAACGGTGATTCCGACGGTCGGAACCCCAACAGCACCTCTCGGCACAACAAGCCGTTGCTCAGGAGCAGGTACAAGTGTTTATACCACCTCTGCTGCCAATGCAACCAGCTATAGCTGGTCAGTTACCGGAACAGGTAACAGCGTCAGTGGAACCTCAACAACAGGAACGGTAACATGGGCAGCCGGATTCAGCGGATCGGCCGTTGTTTCGGTTACTGCTACCAATTCATGCGGTACCTCCACTTCAACCTCTACAACGGTTACGGTTACTCCTTCAGTTGGAACTCCTTCAGCTCCGGCCGGATTAACTACAATTTGCCAGGGAACAGCCTCGGGTACCTATACCACGACGGCGACCAATGCAACCAGTTATACATGGTATGTAACCGGAACTGGTAACAGCATCAGTGGTACATCAACCACCGGCACCGTTACATGGAACCCGGGTTTCTCCGGAACAGCAAACATTACAGTTGTTGCAAATGGTTGTGGTACTGCCACATCTACAGCAACAACAGTCACTGTGAATCCTTTGGTTGGTACTCCGGTAGCACCCGCCGGCTTAACCTCAATTTGTCAGGGAACAGCCTCCGGAACCTATACAACTACTGCAGCCAATGCTGTTAGTTATGCATGGACATTAACACCGTCCGCAGCTGGTTCTATTGCAGGAACTTCTACTACGGGTACTGTAACCTGGAATCCAAGTTACAGCGGAACGGCTACCATTCTGGTATCTGGCACCAACGGATGTGGAACTGCTACATCAACTGCAACCACAGTAACTGTCAAACCTCTGCCGGCCGTAGTAGCTGACTATTCTCCGAAGCCAATTTGTTTGGGGGCTACCTTGTCGTTGATTGCCACACCTGACGGACAGACCCAATATGAATGGACCGCAACAAATGGTTTCCACAATACAGGGCCGAACTCCATCATTACACTGAATAATGTAACCAGTGCAAATAATGGCATCTATACCGTTACAGTTCTTGGTCTCAATGGTTGTTCAGCGTCAGCCTCAACCACAGTGACTATATCTGAAACTGTTGGTACACCTTCGGCAATTACCGTGACAGGGACAGAACCTACCTGCCAGATTCTAAACAATACAACCACCACCACTTATAATACTACGGCTGCCTTTGCCTCCGGATACAACTGGAGTTTAAGCAATCCGGCTGCGGGTACCCTGTCGAGTACGACTACATTGGGGACTAACCTGGTTACCTGGACCAATGGATTCTCAGGCACCGTTAGCATCCTGGTTTCAGCCAATGGCTGTAGCGGACCATCTGCAACAGTTAGCAGGACGATAACCATTACTCCAAGTGTTGGTATACCGACTACTCCTTCTGGTATTACTTCACGTTGCCAGGGAGCAGGTACAAGTGCTTATACGACATCTGCCAGCAATGCAACCAGCTATAACTGGTCGGTAACAGGAACAGGTAACAGTATCAGTGGAACCTCCACAACAGGTACTGTAACATGGGCTGCTGGATACAGTGGTTCAGCCGTTATATCGGTTACCGCTACAAATTCATGCGGTACCTCTGCATCTGCTACAACAACGGTTACGGTTGCGCCTTCAGTTGGCACACCTGTTGCACCCTCCGGATTAACTACAATTTGTCAGGGAACTGCTTCGGGTACCTATACTACAACGGCGACCAATGCAACCAGTTATACATGGTATGTAACCGGAACTGGTAACAGCATCAGTGGGACATCAACCACCGGAACCGTTACCTGGAGCCCAAGCTTCAATGGCGATGCTAACATTACCGTAGTTGCGAATGGTTGTGGTACTGCCACATCCACAGCGACAACAGTACATGTTACACCAACAGCCGGTACTCCTTCTTCACCTTCGGGCATTACATCCCGTTGCCAGGGAGCAGGCACCAGTGCCTTTACCACATCTGCGACCAATGCAACCAGTTATACCTGGTCTGTATCAGGAGCGGGTAACACCATTAGTGGAACCTCAACAACGGGTACTGTTACCTGGAACTCAACCTTCAGCGGTACAGCGATTATAAGCGTATTTGCCAATGGTTGCGGTACTTCAGCCACAGCTACATCAGCGGTGACTGTTACCCCAGCTCCGGATGTTACAGCGACCAGCAATTCTCCGGTTTGCTTAGGTGGCGTGCTTATACTTACAGCCTCCTCAACTGCTCCGAATACGAACTATGCCTGGACCGGACCATCAAGCTTTATCTATTCCGGCCCGAACACGGAGATTACCTTCTCGCCGATGGCTTCAGCCAATGCCGGAACATATACGCTGACGGTTACAGCTCCTGGCTATTGTTCAGTTGTTAAGACGGTTGTGGTTACTTTAGCTCCTACAACGGTAGGTGGAACTGTTGCATCTGCACAGACCATTTGCTACAACACTGAACCAGCCGACTTAACGTTGAGCGGAAATGTGGGGAATGTAATTGAATGGCAGAGTTCAGCCAATGCAGCCTTTACATCGCCCAGTCATATCGCGGTTACCTCTACCACTTTACTTGGTACCACGATAGGTTCTTTAGTATCAAATACCTACTTCAGGGCTATGGTACAAAGTGGAACTTGTTCGGTGACGGCATCAACTTCTGTGCTAATTACGGTTGATCCATTTGTGCCTGCACCAACGGTTACATTAACGCAGCCAACTTGCGCAACTGCTACAGGGACCATCACAATCACTGCACCACTTGGTACAGGGATGACCTATAGTATTGGTGGAACCTATACAACCACGACGGTATTCGAAGTACCCGCCGGATTCACATACACTGTAACTGCAAAGAGTGCAGTTGGATGTATTTCTGCTGGAACCCAGGCAGTGATCAGTGAACAGCCCTGGACTCCGCCTGCACCAACGGTTGCCTTAACCCAACCAACCTGTGAAGTAGCTACCGGGACAATCACCATTACTGATGCGCCGATATTTGGAGCTACCTACAGTATTGGTGGTACCTATACCTCTACCATGGTATTCACTGGTGTAACAGCGGGTACCTATACGGTTACAGTGAAGAGTATGGTCGGATGTATCTCGAATGGTACGGTAGTTACGATCAATGCTCAGCCTGCAACCCCTGCAACACCGGTTGTCACTTTAACACAGCCGACATGTTCAGTTGCTACAGGAACAATTACCATCACCTCACCTTTGGGTGCAAATCTGACCTATAGCATTGGTGGTTCCTATACTTCTACTACGGTATTCAGCGGATTAACCGCCGGTACCTATACTGTGACTGCCAGATTTGTTGGTGGTGTTTGTACCTCTGCCGGAAATGCTGTTATCATCAATACCCAACCGGTTACCCCATCTGCACCAACAGTTGATGTTCTTAACTATTGTGGCGTTACAATGTTAACTGCAACAGGTGTGACGGGCGCTACATTCCTCTGGAGCACCGGAGAAACCAGCAACTATATTGTTGTTAACAATGCTGGTGTTTATACGGTTACACAAACCCTGGGTAGTTGTACCAGCTTACCTGGTTCAGGTACTGCAGCACCGTTAACAATTCCTGCTGCTCCCACGGTTACCGTTCAGAGCAATTGCGGAAATTCGGTGTTGACTGCGACAGGATATACCGGAAGCTTACTCTGGAATACAGGTGCAACAACAGCATCCATTACTGTTACACTCAACGGACAATACTCCGTTACACAGACCGTAGGCACATGTCAAAGCAACGCCGGAACCGCATCAGTTACCGTTAACACTTGCGGAACCATTGCAGGCTATGTCCAATACGACAACGTTTACCTGTCGGGTATGAATGGTGTTACAGTAAACCTGAGGACACCTTCAGGCAGCCTGGTTGCCAGCACGGTAACCACGTTCGATGGACTTGGTGTGGAGGGATATTACAGCTTTACAAATATCGCCGCCGGAACCTATTCACTGACGGCTGATTACTCTGGTACATGGCTTGGAAACAACGCAACTGACGCTTTGATCGTTAACCTGAATACGATCGGCTCGTGGCCGTTGACAGGACTGAGATTGGTTGTAGCTGATGTGAACAATGATGGTATCATCACAGGGATAGATGCACTCATGATCAAAGATCGCACATCGGGCAAAATCAGTTCATACCCTGCAGGCAACTGGAAGTTCACCTCTGCAACCATTGTACTTGTAACAGATGGTACAGTAAACCAGAACCTGTTAGCTCTTTGTACTGGTGACGTCAATGGATCTGACATTCCTGGTACGGTGAAGAGTGCCGCATCACTCACGGCTGTTGAAGCTGAATTGATGACGGTGCCTGTTAACCAGTCCTTTACCTACAACATAAAGAGCAATGCACTGGCCAGTCTTGGTGCCATGACGCTCTTTATGAACTACGATGCGAACCTCTTCACAATCGACAAGATTAATTCTTCAGTCGATGGCATGAGCTACAAGATCGAAGATGGCAGAATCGCCATTGCATGGTCCAGCTCCAATCCACGCACAGTGAAGACGGATGAAACAGTGATCTCCCTGATAATGACAGCGAAAGAGGCATTGACAGAGCCTGTACAGATCTTCACGATCAACGAAGGCAGTGAATTTGCTGATCCGTTTGCCAATAAACTTGCCAACTTTGACCTGAAAATGTCGAAGGTGATCACCTCTGAAACCAACCTGACCTTCAGCATGGTCAACTACCCGAACCCGTTCAGGAACTGGACTGAGATCGTGTATACCATACCAGTTGATGGAAAGGTGAAGTTAATACTGACCAACATGTTTGGACAAAGTATCCGGACCCTTGTTGATGAACAGCAGGGAGCAGGAACATATAAAGTGAAGGTTGACCAGGCCGACGGCTATCTTGAGCCAGGTCTCTACCTCTACAGCATTATCGTAGAAGGTACAACCACCAGATTCACGAAGACCAATAAAATGCTCTTTACCCGGTAACAGGGAAAGTTGACACGGAGGCAACTATTTTGTTGCCTCCGTGTCATTATTAATAATACAATTGAAAAAAAAGATACAAAGACGACAGAATGAACAGATACATATACCTTGTTATTCTTCTGTTCTTTTTTTGCACCTCCTTGTTTGCGCAGACTCCTTCTGTGGCCATTGGTACCGGAAAGAGTTGCGCAGGCCAGGAAGTGTTGCTTAGTGTGACGGCCTCAGATTTATTGAATATCGGATCCATTACCCTCTATGTTGATGTTGACACTACCAGGCTGACATTCCTCAACCTGGAGAACATTGACCCCCAGCTGCAGGATCTTTATGTTAATTTTATCCAGAATCCACCTAAAGTAGCGGTGGTTTGGAACAACGTTGTTGCCGTTAATTTACCGCAAAACAGGTTATTTGATTTGAAGTTTAAAGTCAGGAATTCAGTTACTCCGGTTGCATTTTCCACCGGATGTGAAATTGCCAACTCCTCCTATCAGGTGCTGGGAATTAACTGGATAGGCGGAGGAGTTGAATCGGCCAATCCGGTCATTTCAGTTCAGCCAAGGAATACAACCATAGGTGTTGCAAAAAACACCTCATTCGAAATATCATCCAATGCCACAGCGTATCAATGGGAAGTAAGCCAGGATGGAACGAACTGGCAAATGGTGCAGGATGAAGGAAATTACAGTGGAAGCAGTACCAACCGGCTTTTGATCAGCAATGTTCCAATGTCATTGAACAACCTTAAATACCGGTGTGATACCTGGAATGGCGTGTGTACAACCATTTCTGATGGTGCTTCCCTCACGGTGGAGGCATCCTCCGCTATTATTGAAGGAATAAACAGGCAAAATTTTCACCTTGAGAATGAGCCAAACCCATTTAATGAAACGACCAAAATTAAATATACCCTGCCCGAAGAGGGGAATGTACGTATCAGGATCTTTTCTGTATTGGGAAACCAGGTTGGAGAACTGCTGAATGATTCAAAGCCCCGGGGGCTGAATGAAATAGTTTTTTTTTCAACAGAATTGTCAAAAGGAATCTACATCTGCCAGTTGGAATTTTCTAACGAGCGTTCCAGTTTGATGTATTCCCGTAAAATGATAAAGAACTGAAATGTGAATTTAACATAACTGACGAAATATATTCCAAAAACAATTATATATTACTTTATACCTTAGAACTATGAAAAATAAATTTACTTTATTGATGATCTTTCTGGTGCTGTTTGGATCATCCGTATTTAGTCAAACGGCTTCACTACCCACCACTACGGCAAGTCCGGGTGCACAAATCAGCCTGCCTCTAACGGTGACAGGTTTCACAAACATCGCATCGGTCATGTTCAAGATCGATGTTGATCCCCTTATCCTCCAGTTTGGAGCCTTGACCGGCGCCCCTGCCGGGACAGTGTCAAACGTGACGGGGAACACGCTTACCATTACATGGAATAGTTCTACAGCAATAAACATTACAGATGGTGGAGCCTTTGCCAATCTTGTTTTTAACTACAATGGACCCGGTACAAGTGCTTTAACTTTTCTTGGCACCTCAGAGGTCATTCAAAGTCCTGCACCTGGTGTTTACATTGTTTTACATCCTGTCTACACGAATGGGCTGGTAACACCCTATATGGGCAATACTGCAACCGCTACCCTGATGAACCAGACCTGTGCAGTAAATGGAGGCACAGTATCTGTTCCAATACAGTATGCAGGTTTTGGCAATGATGTTGGAGCTATAACACAAAAGATCCAGTACGACAATACCAAACTAACCTTTGTCAGTGTAACTTCGACCGGAAATTTAAGTGGCGCTTCAGCTGCAGCAGCCGGAGGGATCGTTACCATTGCATGGGAGAATACCTCAGGGGCAAACATCAATTATCCGGCTAACCAGTTTATTTTGAACTTTACCTATATTGGAACTACCGGAACAACACTTTCATTCTACCCGGGGTGTGTAATTACAAATAATTTAACCGTAAATATACCGGTTTCCTATTTCAATGGTGCCATCACCATGAACCCGATTGCAACTCCTGTTATTACGCCAAGCGGACCCACAACATTCTGCACCGGCGGATCGGTGGTGCTGACGGCTCCTGCAGGATATACCTATTTATGGTCAACGGCTGCCACAACACGATCGATTACAGTAACAACCAGCGGTACCTATAGCGTGACCGTTTCTGATGGTACTTGTTCTGCCGTGAGTGCACCTACGACCGTTACGGTTGTTGCCCAACCATCTGCAACGATTACCCCTGGCGGACCAACGACCTTCTGTACTGGAGGTTCAGTCGTTTTGACGGCACCTACCGGAGCAGGTTATACCTATTTATGGTCAACGGCAGCTACAACGCAGTCGATCACTGCATCTACAGCCGGAACCTATACAGTCACCGTATCCAACGGGTATTGTTCGGTGACCAGCGCCCCGACAACGGTAACCATTGTTGCTCCTCCAACCGCTACGATTACAGCTGGCGGACCCACAACATTCTGCACCGGCGGATCGGTGGTGCTGACGGCTCCTGCAGGATATACCTATTTATGGTCAACGGCTGCCACAACACGATCGATTACAGTAACAACCAGCGGTACCTATAGCGT
>Ga0247842_10007224_pt1 | contig 12124 bp, 10 predicted proteins | sample LaCruzMarch2015__3_FD_192411 | JGI IMG/M metagenome (GOLD analysis project Ga0247842, IMG submission 192411) | Freshwater microbial communities from meromictic Lake La Cruz, Castile-La Mancha, Spain - LaCruzMarch2015_19m | ecosystem: Environmental > Aquatic > Freshwater > Lake | place: Spain...
TAACCGAGGCCACAAGTGAGCCTGAGCGCTCCGAGATTGGACTTAGCCCAAAGCTGCGCAAGCCGGGAGCGGCGTCGGTATGAGAGAAAGCGACCTACCACCACGATGGCGGATCCAAAAAAAAGAACTGAAAGGATGAGATAAACCAGATAGATGAACGACCTCAAGATAGTCAAGCGTTCCTCCAACGATCCAAAAGGTCATGCGCCGCCTCATTCAAATTGCTGAACACCCGAACATCGGAAAGATCAGGATGATCGCTCAAAGTCTGTTCACCTTTTCCGGTCCGTACGAGTATCGGCTCCATTCCAACCTTTCGCGCTGCTTGAACATCTGAAAACGAATCGCCGATAAACGGCAATCCGCTCAGGTCGAGGTTGAACCGATCCTCGATTTGCCGGAGCAGCCCCGGGCTGGGTTTGCGACAGGTGCAGTGATCCGTGGGACCGTGTGGACAGAAAAAAATCATCTCCACCCGACCGCCGTTGCGGGATAAGCAATCCTGGAGTTTCTTGTGAATTCCGTTCAGCGCGGAAAGATCAAAAAGCCCACGCGAGAGACCTGACTGATTCGTCACGATCACTATTCGAAACCCGGCTTGCGTCAGCCTTGCTATTCCGTCAATACTGCCGGCGATCGGTATCCATTCGGACTCGGACTTAATGTACTCATCCGAGTCCTCATTGATCACACCATCGCGATCTATCGCAACAAAGCGTTCCACTGTTATGCTCTACTGAAGAAAGGAAATATCTGCTACGTGAAGAAACAACCCCTCGAGCCGCATCAGCAGGCGCAGACGGTTTTCCCGGATTGTCGCATCACCATCCATAACGAGAACCTGGTCGAAAAACGTATCGACGTCGTCACGCAGATCCGAAAGTTTCTGGAGTACGGCGTTATACTCTCTTTTCTCAATCAGCGGTTGAATTTCCAGCTCTGCCGCAGCCACCCGTCGCCATAGGTTCTCTTCAGCCGCCGCCGCAAACAACGCGGTGTCGGGTGCGATCGAGCCATCGACGAGCATCCCGCTCTTAGCCACCATATTGCGAATACGCTTATTCGCGGCAACAAGTGACGGACATCCGGCTGCATGGCGAAATTGCTGTACAGCATGGACCTTAAGATCTAACTGGCTGATAACAGTTTCATCTGTCGCGATAACCGCATCCACCGTATCCTGACTGATCCCTTGCTCTTGATAGAACCCAATAAGCCGGTCGAACACGTACTTTTGCACGCTATCCGCCGTACCTGGAGCGATCCTCGTTTGATCAAACCCTTGCTCCGCAGTCCTGAGCAGTATACCCAGGTCCAGATCAAGGGGCGTTTCTATAAGAATCCGAACTACCGCGATCGACGCCCTTCGTAAACCGTAGGGGTCCTTTGTTCCGGTTGGCTTTTGGCCAATTCCGAAGATCCCCACCAAGGTGTCCAGCCGATCCGCAAGCGCAAGTGTGATCCCACAGCGACTGGTTGGGAGCGAGTCTCCAGCAAAACGCGGAAGGTACTGCTGCTCTAACGCGTCGCAAACTTCCTGATCTTCACCCCACTTTCTCGCATAATATTTGCCCATGATCCCTTGCAGCGCAGGGAACTCAGCGACCATCGATGTCACCAGATCACACTTAGCGAGAAAAGCGGCCCGTTCTACCGATTCCGGGTTGTCATCGAGCAGGATGGCGATTTCCCGTACCAGCCTGACAACGCGCTGCGATTTTTCAGCAATGGAGCCGAGGCGCTCTTGAAAGACGACCGTCTTCAGCCGTTCAAAATGGTCCTGAAGCGGTCGCTTCAAATCCTGTTCCCAGAAGAATTTCGCATCACTGAATCTTGGTCGTATAACGCGTTCGTTCCCTAACCGGACTTGCTCAGGATCTGTGCTGACAATATTGGCGACAGCAATAAAGTTCGCCTGCAGTTGGCCACTGTCATCGCGCAGCGCAAAGTATTTCTGGTTCTTGCGCATCGTTTCGATCAACACTTCAGCCGGTACCGAGAGGAACTGAGAATCGAATGACGCGAAGATGGCTACCGGCCATTCGACCAGCCCAGCCACCTCATCCAGCAAACTTGCCGCCAGATCTGCTTTCATTCCGTGTGCGGACGCTAATCCTGCAACCTGATCTTCAATTGCCGCGCGCCTGTTACTAAACGAAGCCTCAACATAACCATGCTCCCTCAGTAATGCAGGGTACTGAGATGCTGCAGGTACGCGCAGGGGCCCCGGGGCATGGAATCGATGACCAAAGGTGACCTGCCCAATCGTGACACCAAAGATCTCACCGACGACGGTTTGCTCTCCGAAAACCATGCAAACCCAATGAATGGGCCGTACGAACTCGGCGCTCCCGTTTCCCCAACGCATGCGCTTTGCGATCGGCAGTTCGTTCAGGACCTTTTCCAGCATTGGCGGCAATAGCACCGCAGTCAATCGACCTTCATCCAATTTCTTGAAGACGAGCCATTCGCCTTTGTCGGAGCGCTCTCTCTCCAAGTCCTCGACTTCGACGCCACATGATTGCGCGAATCCGATCGCTGCCTTGGTTGCCTTTCCGTTCCGGTCGAATGCGGAGGCTACTGACGGACCTCTACGAAAGCGCGCTTGCTCCGGTTGCCGCACAGCCACATCTTCCACGATGACAGCCAGTCGACGGGGCGTGCAGAACTGGAGTACCTTGCCGTGATGGATTCCCTGTTCATCGAGCTGTGCCGAAAGTCCCGCGGCTAGAGCACCTGCCAACTCGCGCAAAGACGTAGGCGGTAACTCCTCGGTACCGATCTCAAAAAGCAATTCCTTCATCATTATCGGGTCACATCCCGCGTTTCTTGATTGAGCATTGGGAATCCGAGCGATTCCCGCTTCGTATAGTAAGCTTGCGCTACGGCACGCGCTAAGGCCCTGACCCGCAGAATAAACCGCTGGCGCTCGGTCACTGAAATGGCGCCGCGAGCATCCAGCAGATTGAACGCATGAGACGCCTTGAGTACCTGCTCATATGCCGGTAACGGCAGTTCTGCTTCAACAAGGCGTTGACTGATGCGTTCGCTGGCATCGAAAGCGGCAAACAGCGTGTCGACATCCGCTTCTTTGAAGTTGTAGTTGGATTGCTCCACTTCGTTCTGAAAAAAAACATCGCGGTAGGTTACGACGCTTCCAGCGGATCGACCCCAAACGATGTCATAGACGCTCTCGACTGATTGAAGATACATGGCAAGCCGCTCGAGGCCGTAGGTGATTTCGCCGCTGACCGGTCGGCAATCCAACCCCCCGACTTGCTGAAAATAGGTGAACTGAGTGACTTCCATGCCGTTCAGCCAGACCTCCCAGCCGAGGCCCCAGGCACCAAGGGACGGCGACTCCCAGTTATCTTCTACGAACCGGATATCATGAACGAGTGGATTGATACCGAGATACCGGAGGGACTCGAGGTAAAGGTCCTGGATATCCAAGGGGGACGGCTTCAATAACACCTGGAACTGATAGTAGTGTTGAAGACGGTTGGGATTTTCTCCGTAGCGCCCGTCGGTCGGACGTCGTGACGGTTGAACGTATGCCGCCCGCCAAGGCTCCGGGCCGATTGCGCGCAGGAAGGTCGAGGGATGAAAGGTACCTGCACCAACTTCCATGTCGAATGGCTGGACAACGACACACCCTAAGCTGGCCCAATACCGCTCAAGCGCAAAAATCATGCCTTGGAACGTGGAAACATCTGCTGACTCCAACTTCAAGGTAAACCACCATTTCTTACCAAACTGCGAAGAGCGGAAGTATATCTGTAAGCCGGATCCCAGAACCAGTTTTCCAACTCGCGATCAAAATTCCGACCGCTTCGCCAAAGCAGCATCCAAGTGGGGGCACGGAGCGTATCAGTTCCGAAATACAGCAGATGTTGTTGCTGTCTCCGCAAAAAGGTCCGATCTCCGTCGAGCGAGATGCTCTATCATGGTGCAGTCCGCACCAACAAGGTCCGGATTGGTGCGTCAACGGCAGCAATCTGCCCTGTTGACGATCCGAGCACCGACCTGGGCCCGAAAGCAGTTGGTCAAAACCTTCATCGCTTAACGCTAAAACAGCCTCTTGCCGGTATCATTTCAAACTGGGTTCCTGCGAAACCCGCACGATCAGCAGCAAAACCTACTGTTACCTGAGTTCCTGGGCAATGTTGCCGTTGGATTTCCCTGGCCCGATAAATGCAAGATACCGCACGCCTGTCGACCTTCCCCACACGACAACCCTGAGCGATGTTCCTGGCTCGTGCAACGGACAGGGCCGCCGGACGGGACCAGCATGCAGCGCTGCATCTGACCTGTTACGCTCCGCTGTTGGGGGATGCGGCAGTCGCTAAACCGAAACGACGCGACGCTACCCATACGGCGTGCCCATTTTTCAGCACTGGAGAGAAATCCATGGCAGATGTCTTGAAGATGATCAAAGAACACGAAGTGAAGTTCGTCGATCTTCGCTTTACGGACACACAAGGCAAGGAACAGCATGTGTCGATGCCTGTATCCCAGATCGACGAAGACATGTTCAAAGACGGCAAAATGTTCGACGGTTCGTCGATCGCCGGGTGGAAAGGCATAGAAGAGTCGGACATGGTCCTGATGCCGGAGGCGGCGACAGCGGTGATGGACCCGTTTTCCGACGAAAATACGCTGATCATTCGTTGCGACATTCTCGAGCCGAACACGATGCAGGGCTACGAGCGCGATCCGCGATCCGTCGCCAAGCGTGCCGAGGCCTATCTCAAGTCCACTGGGATCGCTGACGTCGCTTTTTTCGGCCCGGAACTCGAATTCTTTGTGTTCGATGACGTGCGGTGGGGCTCGGACATGAGCGGCTGCTTCTACAAGGTCGACTCTGACGAGGCCGAGTGGAACTCCGAGCGTGTCTTCGAAGATGGGAATATGGGCCACCGGCCCGGCGTCAAGGGCGGCTATTTTCCGGTTCCGCCGGTCGACTCGCTTAACGACCTGCGTGCCGCAATGTGCCTTGCGATAGAGGAAATGGGCGTCCCCGTCGAGGTTCATCATCACGAGGTCGCGACCGCCGGGCAGTGTGAGATCGGGACCAAGTTTGCGCCGCTGGTGCAGCGTGCGGATTGGACGCAGATCCAGAAGTACGCTGTCTGGAACGTGGCTCACGCCTACGGTAAGACGGCGACCTTCATGCCGAAGCCAATGGTCGGAGACAACGGTACCGGCATGCACGTCCATCAGTCACTCGCGAAAGACGACGTGAATCTGTTCTCCGGAGACAAGTACGGCGGCCTTTCTGAGACGGCGCTCTACTACATCGGGGGTATCATCAAGCATGCGCGGGCCTTGAATGCCTTCACGAATGCTTCGACGAATTCCTATAAGCGCCTGGTCCCGGGTTTCGAAGCGCCGGTGATGCTCGCCTACTCCGCGCGCAACCGTTCCGCGTCGATTCGTATCCCCTTCGTGTCCAGTCCTAAGGCGCGTCGGATCGAAGTGCGATTCCCGGATTGTACCGGCAATCCCTACCTCTCCTTCTCCGCCATGATGCTTGCCGGCCTCGATGGGATCATGAACAAGATCCATCCCGGCGACCCGATGGACAAGGACCTGTATGACCTGCCTCCTGAAGAGGAAAAGGCGATCCCGACCGTCTGTCATGCCCTGGACATGGCGCTGACCGCGCTTGATCAGGATCGGGAGTTCCTGACAACGAGCGGTGTGTTCACGGATGACCTGATCGATGCCTACATCGGTCTCAAGATGAAGGAAGTCACCCGGCTGCGGATGACGACGCATCCGGTTGAGTTCGATCTTTACTACAGCCTCTGACCTGAAGGCTGTTGGTCAGCGACGTCCTGAGGTGATTGCCGGAGAAGCCTGTACCAGGTCGCGGAGGATTTTCTTCTGCCTTATCGAAGCGCCGACAGGAGCATAGCGGGGCTATGCGACTGTCGACGCGACGCGGAAGGCGGGCGAACAGCCGAGCGAGGTGATATAGGATTGGACAGAAATCGCTTAAGGCGTCGCTGCCGAGTTGAGTCGGCACAAAGACTCGGCTATGCTTAGGGTATGTTCAGGGTTACGCACATCATCCTGGTCGCCGCTGTCATCTTCCCGATTGCCCAGTCGGCATTCGGGCAGATTTTCAAGTGGGTCGATTCCGAAGGCTATACCCAATTTTCTGACCGTCCGCGGCAAGATGCGCAAGCGATCGCGATCGACCTGAAAGACACGGGTCCTTCGGAAAGCACCAAGCAATCAGCGAGCGTCGAGGGCGTCCTGCTTGGCCCCTACGCGGCCTTCGAAGTCGTCTCCCCCGAAAAAAATCAAACCTTACGTCCAGCAGAGAGAAACGTGCCGGTCAGTTTGATTATCGACCCCCCTCTGTTGCCTGGGCATCAGCTCCACCTCGTGATGGACAGTGTTCCTATTGCTGTCGATCAGGCCGCCGCAACGCAAATGAGTCTAACCGAGGTCCCTTGGGGAAGCCATCAAGTCGTTGCCGAGATCCGCGATTCCAAGGGTGATACCATTGCCCGGACTCCTCCGGTGACGTTTCACTTACGCAAGCCCCTTCCCCCCGGCGTACTCCCCTAACCCGATTTCGCTGTTTCTCACCGCTCGGACATCGCCTGTCGTCGGGGCTGTCACTCTCTTCGATCGCTTCAGGCTACCTGGCGAGCTTCTTGCATTTGCTTTCTCAATCGCCCGTTCAAGGGTTTCCAGGCACGCCCTTATCGTGAACAGCCGCGCAAACCGGTACGCGGTTCTCTTCTCTGAACTTTTCTTTGGTTTGCCTCGGTTACCGGCGTGTGTCATGGATCCTTATCGGCATTCAGAATGAGTATAAATCGCGTCACTCCCTCTCCACTTGAACAAACGGTCGTCGATCATTTAAGTACGGCGGTGATGCTTTTTGGTGCCGATTTGTGCCTCAAGTATTTGAATCCGGCTGCGGAAATGCTCTTTCAGTTCAGTGCGCGCCATGTGGTTGGCCTCTACGCCGGTAATGTTCTTCCTTGTCCTGGGACTCAAGTGGAACGGCGTCTTCGCGATGCCTTGACCTCGCGACATCCTTTTACGGAACGCGAACTGAATGTCGTTCTCCTGGACGGGCGCACTATTACGGTGAACTGCACCGTCCTCCCGTTGCACCATTTTGATGCGGATCCGGAAATCCTCGTCGAACTCCATCAGGTCGACAGACAACTCAGGATCACCCGAGAGGAGCACCTACTGTCTCAGCATCAAGCGACTCAGGCGCTGATCAAGGGCCTGGCCCATGAGATCAAGAATCCGCTTGGCGGACTCCGCGGGGCGGCTCAACTGTTGGAGCGGGAACTGCCGGATCCAGGACTCCGCGAATACACGCGTATCATTATCGACGAAGCCGATCGGTTGCAGGCGCTGATGAACCGGATGATCGGCTCCAATCGTATGCCGACCCGTGCCAGGGTCAACATCCATACGGTATTGGAGCATGTTCGAGGTTTGATCAGTGCCGAGTTCCCCTCCGGCCCGCAGGTTCTTCGGGACTATGACCCGAGCCTGCCCGAACTCAGCGCGGATCAGGATCGGCTGATTCAGGCATTCCTGAACATTGCCCGTAACGCTGCTGCCGCGACCGGCGCCCGCGGGCTCGTCCAGCTTCGTACCCGCGTGTTACGCCAGTTCACCATCGGGAGCAGGCGCCATCGACTCGTGCTGCTGACCGAGATCAGTGACAACGGGCCGGGCATTCCCGAGGAGATCAAGGATCAGATCTTTTTCCCGATGGTCTCCGGCCATCCCGGGGGAAGCGGTCTTGGACTTCCGATCGCCCAGGATCTTATCAATCAGCATGGGGGATTGATCGAATGTGAGAGTCGTCCAGGCGACACCCACTTTTACGTCTATTTACCGCTGGAGCCAGAACATGCCTAGAGAAACTCGGGTCTGGGTGATCGACGACGACCGATCTATTCGCTGGGTGTTGGAACGCGCCCTCCGCAAGGCCGAGATGCATGTGACCTGCTTTTCCAACGGCGTCGGCATCATGGAGGCGTTGGAGCGGGAACAGCCGGACGTCATTCTTTCCGACATCCGGATGCCCGGAATCGACGGCTTGGACCTGTTGCGGCAGGTGACCTCTCGCTATCCGGGTTTGCCGGTCATCATCATGACCGCCCATTCCGACCTGGACAGCGCTGTCTCGGCCTTTCATGGGGGCGCATTCGAGTATTTGCCCAAGCCGTTCGATATCGACGAGGCGGTCAGTCAGGTCGGCAGGGCCTGTCGTCGCGTGCGTTCCGACGTCACGGAAGAGACGGTGGTTCTGCATGGGCCTGACATCATCGGCGAGGCCCCGGCGATGCAGGAGGTATTTCGCGCGATCGGCCGCTTGGCGCGCTCGAACATTACCGTCCTGATCAATGGTGAATCAGGGACCGGTAAAGAGCTGGTGGCCCACGCGCTGCATCGCCATAGCCCACGCAGCGATCGGCCCTTTATCGCCCTCAACATGGCGGCGATCCCGCGCGACTTGTTGGAGTCCGAACTCTTTGGGCACGAGCGCGGCGCTTTCACCGGGGCACAAGCCAGGCGCGAGGGTCGGTTCGAGCAGGCTGACCGTGGTACGCTCTTTCTCGACGAAATCGGTGATATGCCGGCCGAGCTTCAGACCCGACTACTGCGTGTTCTGTCCGATGGTGAGTTCTATCGGGTGGGCGGGGTCGCGCCGATTCATGTCGACGTGCGGATCATCGCGGCGACCCACCAGAACCTGGAAGATCTGGTTCGGCAGGGGCGATTCCGCGAGGACCTGTTCCACCGCCTCAACGTGATCCGCATCCAGCTTCCCGCCTTGCGCGACCGGCGTGAAGATATCCCGCTGCTCATGCGGCATTTCTTGGTTCAAGCCGCTCGCGAACTGGGCTGTGATTCGAAGATCCTGCTGCCGACCGCGATCGAACAGCTCAAGCGTCTCGACTGGCCGGGAAACGTACGTCAACTCGAGAATACCGCGCGTTGGCTGACGGTGATGGCATCGAGCAAAGAGGTTCACGCGGAGGATCTGCCGCCCGAGTTGAATACCGTGAGCACCGAGGCCGGCCGCGATGAGCCTTGGGAGATGGTTTTTCGCCGCTGGGCGCGGCAAAGCCTCAAACGAGGGCAAGGTGCGCTGCTGGATCAGGCGCTGCCGGCATTCGAGACGATTCTGATCCAAACGGCGCTCGAGCATACCGGCGGACGGCGGCAGGATGCCGCGCGACTGCTGGGTTGGGGCCGCAATACGCTAACGCGAAAAATCAAGGAACTTCAACTCGATTTGGGGCGCGATCCGGAAGAGGCCTGAGCCGGGGGCTCACCGATCCGCTCGGAGACGCTCGCGATCATTGATACACTACAGCATTCAACAGGCCGAAGGGTTTTCGATGGACAGCAGCTACATTGAACTGAAGGGCTCGGAAATCGAGCTGATTGAATCAACAGCGTCCGCGGTGCGTATCGCCTTTCCGCGCGCCTTGATCATCAAGAACATGACGGGATCGAAGGAGCGGACCCGTTGGAGTCAGGCCGGTGTGCTGGTGCTGGAAGGGATCAGCGATCCGCCCGATTTGATCGAGCGTCCAGTGACCTGTTCAGGCGGTGATATCGACGACAATGTTTATACCTATCGGGATATGATTCCGATCCCTTTTTCAAGCAGGGGCCTGATTCGTTGCACGCTGCGCTTGGAAGGTCCGGTAACCGCCTTGTTGGTCGAGGCACGTTCGGCGCGGTTGGAAATGGAGGGGGTTCCGAAATACCTTGATCACCTGAGGGCGTAATTAACGATTCAGAGATAGGTTAAACAACGCATACAAGCGTTGTCGTTGTCGTTGTCGTAATCGGATAATCGACCCAAGTTCAGCATGACCAGCTCGCTGTCTGCCGAATTCAGATCCGCAACACGGACAGCGCGTTCAGACCGCGGAGATCAACCCCCGGCGACTCGATTGAACGAACTGCACGATCTGCTCCGTCTCCGCGCTTGCGTACTCTGTTTCTGCGCGCACCAAGGCCTCCGCAAGGCGCAGATTGGAGCGAAACAGCAGATGAAAGACAGCCTTGATCCGACTGCGCTGCTCCTGACTGAAACCGCCGCGGCGCAACCCCACGACATTGAGTCCGACGATGCGTGCCCGATGACCATCGGCCAACGCGAAGGGCGGACAATCCTGAGGTAATCCGCTCACCCCGGCAATCATGGCATAAGCGCCGATCCGGCAGAACTGGTGCACCGCCACCTGGCCGGAGAGGAAGCAATGGTGTTCCACTTCAACATGGCCGGCCAAGGTCGCGGTGTTGGCAAAAATGTTGTGATCACCGACGATGCAATCGTGACCGGCGTGTGAATAGGCCATCCAGTAATTATGGCTGCCGATGCGGGTGCCTTCTTCGCTCTTGGTTCCGCAACTGATATTGACGCCTTCTTTGAAACAGTTATGGTCACCGATGATCAGCGGTCGCGCCTGGGCAGGGTCGAATCCCAAGTCCTGTGCATCGGAGCCGAGCGTGGCCCCATGACATACCCGGTTGAAAGCGCCCATCCGAGTCGGGCTGAAGATACGGGCACAACTGTCGATACGACAACCCTCGCCGATCACCGCTCCGGCCTCGATGATCGAATAAGGACCGACGCTCACCGATTCATGAATCTGAGCGCCGGCCTCGATGATGGCGGTGGGGTGTATCTTCACCGTCCTAATGTCGGAAGTGCCGCATGCCGGTGAACACCATAGCCATTCCATGCTGATCCGCCGCGGCGATGACCTCTTCGTCACGCATCGATCCACCGGGCTCAATGACCGCGGTGATCCCGGCCGCGGCGGCCTGGTCGATCCCGTCGCGGAAGGGGAAGAAGGCGTCTGAAGCCATCACCGATCCGGCGACCGTCAGCCCTGCCAATTCCGCCTTGATCACCGCGATGCGGGCCGAATTCACCCGGCTCATCTGGCCGGCACCGATGCCGATGGTCATGCCGTCGCGGCCGTAGACGATGGCATTCGACTTGACATACTTGGCAACCCGCCAGGTGAAGATCAGGTCCTGCTCCTCCTGCGGGGTCGGCGCGCGTTGCGTCACGGTGCGCAGCGCGTCAATCAACTGCAGGTCTGCTTGCTGGACCAGCAGGCCGCCATTGACGCGTTTGAAGTCGAGCCGTGGGACCACTTCGGTGGTCCACTCACCACACTCCAGCAGCCGCACGTTCTTCTTTGCGGCGACCGCCGCGGAGGCGGATGCCGAGACGCGTGGAGCAACGATCACTTCGACGAACTGCCGCTCGCAAATCGCGCGGGCCGTCTCACCGTCGAGTTCCCGGTTGAAGGCAATGATGCCGCCGAACGCGGACTCCGGGTCGGTCGCATAGGCCCGATCATAGGCTTCCATCAGGTTGGCGCCGACGGCGACGCCACAGGGGTTGGCGTGTTTGACGATGACGCAGGCAGGCGCCTCATTGAACTGCTTGATGCACTCGATGGCCGCATCCGTGTCGGCGATGTTGTTGTATGAGAGTTCCTTGCCCTGGATCTGACGCGCGGTGGCGACGGATGCCTCGGCCAGATCGCGGCCGACATAGAAGGCCGCCTGCTGATGCGGGTTCTCGCCATAGCGCATGGCCTGGCGCTTGTGGAACTGAAGATTGATGGTGCGCGGAAAGCCTTCGGCCTTGCCATCGGGGTGTTCGATCACGGCGCCGAGATAGTTGGCTATCGCCCGGTCGTAGCCGGCCGTGTGCTCAAAGACCTTCACTGCCAGATCGAAGCGCGTGGCCTCGCTGACGCCGCCCGATTCGGCCAGTTCGGTCAATACCCGCGGATAGTCCGCGGTGTCGACCACGACGGTCACCGCCGCGTGATTCTTGGCGGCGGCCCGCAGCAGGGTCGGTCCGCCGATGTCGATGTTTTCGATCGCACTCGCCAGATCGCAGCCGGGTTTGGCAACCGTTGCTTCGAACGGATAGAGGTTCACCACGACCAGATCGATCGGTGGAATCCCGTGTTCGAGCATGACCTCATCGTCAATACCACGCCGTCCCAGGATGCCGCCGTGCAGTCGCGGGTGCAGCGTCTTGACGCGCCCGCCCATCATCTCGGGGAAGCCGGTGTAGTCCGCT
>Ga0247842_10007226_pt1 | contig 12122 bp, 14 predicted proteins | sample LaCruzMarch2015__3_FD_192411 | JGI IMG/M metagenome (GOLD analysis project Ga0247842, IMG submission 192411) | Freshwater microbial communities from meromictic Lake La Cruz, Castile-La Mancha, Spain - LaCruzMarch2015_19m | ecosystem: Environmental > Aquatic > Freshwater > Lake | place: Spain...
ACAAATGGAAATTTATCAGTGGTTATTTAGAAAAAATGATTTCAAAGTTTCCGACACCGGTTATTTTGTCTACTGCAATGGTCGTACTACCCAAGAATCTTTTGACGGTAAATTGGAATTTGATATTAAATTAATCCCATACACCGGCAATCCCGATTGGGTCGATGGGACAATAAAAGAAATTTGGAACTGCCTAAATGATGAAACTATTCCCCAACCCCATCCCGACTGTGAATTTTGTAACTACCGTCTCAAAGCCCGCAGTTTTGATTGATCACTTTTTAAACCACGGACTGATCCCCATTACAATCTCATTTTACTCCGAGAATTTGACTAGTGTTATCCTTTCGTATGAAGAAAGTCATCAAAGATCCAAAGGATGAAAAAATTATTGAACTTGAAAAAAGGATTACTAAGATCGAAAAATATTTAATATATCAGGCCTTTGGGCCACCACACGGAACTGACCCGGCTTATTATGAATCACTGGAATTTATAAAAGGTAAAGAATATATTTCTTTCAATCAATTACAAAAATTTCTAGAAATCGGTTATGCCCGAGTCGGAGCTATTTTGGACCTTTTAGAGAAAAACAAAAAAATTGGTCCCAAAGAAAATCGTAAAGAAAGGAGAAAGATTATCGGTTAAAATAATAATTATCAAACAAATATACTAAAATACACCAATGGCCATACCAAAATTTTACGAAACATTCTTGCCGATACTAAAAGTTCTGGAGAATGGGAACATTGTTGAAACGTCAAAATTATCGGAAATGTTATTGAAAGCCAAGTTTTTTATTTTGACCCCCGAGGAATTAGCCCAAACCAAATCAACGGGTGGCAGTCTCTTTCGTGACCGGGTTGCCTGGGGCAAAACATATCTCAAAGTAGGAAAATTTATTGTTCAACCTAATCGAGGCTTAGTACAAATTACAGACAAAGGAAAAAATATATTAGCCTCAGGAGTAACCGATCTTACCCTTGCAGATTTAAAACAAGATCCGGATTATCAAGCACATGAGCCAAGCGTTGAAAGAAAAAAACAAAGCGACCAATTAATAAGTAACTTTACACCTCAAGATTTAATTGAAACAGGCGTCAGTGATTTATTGGAAAAACTTAAAACCGAACTTCGGGAAAAACTCTACACCATAGATCCTTATTACTTCCAAAATGTAATCCTTTTGTTGTTTAAAAAAATGGGCTATGGTGATTTTGAATCAACTCCGAAATCGGGAGATGGTGGAATAGACGGAGTTATCAACCAAGATCAATTGGGTATAGAACGTATCTATATACAAGCCAAAAGATATAAAGATGGCAATAAAGTCAGAGAACCGGACATTAGAAATTTCATAGGTGCCATGAGTGGTGACGTTAGAAAAGGAATTTTTGTAACTACATCAACATTTGATCAGTCGGCGATTACCAAAGCCACGAGCGACCGAAACCATACAATTATTCTTATTGACGGAAACAGATTGGCAGATTTAATGATCAAGTATAATATTGGTGTACAAGTTAAGGCTAATTACGAAATCAAAGAATTAGATGAAGATTTCTTTGAATTGACCTGAAATCTATATATATATATATTAACGCGAATTTTCCTGTATTACCAGAGCATTTGATATCACAGATTATGAAAAAAATTGCAATACCAATTATCTTTTTTAATCCACCTAAAAATCCCATAAAGATTGGAAACGTCAAAATCATTTCAGCAAAATTTGAAGACATAAGTAAAGAATATATTGAAGCACCCATAAAATGTGGTCCTGGTGGAGATATGGTTGAATTACAAAAAAGGAGATTTGGTAAAGATCCTCTTGTGAAAGAATCGGTGTGGGCAAATATCATTATAGACAGAACAGATATCCATTTTACTTGTTATCAAAGTTTATTTGATTTAGTTACAAACCACTGGAATTATGAAATAAATCGTAATGATAAATTACGGAAACCAAGACTTGATTATAATTATACTTGGGACCCGCCATCTTACAATTTTAATAAAATAATCCTAAAAAAAATAAAGAATGGGCTAGATCTAATCGAAGCAAAAACAAATAATGGTAAAAAATTTCAAATTGCCTTACAGCGATGGTATTCAAGCTACAACAGGGAAGATTATTTAGATACAGTTATAGATTGTTGTTCGTCTTTAGAATCTCTTTTTAGTATTGAAAATGAGTTAAGGTTAAGAACGTCTTTGTTAGTTTATTCAATTTTAAAAGAAAACAAAAAAGTATCAGCTCAAAAAATATACACCATGTATGAAATAAGAAATAAATTTGTACATGGATCGAAAATTCCATTGGTAAATAAACAAGAAGCATTAGATCTTATAAAAATAGTCGCAAATGTTTTATTAGAAATAATAATAACAAAAAAAATTCCCGATCAAAATTTTGATTTAATAGATAGTGTATTAAAATAAAATTACAAATTGATAATTTGTATCTAAATAAAGATAAATTTTAAAATTAAATTCATCAGTAAATTTCCCGTATATTTTCCATCTCACGGAGCCAAGAAATCAAATAAAATCGCGCACAAAAAAATAATGGATCAAGCTTGTCCTGAGCCATGTCGAAGGACCTGTACTGAGCGAAGTCGAAGTATTCGATACTGTCCGAGCCCATTAGTCCTTACTCGAACTGATCCATTCTTGATTAGTTCTTTTAAGTCGGAAGATAGGTGATATTTGACTATTTTTCCTTTTGAAACTTCAAATTTTTCAAAAACCAAGTAGAATATTTAAACCAATTGCTTTATATGTATTTGTGTTACAAAAAAAATAACTATGATTTATTTAGTGAGACACGGACAAACTGATTGGAATCTAGAAGGAAGAAATCAAGGGCAAACTGATATTGAACTTAACGAAACAGGAATACAACAAGCCAAAGATACCGCCACACAATTATTAGGAATTAAATTTGATGCTGTTTTTTCAAGTCCATTAAAACGAGCGTTAAAAACTTGCCAAATAATTTATCCGGGCAAAATTATTATTGACGAGCGTCTAAAAGAAAGATGTAATGGCGAATTAGAAGGTAAGGTTAATCCAAAAGGAATAGTCAACTTCAATGATCCAAACGAAACACGATATGGTATTGAGCCACTTTCTTTTTTTAAAGACCGTTTGAAACAATTCTGGGATTTTATCCTAAAAGATTATCAAAACAAAAATGTACTCGTTGTTACCCACGCGGGAGTGGGAATTTGGACACAAGTTTATTTTAACGGCGAACCTGAAAATGGTAATTACGAACAATATAAAATAAGTAGTGGCACCATTCTGCAATTCAAGAACAATTCTCTATGATAAAGTTGTGCATAGACAATAAACTAATTACTACCATTGCCAAACAGTACAGTATTGCTCGATGGTGCTTTTTACTTTGGTTATTTAACTGAAGTTTGAAGGTACCAAATACTGTTTGTAGGTTCTGTAGATTGAACTCAAATTCAATTTCTCTGTTCCGAAACATGTCTACTAAGGGGAGCCCTTTATTTTACGCACTAAATCTGTCCATATAATTCATTACCCAGGAATGGACTCGAACTTTTGTATAATTAGCAGAATGGAAAATTATTCTGATGACCAATTGGCAGAAATTTTGTGGAAATATAATAATCTTCAACAGACTATAAACAAATCCGATTGTATTTTGGCATTAGGAAGCAATGATATCCGGGTTGCTCACAGAGCTACAGAATTATTTCTTTCCGGTTATGCTCCATTTATTATTTTTTCTGGTGGTTTTGGAGTTCTAACCAAACAACTTTTTAACAAACCAGAAGCTGAGATTTTTGCCGATGAGGCAATTAAGCTCGGTGTTCCGAAAGACAAAATATTCATTGAAAATCAATCAACTAACACTGGTGAAAATATTATCTTGTCTAGAAAGTTAATTGAGGAGAAAGGATTAAAAATTAAGTCAATTATTTTAGTCCAAAAACCTTATATGCTTCGGCGAGCATTTGCCACTTTCAAAAAACAATGGCCGGAAATGGAGTTTACGGTTACAGCACCCCAAATTTCTTTTACTGGCTACCCAAACAAAACTATTTCAAAAAATTTGCTAATCAACATAATGGTCGGTGACACCCAAAGGATAAAACTTTACCCCCAAAAAGGCTTTCAAATTCCTCAGGATATGCCTTCCAATGTTTGGGAGGCATATGAGGAACTGGTTAAAAGGGGATACACTCAACACACTATTAAGGAGCAGAAATAATTCTAAAATCGTTCCCTCGGTCCGCCGTATCCGCCAACTGGCGGAGAAAGATACCACTGTCGGAGCACAAAACATCTAATTAGACTTGACTCTCCAATCTCAATTTCAATAAACTTATTGTTTCCTCTCTTAATTTTGCCTTAGTCCAGTCTTTTTGACTTGGTGTTAGTAATTCCCCCAGTCCGGATAATATTTTTTTGTTATCAAATTTTTTTAATTGTTCAATACATTTTTGAACTAATTTATCAAATGACATCTCGGCTCTTTTCTCAACAATTTCATGATTGATAGGAAATCGATTTGACAGAAAAAACCAAACATCATATATGTCTCTACTGGTTTTGCCAATTCGTTCGTGCATCGCCATTAATTTATGAGCAAATAAATCTTCTTGGATCATTACCAGCATCGACACTCCTAGATATGTTTTTATTTCATATTTTGAACCAAAAGTACGACGATTTATTTCAACTTTAATATTGTGTGACTTGTCTTCGTAAGAAATTAACCAAAAAAGGTTAAATCTTTTTTTATGTGATTCTTTGAGAATGCCATATTTTTTGACTATTTTTGTAACTTCTTCAAAAACCAAATCTTCCTTACTTTCATCAAGCAGATCTAAATCTATATCAACTGAAAAACGATCAAGATTATAAAACATTAAAGTTGCAGTCCCGCCCTTAAAGCCCAAAAATGGGGCAATATTAGTATTCGAATAAATATCCTTCAATATCTGGAACAAAATTGTTTTGTGAGTAGAAATATTTAAGGTCATGTTTTTGATTGTTTATATAATAGAGCAACAACATTAGACATTCGTTTATTATTATAAATTGGCAAAATAACCATGACTTTATCCCAATTCAACGATCTCAAATTATCAAAATGGTAATTGTTGTTGGTGTAAAGAATATCTAGAAACGCCCGTTCTTTTGAAGCCACAGACATCTCATCAATATTTTCAACTCCGACGGAGTTCATAATTATTATGTCTTTTAATTTTTTATAGGAATAAATTTGTTCATCGATCTCTATTTCTCGGGTTAAATATGAAGCCAATTGAATTTTTGTTTGGTATTGAAAAATTACCCCTTCTTCGGCTAATACGGTTTCAAAACTAATATATGATGGAGTAAAAATTCTGGTAGCTAATTCTAATTTATTATATTCTTGATTTTTTGCGTATATACCCCGGCGTACCCGAAAAATATCCTTGTTTTTAACATAATAGCTCAATCGGGATTTGATAGCTTTGGAATTTGAATCACCCCAAATCAAAGCTATATCATTAATAGTTAATACTGTCTTTGATGATCTTAAAATATCTGTTAAATAGTTACCTTTTGACATATTTGTACTATAAGTAAGATTAAAGCTTACCCATAGTTTAAATATAGATATATTTTATTCTTGTGTCAACTAGATGTTTTGTACAACAGTCACGATTGAGTCGTTCGTCCGCCGGCTTGTCCGCCGAAACTTTAGTGAAGGTGGAAGCTTCAGAGCAGGAGACCAAGACGTGGAGCAGTTTATTTTACGCGCGAAATCTATCCAAATAACTCGTTACCCCAGATAGGACTCGAACTTTTGATAGAATGAACTGTGGATCAAAGGACGAAGACGACAATTGAACAATACGACAAAATCGCTAGTGATTATGCTCAGACTCAAAAAGATTATAATGACGCTGGTGTGGAAGTTGATAAATTTATAAAATTATTACCGGTTGGCTCGATGGTACTAGATCTTGGTTGCGCCGGAGGTAGAGATACGAAAATCCTGACCTTGGCCGGGATGCGAGCTATCGGAATAGATCTTTCTAAGAAATTACTTGAAATTGCCAGAACAGAAAACCCCACCATTGAATTTAGAGTTGCTGATATTCGTCAAATACCATTCCCCGATAATTCTGTCGATGGAATTGTGGCTAGGGGTGTGATCCATCATCTTGATATTAATGACATAAAGTCTGCTTTAAAAGAATTTTGCAGAGTTCTTAAACAAGGTGGAATATTGTTTATCATGACTAAAAGTGGAAAGGGAGTTATAAAGAACATAGACATATTAAGTAGCGGTAAAGAACGAGAATTTACTCTGTTGAGTCAAGATGAATTAAGCTCTTTTCTTGCAAACACTGGGTTTAAGAAAATAGAAATATACACCTGGAACGAAAGACAACGAGGTATGAAAGGAGGTAGAGATGTTAATTGGATCAGTGCTTTCTACTCTAAGGTTTAGCTAAATAATTCTAAAATCGTTCTTTTAGCAATCCGAAGTTTTTAACGAAGGAGACCACTATTCGAGCTTAAAATACCAAACCTCGCGCACAAAAAAATAATGGATCAAGCTTGTCTTGAGCCCAGCCGAAAGATTCGTTACTGTCAGAGCATTTTTGCATAACAAGATATAGATAGTATTTTCAAAAGCGTTACAAAAACTACATTTAACTAATTGACTTCGTCTTTTACCTGTCCTGAGCTTGTCGAAGGATTCAGGTATATCATTAATTATGAATCAATCATCGAAAGATAAAGCCATTGCCATTTTCGAAGGCAGTCAAATTCGTCGTCATTGGGATGCCGACCGGGAACTCTGGTATTTTTCTGTTATAGATATCATTCAAGTTTTAGCCAAGACAGATCGTCCACGGAAATATTGGAACGATCTGAAAACCAAACTAAAAACTGAAGGAAGTGAGTTGTCCGAAAAAATCGGACAACTGAAAATAAAAGCTAGCGATGGCAAAAAATATCTTACTGATGTCGCCGACACTGAAACTCTCCTTCGTCTTATTCAGTCAATTCCTTCACCAAACGCCGAACCATTTAAACTTTGGCTGGCTCGTGTTGGCTACGAAAGGCTAGAAGAGACCGCCGATCCGGAAATTGCCATCAACCGTGCTCTCAAAACCTATTTACGAAAAGGTTATAGTCCGGAGTGGATCAACCAAAGGTTGAAAAGCATTGAAATTAGAAAAGATTTAACTGATGAATGGGAAACCCGGGGAGTAAAAGAGGGTTTAGAGTTTGCTATTTTGACCAATGAAATTACTAAAGCCTGGACTGGTATGACCACCAAAGAATATAAAAGTCTAAAAAATCTCAAAAAGGAAAATTTGCGTGACAATATGACCAATTTAGAATTAGTTTTAAATATGTTAGCCGAGACAGCCACCACTGAAATTTCCCAAACCCGCCAACCAAAAGACTTTATTGAAAATAAAAAAGTTGCCAAAGAAGGTGAAAGGCCGTCTTTTCCTAGTCCAGAGGGTGGATTAGTTTTGTATTAGTACAGTGTCCTGGTTGACTCCAAGGCGGGGAGCCAAATTGGTATAATCACATATGTCAAAGAATCCTCTAATTAATGCCCTAAGTGCTTCGGTTTACATCATCCTTGGGGTTGCAATCATGACTTTTATGACACAACCTTTAAAAAATAAACCCGATACTTTTTTCGCCCCGGTTATATTTTTATCACTGCTCACCTTATCTGTTGCCGTCATGGCATTCCTCTTTTTTTATCAACCGCTTTTGCTTTTTATTGAAGGCAAGAAAAAAGAAGCAGTCAGTCTATTTGTTAAAACCACAGGTATTTTCGCAATTATTACAGCTGTTGCATCGATCCTGCTTTTTTCCGGTCTTATCTAGGTTAATCAATATAGAGAAGTAACATTTCCGTACACCTTAAACTTATTGCCTTGATTAAAAAACTCAACAATGGTGGCGTTATTTGCCTTTTATTGTTAGTTTAATACCTCTTGTAATTTCCATCTTTATTTTAGGTTTACTCAGTAAATTTGGAAGAGAAACTACAGTAGGGGACACCCAGCTTTTAATCGCAGTTTATATTATTTCTTTTCTGGTAAAGTATTTTGCATCTTTAGTCAAAGAGTTCCTTTATCTCAAGAATTCCTACATTTCTTCAGATAAAAACGGTATTGAAGTTTACTCTTCAATTATTGGTCAAAACAAAAACATTATCCCATATATAAATCTTCACTCTTTCGAAGTTAACCAAGGTTTTCTTGAGAGGTTGATTGGCTTGAGTACTATCTACATTTACACTGATGGCGAAGAAGCTTATGAGCTTCCAGGATTCCGCTATAATCAAGCCGATAGTTTCATTAAAGGCGCAGTCGAAGAATACGGATTAAAGATAAAATAGTATTCAAAAATCACGCCCCAAAATAACATTCGAATTTTTCGGTAGCACCGGAACAGTTGGCAATAAATGTAATCGTGATTTACAATAACTTATGGAAAAACAAAATAATACTGCGTCAATGGGCATAGACCCGATGGTAACAAAAGAGCTCGGTCCTGAAAGTCTCGAAAATATTCATAAACTTAGCACTACTATTAAAACCAAAGCCCAGGAACAAAAAATCGAAGCTCATTTGATTCTGGTTGGTGGCAATGTAAAACCCGAAAAAAGGGGCCGACCACACAAAGACGTTAATTTGATTTTATACTCACCTCAATTGGCTACCGAGATATTTTCTGGAGGCGAACATCCAAGATTTAACGCATTTGCTTCATTTATTTCGGCCGTAGCCAGAAAACTAGAATGGGGTACTGAAATCGTCGAACCCTAGTTTGATGGTTATGATCACTGTGGAGACGGGAAAATAGTATTCACCCCTGGTGAAAAACCAATTGAAATCTTACCTGTCCGCCAAGATCAGTTGTCAGATTCGTTCGATGAGTATTTAAGGTCGGATATCGATCCACACGTAATCATTTTTTAGTTTTCTGTCTAAATATAAGTTGCTACATTACCAGTAGGCCGGTTTCTCCTTGTCCCAAATTCTAACGTTAAAAATTACTTAAGAAAAAATATTCATTGATTGAATTTTATGGATATATTTTAAAAACAGTCCTGGCAACTTGATTCAATCAAGCCTATAATCAAAAAAAATATTATACTTAACATAATATAAAATCAATAAATGGCAAACGAATTACATATTTTTAGAAAGCTTACAACCGCCGGAGTCGAAATCAAAGTCAAGAAAAAAAAATATCAGTTATCTTATCCCCGTCGGATTTGGAAAAAATTCCCCAAGCCTTTACACAAAATATTTGCTGATTGCCTTTCCTATCTCGCCACTTGGCACCTACCGTTAATAGAAAATATTAACTTGGTTTACCACTTCTCCCATCCGATAGTCGAGCCGGTAATTTTTAAAATCCTGCTTTATTCCATTCCCTCCAGTGTCTTCCAAAATAAAGAAACGAAAAACTCCGAGTTAATAAAAAATTTTTTTAATTACAATTCCAAAATTCAATATAAAGCCCTTAATTACAATTTCTCCGGTAAAAAACTAAAAAAAAGTTTAAAAGAAAAAGCAATTTTGCTTTTTTCTTTTGGTAAAGACAGTCTATTAACCTATGCGCTTTTAGATGAATTAGAGGTGGGGATAGTCCCATTTTTCATGAAGGAGCCTCAATGCGCTTTCGAAAATTCCCACAAAAAAAAGTTAGCCGACCGGTTCTACAAAAAATTCAAAAAAGATGTCGATTTTTTACCACTCTCTTTTGGTCGCTTAAGGCAGGAAGATAAATCTTTCTGGGGTTGGGATATCATTCTTTCTCAATATGTTTTCGTTTTAATTCCTTATCTTTTTTATCATCAGGCGAAATATATTTTCATTGGCAACGAACAAAGTTGTAATTTCAACACCCAAGATGGTGAAGGTTATCTGATAAATCCGGTGTACGAACAGAGCGTCGCCGCTATGCAGTTATTACAGGAAATTCCCAAACATTTTTCCATAAATACCCATGTGGGCAGTTTAGTTGAACCGATTCATGAAATTTTTATCAGTTATATTCTTCATCGTCGTTATCCGGAAATCGGTCATTTTCAAATGTCGTGTTTTTCCGATGATCCGGAAGCAAAAAAAAGTCATTGGTGTGGCAACTGCGAAAAATGCGCCCGCATGTATATCTTTTTTAAAGCCTTGGAAATTGATCCGGGAAAAATCGGTTTTCAGGACAAAAATATGTTAAGTCCCGGGAAAAAATCACTCTACGCCATTTTTGGAAAAGTTACCAAAGACAGTGCCTACGGTGGCAGCGGTTTAGGCCGGGATGAACAGCTTTTGGCTTTTCTTTTAGCCTATAAAAACGGCACCAAAGGTGAATTGATTGACGAGTTTGCCTCTCTTTATTTAGTTGAGGCGGAAAAAAGAAAAGAAAAATTAGTAAAAGAATATTTCGGAATTCATACTTCCTATTCACTCCCCTCATCACTAAGGAAAAAAACAATAAAAATTTTCGAAAAAGAACAAACCAAAGCTTTGGTGTATATCAATAAACTACTGGGTTAATCCAAACCATTTTTTATATTCCCAGCTACTCTTGCTATACTTTTTACATGGTCAAAAAAGCATTACCTAAGCCTCTTTCCTTCAAACAAACCATTGGCCCCTCCTTTGTTCTTTTGGGGCTGGCTTTGGGTAGCGGAGAATTAATTCTCTGGCCATTTCTCGCCGCCAACTATGGTCTCGGTCTTCTGTGGGGGGCACTTTTAGGCATCACCTTCCAATATTTTCTCAATACCGAAGTTATGCGTTACACTCTGGCTACCGGAGAAAGCGTCTTTGTCGGTCTGCGTAAAATTAGTCGGCTTATTCCTTTATGGTTTGTCCTATCCACTTTTATTCCCTGGTCTTTACCGGGTTTTTCGTCAGCCTCTTCCGATATTATCAAATACTTTTTCCCCTCCATTAATAAAAATATTTTAGCTGTCAGCCTTCTTTTACTTGTGGGTATTATCCTTTCTTTGGGCAAGAGCCTGTACAAAACCGTCGAAACTTTTCAAAAAACTATTATCTTTATCGGTTTACCTTTTATTTTTGGTTTAGTTATTTTTTTTAGTTCCCCCTCCGATTATTTAGAAGCCTTTCTTGGACTTATCGGCAAAGGGGACGGTTACTGGTTTTTCCCTCCCGCTGTTGCCGTTTCCGCTTTTTTGGGGGCTTTTGCTTATGCCGGTGCCGGCGGTAATCTTAATCTGGCTCAATCTTACTACATAAAAGAAAAAGGCTTTGGTATGGGTAAATATTCTTCAAAAATCAGCTCTCTGGTGAAAACAGATCACCCTCCGTCTGTTTTAACCGGTCGTATTTTTACCCCCACTCTCGAAAATCGACAAAGATGGAAATCATGGTGGAAGTTAGTTAAGCAGGAGCATCTGTTAATTTTTTGGTTTCTTGGTCTGATAACCATCGTTATGCTCTCTCTTCTCTCAAAAGTTACGGTTCATGGTCAGGTTTCTGAATCCGGTTTATCATTTTTATTTTTAGAAGCCGGTGTTATCGGTCAAAAAACTCTCCCAATTTTTAAAACCCTTTTTCTCCTTCTCTCCGCCACCATGCTCTTTTCTACCCAGCTTGGGGTTTTAGAATCATCCTCCAGAATTATTTCCGAAAATATTGCTATTTTTTTAAAACCTCTTTCCGACAAAATAAATTTATCTCTATATTTTTACATCGCTCTTTGGAGCCAAATATTCTTGGGATGTTTTATTTATCTGATTGGATTTTCCGAGCCACGGGCACTGATTACTCTTTCTGCTCTTCTCAACGCCCTGGCCATGATGGTGTCTTTTCCCCTAATTTACTACCTTAATCGACATCATCTGCGGCCGGAAATGCAACCATCATTTTTTAGAATAGTTATCATGTCTTTTGCGTTCTTATTTTTTTTATATTTTCTAACCACTCTGGCATTCGGTTAAAAACAATTATGATCAAACAATATTTTGTGGCTCTGCTGACTTTTTTAACCATCGACGGTCTCTGGCTCACAGTGATAGCCAAAAATTTTTACTCCAAACATCTCGGGTACTTAATGGCCAAAACTCCAAA
>Ga0247842_10007227_pt1 | contig 12121 bp, 9 predicted proteins | sample LaCruzMarch2015__3_FD_192411 | JGI IMG/M metagenome (GOLD analysis project Ga0247842, IMG submission 192411) | Freshwater microbial communities from meromictic Lake La Cruz, Castile-La Mancha, Spain - LaCruzMarch2015_19m | ecosystem: Environmental > Aquatic > Freshwater > Lake | place: Spain...
CGAGCCTGGGTTGTCCTTCTCCTGGGTCAGCAGGTGGATGACCCGCTGCACCGTCACCCGCTTGTCCGGATAGCGCACCGGATAGAGTTCGTCGGCGCCGACGATGTTCAGCAGCGGCTGCCACTGCATCTCCTCGGTGGCGCCCTCATCCGCCTCCAGCATGTAGACGACATTGATATCCAGGATACGCGCGGTGTCGTCCGCCCGCTCCAGGTTGCGCGTCATCCAGTACAGCGATTCGCCGATACGACTCAACATGGAAGAGATTGTCCGCAAATGAATCCACAGGTTAGGGTGCGCCGCGCGCCGGAGCCCCCGCAAAAAACGTTCCGGACGGGGCGAATGCCCCGTCCGGCCCGCGGCGGTCGGGTGCAAATGCCACAGTCCCGCGTGGGAGTCCATTGATTGCTTTTGCGCCGTTGTCGTTGTCGTTGTCGTAATCGAGGTTATCGGAGTGCCCCGGATTCTTTCCCACCCCAAATTGTATCGCTGGTCCGATTACGATAACGACAACGACAACGACAACGTTTCGTTACCGGCTCGCTAGTCAATCCGCGAGGACCCAGGTATCCTTGCTCCCGCCGCCCTGGGATGAGTTGACCACCAGAGACCCCTTGGTCAGGGCCACGCGCGTGAGTCCCCCGGGGACCACCTCGATGCCGTCGCCGTAGATGATGAAGGGGCGCAGATCCAGGTGGCGTGACTCCAGTTCCCCGTCCAGATAACAGATATGGCGCGACAACTGCACCACCGGCTGGGCGATGTAATTGCGCGGGTTGTCGTTGATCTTTTTGACGAACTCAGCCCGTTGGGCGGCCGTGGAGGAGGGGCCCATCAGCATCCCGTAGCCGCCGGACTCCGCTACCGCCTTGACGACCATCCGCTCCATGTTATCCAGCACATAGGCGCGGTCCTGGTGGTCGGTCATCTGGTAGGTGGGCACGTTCTGCAAGATCGGCGCCTCCCCCAGGTAATAGCGGATGATCTCCGGCACATAGGCATAGACCGCCTTGTCGTCGGCGATGCCGCTGCCTGGCGCGTTCACCAGGGCCACGTTGCCGGCGCGCCAGGCGTCGATGATCCCGGCGACCCCCAGGGTGGAGTCGGCGCGGAACACCAGGGGGTCGAGGAAGTCGTCGTCCACCCGCCGGTAGACCACGTCCACCCGGCGCAGTCCCTGCGTGGTCTTGAGATAGACCTTGTCGTTCTCGCACACGAGATCCCGGCCCTCGGCCAATTCCACGCCCATCTCCTTGGCCAGGAAGGTATGCTCGAAATAGGCGGAGTTGAAGATGCCGGGGGTCAGGACCACGATGGTGGCCTCGTCGGGCCCGCGCGGGGAGAGGAAGCGCAGGGCCTGGAGCAGCAGGGCCGGGTAGTGCTCGACGCGGCGGACCTTGTAGCGGGCGAAGAACTCCGGGAGTATGCGCCGCTCCACGATCCGGTTCTCGATCATGTAGGAGACGCCCGAGGGGGTGCGCAGGTTGTCCTCCAGGACCAGATAGCGCCCCTCCTCGTCGCGGATCAGGTCGATCCCGCTGATATGGGTATAGATGTCGTGGGGCGGATCAATGTCCATGATCTCGCGGCGGAAGTCCTTGCCGCGGTAGATCAGCTCCGGGGGGACCACCCCGTCTTTGAGGATGCGCTGGCCGTGGTAGAGGTCCTTCAGGAACAGGTTCAGGGCGCGGATGCGCTGCTTGAGCCCCGCCTCCAGCATGGTCCACTCATCGGCGGTGATGATGCGCGGCAGGATATCGAAGGGCCAGACCCGTTCGATCCCCTCGTCCTGGTCCGAGTAGAGGGTGAAGGTGACGCCTTCGGTGTGCAGCGCCAGGTGGGCCTCGTGCGCCTTGGCGCCGAGCATCTGCTGCCCGGCCCCCTGGATGTGTTCCCACATCGGGCGATAATGCTCGCGGGGTACGAAGTTGTCGCTGTAGAACTCGTGGTAGGCCATCGCGGGGCCAGCCTGTTTGGACTGGACCTGACCGCCGCCACTGGATTGGAATTGCCTTAGCATGGTGCGACTGCCTGGTGGCTCGGGGGTGTATCCCTTGAGTAAGCACTTTGCATGCCAGTGATTGTGGCAGCCCCGGCGGTGTCCGCGGTCTGGGGCGAAGGCGGGCGACCAGGCAAGGCCCGATCGCTTGAGCCTAAGGCCGGCAATGGCTCACGCCAGGACGCCAAGACGCCAAGAAGAAACAACGGGATCTGCGTAGCATTCGGATCGCCCGATGGGTGAGCCAAGTCACTTCGACAACGCCTTGAAATTGCTTGGCGAGCTTGGCGCCTTGGCGTGAGAACTGCTCCTTCCAGGTTGAGCGGTTCGCCGGATCGGCTGACCGGATGCGTCGGCGTCGGTGGTCTTGGTCCGGCAAGCTGCCCCAAGATCGCGCATTCCGGACTAGGGCGGGCCTGATTGGTGCGCCGGGGCAGGTGTTGGGGGCTATCAAGACCTGCCGCGGCCGTGGCGGCGCGGGTTATCCTGGGAGTTTGCCGTTGGCGCTGATCCTCGTCTTGGCCGCCCCGTCTGCCGCGCGCTCGTTCGTCGGGCCGAACCGCGGACGCTGGGGTAGAGTCGGTTCGCTCGGCCGACCCGCCGCGACCCCTTAGGGTTCGCTGCGCGGACCGATGCCATGCACCCCCTCGCCTGTGGATCGCGAGCCCCACTGGATGAAGACGATGACTCAAGTTTCCCCCGCCCCCCGCGAACCGGACCACCGCCGATTGATTTGTCACATCATTTTCAAGCTCGACTATGGCGGCCTGGAGAACGGCGTAGTCAACCTGATCAATTGGATGCCGACCGAGCGCTATCGGCACGCCATCCTGTGTCTGAGCCACGCGACCGATTTCAGGGAGCGCATCCGCCGGCCCGCGGTCCCGATCATCGAGATCGGCAAACAGACGGGCAAGGACCCCGCCGCCTATGGCCGCGTCTACCGCGCCCTGCGCCAGTTGCGCCCCTGGCTCGTGCATACGCGCAACCTGCCAGCTATCGACATGCTGGTGCCGGCCCGGCTCGCCGGGGTGCGCCGGCTGGTCCACAGCGAGCATGGCCTGGACGCCGTGGAGCTTGAGGGGCGCCACCAACGCTACAACCGCCTGCGGCGCCTGAGCCGCCTGCTGGTCGGGCATTACATCACGATGTCGGCCGACCTTGAGCAGTGGCTCCACGCGCAGGTCGGGATTCCGACCCGGGACCTGTCTATTGTCTACAACGGCGTGGATATTGAGCGCTTCGCCCCGGGGGCGCGGCCGCGGCACCTGCTGCCGAGCGGTTTCGCCCCGGATGACGCACTGGTGATCGGAACCATCGGCCGACTGGAGCCCGTCAAGGACCAGGTCACCCTGGCCCAAGCCCTGGTCCGTCTGCTGCAAGCCCACCCCGAACTGAGTCGGCGTGTACGCCTGCTCGTCGTCGGTGACGGGGCCCTGCGTGCGCAGATGCAGGCGGTCCTGGCCGCGGCCGGGTTGCAGGACCACGCCTGGCTGCCGGGCTTTCGCGACGATATCCCCGATCTCTATCGCTGTATGGACCTCTTCGTGCTCCCGTCCCGGCGTGAGGGGATCTCCAACACCCTGCTGGAGGCGATGGCTAGCGGGCTGCCGGTCGTGGCGACCCGAGTCGGCGGCAATCCCGAACTGGTGCTGGAGGGGCTTACCGGCGACCTGGTCCCGGCCGCGGACCCGACGGCACTGGCGCAGTCGCTATACGCCATCCTGACCGATCCCGCGCGACTGGCCGCCTACGGGCGTGCCGGCCGCGACCGGGCGGTCGCGGTCTTCAGTCAGGCCGCGATGATCCGCGGCTATACGCGTGTGTATGACGCGCTCGCCTGAGTAACGAGTCAGGAAATACGTTAAGCACAATCGTTGTCGTTGTCGTTGTCGTAATCGGAGAAGCGCTGCAGATTGGCTCGCGAGAGAATCTTGGGCGCTACGATAATCTCGACAACGACAACGACAACGACAACGACAACGACAACGACAACGACAACGACAACGACAACGACAACGACAACGACAACGGTGCTAAGACCATTCCCTAATGGACTTGTTTCACTTATTGATGAACCGTTCCTGAGGTACTGCGCCGGACGACAGGGCCTCGGCGAGCACCGCGAGATGGTCGTGGGTCGTTTGTTCCCAGCGAAAACGCTCCGCCTGGCGGCGGGTGGCGTCTCGGTCTTGCGCCACGCCGCGCAAGGCCCTGACGCCGGCCGCCACGCCCCGCCCCGAGCGCTCCTCGATCAGGACCCCGGCGGCGGGATTGTCGATCACCTCGGGCGCGCCCCAGACCCGGGTCGCCGCCACCGGCGTGCCGCAGGCGAGCGCCTCCAGAATGACATTGGCAATCCCCTCCCGGCTGGAGGCCAGGACCAGGCAATCGGCAGCGCCATACCAATCACGCAGCGCCGCCTGATCGACGAAGCCCAGAAAGCGCACGCGATCCGCGACCCCGAGTCGGCTCGCCAAGCGGCGCAGTGCGCCCTCTTCCGGTCCGTAGCCGGCGATCACCAGGTCCATGTCGGGAAACTCGGCCAGGGCCTCGATGGCGAAGTTGTGACCCTTGCGCTCGATCAGGTGACCGACCGACAGTAGGGTGGGCCGGGTCAGACCCAGACGCCCCCGCAGTGCCTCCCGGTCCGCGGGCGGGCGGAAGAGCTCCAGATCGACGCCATGCAGAACGACGCGGATGCGCGCCGCATCGACGCCCAGGTCCACTATCCCATCCTTGAGCGCCTGACACACCGTGGTGATCCCGGCGGCATGGTGCGCCGCCCACTGGATCATCCGCCGCGCCAGCCGGTAGCGTGGGATCAGATTGATGTCGGTCCCCAGGGCGCTGATGATGACCGGCCGCTTGAGCATCCGGCCCAGCCAGACGGCGGCCACGCCGTCCGGATAGATGTAGTAGGAGTCGATGACCTCGAAGGCGAAGTCACCGCTCGCCAGCAGCCGGCGGAGCTTAGGGTAGAGCGCCGCCGCCATCAGGGCGGGGGCGAGCGTCATCCCGACCTTCGGGATGGTGGGAAAGCGCGGGTAAGTGACCGGAATGCCGAAGCGCTCCTCGCGCGCCGGGACCTGGGCGAACGCGGCATAGCGGCCAAAATGGGTGTTGGTCAGCGGAAACCAGGGCACCGGACTGACCACCCGCAGGTCCACCCGCCCCGACGCCAGCAGGTGGCGCAGCCGGTGCTCAATGAAGATGCCGTTTTGGGGGAGCGCCGTGCTCGGGTAGAGCGAGGACAGGGCCAGGACCTTGGTCCTGGGCCCGGCAGTCGTGGGTAACTCCATGCTGGTCTCGGACCTTGGGTCGGAAAGATCGGCCGGAAATTATCGCACAATCGGCTTGGGGACCTTGGTCGTCGTTCCAGCCACTGGAGCTCGAGGCTTGACCGTGAAAGTCGCGCAGCGACGCTGTGGGAGCGGCCTCCGGCGGCGACCAGGCCTCGCGAAATGCCGCAGCGTCGAAGGTTACCGCGGCGTCGCATCGCGGCCGGAGGCCGCTCCCACGCACGCCGTGCATCGCTTGTTTGGACGCCTGGTGGCACTTGCGCGCGTCGCGGTTACTGTGCTGCGGGGGCACCGGTTTGCCCACTATGGTTGCGGCCGTGGGGGCTGTATCGGGTCGGTGCGGTCATCTTGCCCGCCCCTCCCGGCGATGCTACGATCGATCTGCTTCAGTCGCCTGTACAGTGGTCTTCCTATTCCTTTTCCCTTCAACTTGTTCCGGTCAGCCCCCAAACAGACAAAGGTCACCCCATGCAAAAAAAGCCCATGGTCTTGATCGCCGCCACCCTGCTGCTGGCCGGCACCGCCAGCGCCGCCCCGATCACCCGGATCCTGACCTTCGGTGACTCCAACGTCGATATCGGTAACGCCTTCACCCTCAACCCGGCGACCGTCCCGGCGCCCAATTTCAACGGCCGATACTCAAATGGCCCGTTGACCATGGAGTATGTCGCCACCGACCTCGGCGTGCCACTGACCAACTACGGTGTCGCCGGCGCTTGGAGCGGTACCGACAACAACTTTCGCATCGTCGGTACCACCCCGCCCGACCTCGCGAATACCGGCGTCTTGAAGCAGCTCGACACGTGGGAGGCCAGTCTCGCCGGCGGTACCGCGGACCCGAACGCTTTGTTCGTCTATTGGGCGGGTTCCAATGACCTCTTCGAGTGGTCCGGCATCACGCTGACGTTGCAGGAGCGCATCGACGGGGTCAAGGCCAATCTCACCACCGCGGTGCAGCGACTCGACGCCGGCGGGGCGTAGCGTATCCTGGTCGGGACAAGGACCCCGCGGGAGGTGCTGGACAACACCAACGACCAGCGTGGCCAGGCGCTGAATGCCGAGCTTCGGGCCCTGATCCCGCTGCTCGACGCAACCTACGGCGCGCGCATCGAACTCTTTGATGCCTACAACATCATCGCTGACATCATGAAGGCGCCTGTCACCTCCGGCTTCCTCGCCACCAGCGCCTTTTGCGCCGCGGACGCTGCCTGTTACAACAATCCGAGCGTGGCCAACACGTACATCAACTGGGACGGCGCGCACAAAACTACGGCGATATTACGGGTTTTGGCGGACCAGGTCGTGCTGCAACTCGGCGACGCCAACGCTGTGCCGCTGCCGGGCAGCCTGCCCCTGGTGTTGCTCGCGCTCGGTACGCTCGTCGTGGTGCGCCGCGGGGAAAAGCGGGAAGCGGGGGATAAGGGGCCAGCACCGTGCCGGGCGCCTGATCCACCCTACGCCAAGGCACGTTCGTAGGGTGGATAAGCAAAGCGCATCCACCAGCACTGCTGTGCCCGGGCGCGGCCGCTCAGCCGGGGGCGTCCGGGTCCAGGCCAAGTTCGCGCAGCCGTCGGGCCAGCCGCTCGGCGCGCACCTGTGCCTGTTGGGCCTGGGCCGCGGCGGCCGTGGCGCGTGCGGCCTCCTGGTCGGCCCGCGCCGCCTCCTGCCGAGCCAACGCCGCCTCCTGCTCGGCCCGTGCCGCCTCCTCTTCGGCCCGCGCTTGCGCGCGCTCGGCCAGCCGCCCGGTCTCGACGAAACTGCGGAAGGGACGGCCGTCCGGGCCGAAGAGTTCCAGGACCGGGCCTGAGGTCACGAACCGCACGCCGAGCCGCGGACTGGTCCAGCCGCCGAGATAGGACACGGGCGCGAGGTCCCCGCCCTGGCGCCGCCAGATACCCAGCGAATTGTCCGCGGGGTCGTAGACGTAGTATTCCTCGACGCCGTAGCGGCCGTAGTAGGCGAGCTTCTCGGCCATCTCATCGCGGCTGTTGGACGGCGAGCGGACCTCGAAGACCACCTGGGGCGGGATGCCGTCCTCCTCCCACTGTTTGTAGGAGCCGCGCCGGCCCTTGGGGCGGCCGAAGACCACCATAACGTCCGGCCCCATGGGGTGGACGGCGTGACGGTCCGGGCGCGGGTACCAGAGCAGATTGCCCGCGACGAAGACCGCGGGCCGGTCGGCAAACAGGAGCTCCAGGTTGTCCTTGATCTTGACCAGCCAGTCGTATTGGTCGGTGTTCTCCGCCATGGGCAGGCCGTCGCTCTCGGGGTAGGGGTCGTCGGGATCGAAATGGGCGAGTGGGTTCATGGGGTCGGCTCCGGGTCCAGGACTCGCGCCGAGGCCCGGGGCACCAAGCCCCGGGTCGGCGAAGACTTGCGGTTGATCCGGATCATAGACAGCGGGGCGCGGGGCGGCAAGGTCCGGCGGGAAACGGCGGCGCCCAGGGACCCCGATCCGGTGCCTTCGCGCGGTGGGCGGCAGGCGGAGCGTCCCGGGATGCAACCGTTCTCAACAAGAACCGCCGGGGTGGCAAAGGGAAAAAAGCCGGCTATGCTTCCGGTAAAGCCATCTGCCCGGACGCCCCGGATGCCACGCAAGACACGCTTTTTCCTGCCCGGAGTGCCGGTTCATGTGATTCAGCGCGGGAACAATCGGCAGCCGGTCTTCTTCGGCCCGGACGACTATCGCTCGCTCACTGGGTGCGACGGAACCGGAGCGGTTGATGGTCTATCGGGATCTCATCGAGCAGGCGCTCGACCCCGCGACCGTAAGAGAAATCAGGGCGTGCCTGCAAACAGGCACGCCCTTGGGAAATGACCGGTTTCGCGACGAAATCGAGCGGGCGCTCGGAGTGAAGGTGGGCTACGCCAGTCGCGGTCGGCCGAAAAAGGTCAGGGATGAGTCTGGGCCGCCGGACGGTCAGATGCCATTAGGGATTTGAATAGAGGTACTCTGCCTCTTCTGACCGCGGCGACGCAAAACGCCGACCGCGCCGAACACCAGGAGCGCCAGGGTGGTCGGTTCCGGAACGGACATGCCGCCGCTGAAACCGGCGCTGCCGAAGTCGCTGCGGCCTTCGGCGATGCTCGAGGCCGCGTTGCAATCGTTGGCGATGGTGTTGGTGTCCATGGTCACCGCGCCGGTGAGTGCGATGGCCCGGCCGCACAGTATCTTGGCGGTCGTGGTCAGCGTGATGCTCTGATCCGCGAGAATATTCCCAGCGAACACGGTGCTGGTGCCGAGCGTCGCCGAACTGCCGACCTGCCAGAACACGCCGTCGTTGACACCGCCGTTGATCACGTTGACCGCCGCGCCACTGGCGGTCGTCAGCGTGGACCCAATCTGGAATACGAAGAGCGCATTTGGATTGCCTTGGGCGTTGAGGGTCAGCGCCCCTGTCAACTGCGCCGAAGTATTAAAGGTATAGACGCCGGGGAAGAGCTCGAGTCCGCCCAAGTCCTGACCGGTCAAGTCCTGCGTGGCCGACAGGCCGTCCAGAACGATGTAGGCCGTGCGGGCATCCACCTGGGCCTGCTGTGCGACCGCATCGGCCGCGTGAATCGAGCCCGCAAGGAGACTGCCCGGCGGGAAGCCGGTGATCGAGGTGCCCGGATAGACCCCGAGATCCCCCCACAGGGTGGTGAAGCCCGTGTTGGTAACCGTCGATGCGCCGAGCGCGCTGAAACTCTGTGCCGAACCAAGGAATGGCGATGCAGATACAGGGGCAGCACCGCAAAGGGTTCCAACAACGGTGAGTGCGACCATCGACGGGTAGCGCGGTAATTTCATCCCAGGTCGTTAACCCCAGCTCCCGATGTCTCGAAGGGTTGGAGCAAAAAGGGTGGTTTTTCAAGTAACCGCCGATGAGCGGTATACAAGCGTTTTCAGATTCTTGGCGACGACAGTCTAGCGATTAAGTCATCGCGTTCTCTGTGCGTTGCCGCACATAGCACGATCGTGCTGTCCGGTGGTCAACTCAGGCAACTGCGGGCGCAGTGCTTGGCGGGGGCCTCGACGTCGGGGTGGTGGATGGCATCCTCGGTGCCAAGACCCGCGAGGCGGTGGGAAAAGGGGTCGGCTAGATGATTATCAGTACTGGCCCCCTTCCCCCTCCTCCGTTTCTTGGCCAAGAGCCAGCCGCCGATGAGCATCAGTGAGAGCGCGTCCGGCTCCGGAACCGCCAGTACGGCGAAATAATCCACGGGAATGCCATCTTTGATGTAATCGCTCAGGCGCCAATTGGTGGGCGCGCCCAAGTCGTAGCCATAGTCGTCGAGTCCCGACAGTCTTTTGTCCGCATCCGAATCCGTTATGTAAATCTGACCCAGCGGACTGTTGTAACCCTGAAAGGTCACCGCGTGGTAAGGTTTGGGCGAACCATGAATGACGATGCCCACCTGGGCGCCGCGGGACAGGAAGTCATTTGCGCCTGACAATAAGTCAGCGGCGAGGTCAAAGGGATCGCTGGGCCAGGCCATGGCCGTGGTGCCATCCCTGCCGTCATAGACTCCATAATAGTAAACGGCGTATCTTCGGTCGTCGGGATGTGGTCTGTTGCTCAGATACCAGTTCACTGCCTCATGTTGCCAGCCGCCGTATTCCCAGCCGCGGTCGCTGGTGTAATTAAAGTCCATATTGTATACCATATCCCAATAGATACCCTGCGCGTTTGAGGACGCGAAACCGGCGCTCGCCAACATGTTAGCCGCGGAAGCGATCCAGCATGAGTTGTCGTCGGCAGTCTTCGGGCTGCTCCAGGTTCCGTTGACAGCATCGGCGAGCGTCTCAGTATTTTCCCAATGGTCGTTGTTATTCGTATCATTCCAGGAGTTTTTCGACCAATTCCCGGCGTCGTGGCTCTTGTTTGCGTCCGTCCATAACGGATTCAAGTAGCTGGTCAAAACAGGCGTGGCCGATGCGCTCCCCATGCAGCTCATCAGAAGGAATGAAAGACTGCACACAACCTTACCATCCGCAATACGGATCATCTTATTCCCCTGGTGAACTAAACTGCATTCCGCTCAGGATAGCACAAAAAAGGCGCGAAGGCGGGCCAGTACATTTTTTCTCGATTCAACCCGCCGCAACCCCGGCCCGCTGTCCACGATCAATGAGCCGCAGCCCATTAAAGGGAAGGGGTCAAGGGGCGGGGGTCAATACCCTTTTCTTTCTTCAACCCCCGCAACCCGTCCCGCATTCCACGATTAACGAGCCGCAGCCCATCAGGTTCGGTCGGTATCCATGAGAAAGCAAGCGACGCGCCAAGTTTCCCTGATTCTCATCAAGTCGCGGATCGCTCCAGCAATCGCAAGGCTTGCCGGGGCACCGGGGCTGCCGCCCAGCACGCGTTGCGTGGACTCCAGACGCGGAAGTGTAAAAAAGCTGACAGTTGGGGGCCTTTCAGGGGAATTTGGACGCTTCAGCTCAGAGTCTTGGCCGCTTTCTCGGGGCCGAACGACAGGAGTTGCAGGTATATCCAGAAAATACAGGCATCTAAGCTTGATGCAAGGTGCAGTGTCTGCTTTACAACAGGGGACCTTGCCCACCTCGGCCCCGATCTTCTGAACCGTCCGGTGAGGCCGTCACCCTATGCGGTCCGGCTCCGCCCGGCTGCCCACTGCGGCACGGCGATCCACGCCTACTGCCAGATGATCAACCACATCCACCTGCTCGTGACGCCGGAGAGTCGTGACTCCATCAGTGCGGCACTCCAGGCCCTCGGCCGCCGCTTCGTGCCCCACATCAACCACACCTATGGCCGCAGTGGGACCCTGTGGGAGGGCCGCTTCAAGGCCAGCGTGGTGCAGGAAGACGCCTATATGCTGGAGTGTTACCGCTACATCGAGATCAATCCAGTGCGGGCGGGGATGGTCGCGCACCCCGCGGACTATCCCTGGTCGAGCTATCGCGCCAATGCCCTGGGCGAGGCGGATGGCTTGCTCTCCGAACATGGACTCTATCGCTCACTGGGTGCGACGGAACCGGAGCGGTTGAGGGTCTATCGGGAGCTCATCGAACAGGTGCTCGATCCCGCGACCGTGAAGGAAATCAGGGCGTGCCTGCAAACAGGCACGCCCCTGGGGAATGACCGGTTTCGCGACGAGATCGAGCGGGCGCTCGGCGTCAAGGTGGGTTACGCCAGTCGCGGTCGGCCGAAAAAGGTCAGGGATGAGAAGGGGCCGCTGGATGGTCAGATGCCATTGGATATTTGAATAAGGGTACTGACCCGAATGGCACGAATGGCACTGACTTAAGCCGCCAGCATAGCAAAAACAATCGGTTACGATGCGAGAAGCGAGCGAAAAACCGTGCCGGACCGGCCAAGAGCCGGAAACTGCCGCTTCCACTCTAGTGACAGCTTGTCGATCCTCCTGTAACTAGCTGATTTGTATATGCCTCGGCTTAAGTCAGTGCCATTCGGTACTGACCCCTTTACCGCTGACCCTTTACCCGGACCCCTTTACCCGACCCCTTTACCCTTCGTAGGGTGGATAAGCGCAGCGCATCCACCAGCACTGCTGCGCCCGCGCGCGGCCGCTCAGCCGGGGGCGTCCGGGTCCAGGCCCAGTTCGCGCAGCCGCTGGGCCAACCGCTCGGCGCGCGCCTGTGCCTGTTGGGCCTGGGCCGCAGTGGCCGTGGCGCGTGCGGCCTCCTGGTCGGCCCGCGCTTGCGCGCGCTCGGCCAGCCGCCCGGTCTCGACGAAACTGCGGAAGGGACGGTCGTCCGGGCCGAAGAGTTCCAGGACCGGGCCTGAGGTCACGAACCGCACGCCGAGCCGCGGACTGGTCCAGCCGCCGAGATAGGACACGGGCGCGAGGT
>Ga0247842_10007232_pt1 | contig 12112 bp, 10 predicted proteins | sample LaCruzMarch2015__3_FD_192411 | JGI IMG/M metagenome (GOLD analysis project Ga0247842, IMG submission 192411) | Freshwater microbial communities from meromictic Lake La Cruz, Castile-La Mancha, Spain - LaCruzMarch2015_19m | ecosystem: Environmental > Aquatic > Freshwater > Lake | place: Spain...
TCCCGGCGCTGCTGTGCGATTTTTTCATTCATAAGCCGAATATGTCTCGCTCCTAGACACTTTCAAGGAAAAACTCCCTCTTATCGGATCTTTATAATTCTGCCGTCATGCACCCCTGCTGCTCCCTCCTTTGCGTGAAATGCTGCTCCGCTTGGATCGCATTGCCGGATTGAATAAAAAAGTCAAACGGGCATTGCGCATTTTCAGGAGCTTCATCGGCACCGTCAAGGTGGGCAATGAACATCTGAGACTTGAGATCGATCCGGAACCCGGCACGGGGGACAGCGGGGATCTTCAGTCCGATCTCTCTTCTCTCTTTCTGGCGATCGCGGAAGCGGCCCAGGCAAGGGACTCCGCAGTCGCCCTGATTCTTGATGAAATCCAATACCTTTCAGAGAAGGAATTCCGTGCTCTGATCACGGCTATTCATGCCGTTTCCCAAAAGCAGTTGCCTCTGTTGCTTTTTGGGGCAGGTCTGCCACAACTGGTCGGCCTCGCCGGGAAGGCGAAATCCTATGCCGAACGCCTTTTCCTGTTTCCTAATGTCGGACCCCTGCCGGCTGGCGAAGCAAAAGAAGCCATGCAAATCCCCGTGCAAAGCCAGGGGGTCGAGTTCTCGCCGAAGGCCTTGGATGAAATCGCTTCGCTCACGCAAGGCTACCCGTATTTTCTTCAGGAATGGGGATATGAGCTGTGGAATCATGCGGCCAAATCTCCGATCACCGAATCTGATGTAAAAAAAGCGACGCCTGGAATCCTGAAGAAGCTCGACGAGAACTTTTTCCGCGTCCGATTCGACAGGCTGACACCCTCGGAAAAACGCTATCTGCGTGCCATGGCCGAGCTTGGACCAGGCCCCCACCGCTCTGGTGACGTCGCCGCATTTCTATCGATCAAAGTCCAAGCGTGTGCACCTGTCCGAAGCTCTCTCATCCAAAAGGGGATGGTTTTCAGCCCCGCCCATGGAGACACGGCCTTTACGGTGCCGCTCTTCGATCAGTTTATGAAGCGTGCCATGCTCCTCGCGTAAAATTGGTCTCCTCGCTCACGCCCGCCCCTCGCCCCTCTGTCACTTTATTCACTCCGACGGTGCCGGAGGTGGGCCGAAAGTTATTCGTCAACTGCTCAGAGATTTGGCCGCAAGAAAACGCAAAAGAGAGGAGATGTGAGGGAATTGACAATAGCCCCCTCGTGGGCTATATATATCACCATATATGAAAACAATATCTCTTAATGTATCTGATCCAATTTATCGACTTTTTCAGGAGGAGTCAGAACGACGTGACCGTCCGGCGTCGGAATTAATCCGTGAAGCGATGGAGGATTACGTGAGGAGTCGCTTTGCCAGCCGCCTTTCCCTCGACGACCACAAGCCGATTTCGCTGGGAAGACCCCTTGCTCCAATCGACTGGAGCGAAGATGTTTTCGGGGAAATGCTCTCATGATCTACGGACTCGACACGAGCTTTCTGGTGCAGCTCGAGGTGACAGAACAACCTGGGCATTCAGCGGCCCGCCAACTCAAGGCCCGTCTCATGGCGGAATCAGCCACCTTCGCTTTGGCCCCACAGACCCTTTGCGAATTTATCCACATCGTCACCGATCCCAAGCGGTTTGAGCGCCCGCTCTCGGCCGATCAGGCGGTGCGACGGTCCGAAATCTGGTGGAATCTCAAGGAGATCAGAAATATTTCCTCTTCCGGTTGGGTGGTGCAGCGGTTCCACGCATGGATGGTGGAATACCGGCTCGGGCGGAAGCGCATTCTGGATACCATGCTGGCTGCAACATTCGAGGAGCACCAAATCTATCATGTCATTACCTCCGATCCCGGCGGCTTTTCCCTCTTCAAGATCTTCCACATTATCGACCCTCTTTCGAATTGACACTTTTCCGCATCACTCGGAAAAATGCGGATATCTGGAATTTCTTCAGATCCAGGAACTACTTGAAGACTACGAAGACCTTCAGATTCTCCGCTCCGAGACGGAAGCCGAACGAGAGGCTCCGACTAGGACGCTAAGTTCCATATTAGCTGATTCCTGATTTCGCCATTGGAAGACGTTTTGCGCTTCCCTGATCTTTTCCTTGAGATTTATTAACCTCAACCCTGAAACTCAGGCGACTCTTCGATTCGTTCTTGCCGACCGCCTTGTGTTGCCTGTCGTGATAATCGCGGGGGATTTTGGCGAGATAAAGTGTGGGGATGAGGAGTGATTTTTCGCACTGGGAACGAGCTTTTTCGATTTAAGGACGTGGGTTGAGGGCAAAGCAGCGGGCTCGGCGGGAGGCCGGCAGGCCTCGGGCGGAGCCCGCTTGGGATTTACGGTTGGGTGATTTTCGCGTTGGCGGCGGGGACTTGGCGAAGGGCGGTGTGGATGTGGTCGGCTTCGATGGTGAGCATATTTTGGCGGGCGGCGCAAAGCCAGGCGGCTTGGGCCAGGAGGCCCAAAGTTCGGGGGTTGCCTTCGCTGGCTTCGGTCAGCAGATCGACGGCGGCGGGGGCGAAGATATCGCGGTCAAGTCCAGCGCGGGAGACGTGCCAGTTGAGGTAAGCTGCGATGTCTTCATGCGGCAGGGGGGCCAGGGAGGTGGCTGCGCTGATGCGGGAGAACAGGGCCCGCTGGACGCTCAGGCGCAGGCTGCCCAGCAGGTAGTCGTCGCCGAGAAGAACGAGGGCAAAGGCGCTGCGGTGACGTCCGCCAAGGCCGAGCAGCAAGCGTAGTTCCTCCAAGGCCGGACCGGGGAAGTTCTGGGCGTCGTCGAGGACGAGGACAAGGGTGATGGGTTCGAGATCGGCGAGGTGCTTTTCCAGGAGCAGGAGGTTGGTGGAGCGTTTGAACCGGGCGCGTTCGCCAAGTTTGGCGAGCAGGATTTCGAGAACGCCGGTGGCCGATAGAGAGGACTGGGTGATGAGGAGAGGCAGGAACCGCTTGGGTTCGAGCCCGGCCAGCCAGGTCTTAATCAGCGTGCTTTTGCCGGTGCCGGGGGTGCCCGTCAGCATCATGACGCCGCGCAGGGCGGCCGTGGTGTCCAGCAGGTTGAGGGCTTCGCGATGGGTGGCGGCGGCAAAGAGTTCGGTCGTTTTGTCTTCCGAGGCAAAGGGCGTGCGTCGAAGGCCCCAGGTGCGCAGGAGGTCGTCGAGGGCCGCTGGTTTGGCGGAACGGGAGGCGGGTTCAGCGCGCATAGTTGGTGCCCCGGTGGTGGTGGTTGAGCGCGCTATTGAGGTGGAGGTCGCAACGCCGGGCCAGGCCGTGGCAGGCCCCTTTGTGCCAGACTTCCACGGGATCAAAGAGGATCGGGTCGTAGCGCAGTTCGATGGCAAGGGCTCGCAGGGAGAGCGGGACCTCGAAGAGTTTTTTGCCCAGCGTCACGGTGCCGTCTTTGCGCACGACGCGTTCGGTGCGGGTGTAAAAGAGGGGGTCGATTTTGTCGGGCTCTTCGATCGGGCGGATGGGATGCCCGGCACGGGTAAAGCGTTCATGCGGGGTTTGGCCGGTGGAGCTGTGGACGCGCAGGTGGTAGGTGGCGGCGATCCAGCGGGAGAAGGCGGTGTTGAGTTCGGTCACGCTATGGACGGCGCCGCCGTCAAGGCGCAGAGTGAGCTCAAAGTCGTTCTGGATGGTGCGGATGAGGCGTTCGACTTTGCCTTTGCTCCAGGCGTGGTAGGGTTTGGCGTGCAGCAGCCGGATGCCGAGGTTGGCGCAGACGATGCGGGCGTGATGGTTGACGAAGGGCTTGCCCTGATCGGTGTAGAGCTTGTGCGGCAGGCCGCGCCGCAGGATGGCTTGTTTGAGGCAGTCCAGGAACGACGCCGTGTCGCCTGTGAGATAATAAGCCCCGTAAGGGATCAGGCGGCTGTGATCATCGAGGATGACGCACAGCTGGGTGGAGATCACTTTGTCATCGGTGCTGCGCAAGGTGGGACCGTTAGCAAAGTCCACCATCCAAAGATCGTTGGGCGCGGGCGCTTCGAAGGCTTTGGTCGGACCGGTTTCCAGACGTCCGGCTTTCAGGCTGCGGGGATCGAAGCCTTTGTTTTTGAGGAACCGACGCACGGAGCTTTCCGAAGGTAGACCGCGACCGTGTTCGTCCCAAATCCGGTAGAGCACGGAAAACGGCACGTCGGGACTCTTGCTGATGGCATCAATGATCCAGAGGCCTGTTTCCTCGTCGATGAACCGGCTTTGCCCTTCATCCTGCCTGGAGACCTTTCCGGCAATGCCGGCGTAGCCTTTGCTGGCGTAGTCATACCACCACGTTTCGATGGTCCGAGCGGCGTAATATTGCCCGCTCTCTCCGGGCCAGGGACGCGAGGCTGCGGCCCGCACGCACTCGGCGAGCGGGAGACCGTTCTCACGGAGGGTTTTGAGATGACAGATGACCTCGAAGCGTAGCAGTGCGAGGCGTTCCTTAGGTTTTGGTGCGGAGTTTTTCATGGCAAGCACGTTCTACGCTCCTGCTTCCGCCCCGCCTAATAAACGGTTTTGTGGGGTGGTCCCGCGCCTCGCCATTGCGCTCGGACGGAGGCCGCATCCCGCTCCCAATGCGCCAGCAGACTTTTGTAACATCCCAGAAGCGAAGTCTTGAAGTCCCGGGCCAATCGCACCAAAGTCTCTCCCGTCGAGCCAAGCTTGCGCACGGCCCGCCAAAACCCGCAGATGTCCTCGCCCTCAAGCACTGGCATCTGCTGGCCCAGCAGCCCGCAGAGGAATGGGATGCGTTTCGACAGAACTTTGCACGCTCGCCGAATGCCGCCCTCCTCCTTCTCGGTGGCCGGTGGAGGCCTCGCGCCTCTGCCGGCCAATCCGAATCGCTCATCGGCCAGTTCCTCAAAACGCGCGACTTCCAGGCTCCGATACGGCATCATTCCATCCGGGATCACACTCCAGGTGTGCCCGCAACGCGGACATAAATACCGCTGAACCTGGACCCGCCCGCTTCCCTCCAGCCCACAGTGGCGCCAGTAACGCCCATGCTTGTGCAGGTTCTGAGCGCCTCCGCATTCCGGGCATTCCCGACCAGCACACGGACGACCGCTTCCCTCCAGCGACGATTGGTATATCAGCATCGCTTCAACCCTACTCACAGCCTTCTTCCCCAGAAAAGAACCTCCCGCCCCCCTCGCGCCGTCCGTCCCGGAGGGGGACTCCGCTCCAGCCTTCTCGCCTACGGCTCGAAGGCTTCCGCTCCGTCCCCCTCCGGGACGGATCTCTCTTCACATTCCGCCCGTGCCCCGTTCTCTCGTCCCCGGGATTATTGCGAAACGCGAATCCCCCGATTTCACGCGATTATCGCGGCGCGTAACAATACTGTGAGGCTCTTCCGATTATCCAATTGACTGAACATGCCGCAAGCCGATGGGTAACTATTGACGAGGCAAGGAAACTTAAATGGGCGCCAGCCGATCTTCCCATTCTCGAAAGTTTAAAGGGTTTTCTCGCCCGTTGATCCAGGATGTTTTCAGAAAACCAACTCCCGGTCGGCCTTTACGAGCAGGTCCTTGATGAGGAGCTGGGTGCCATGCTGGAGAGCCGACCGGACCTTATCGCGACACTCGTCAGAATCGACGACGAGAGTAGCCCGCACACCTACAGTCAGTTTATTGCTCAGCTCCTTCATCAGGCGCTGCCCATTTCCAAGCCCGGGGAGCGCATGGCGATCATCAACCGTCTGATCGAACTTCTTTCTGCGGAAGAGGGGCTTGATTATACGAAGCGAAATAAACTTCTTATCAGATCAACAAATCTCCTCGAAGAGGTTCGGAGGAATGATATTGGAGTCCCCCTGCCACGTCCTGAAACTTCGTTGAGAGTCAGTAGCCTTCTCACTGGTTCAGGCGATGATCCTCAGCTCGAACACGAACTGCGCGCTGAGATGATGAGCGCGGATCGAGTAGACATCCTTGTCTCATTTATCAAATGGTCCGGTCTTCGCTTGCTTGCACCAGCATTCGAGAATCTTTCCGAGCGAGGAGTAGACGTTCGCATTATCACCACATCCTACATGGGAGCCTCCGATCCCGAAGCAATTGAGTGGCTGGCATCCAAACCCCGGTTTTCCGTCAAAGTTTCCTACGATACGGAACGCACACGCCTTCACGCCAAGGCCTACCACTTCGTTCGTAGGAGCGGCTTTTCCACGGCTTATATCGGCTCCGCCAATATGTCCGGTGCGGCGATGACCAGCGGGCTCGAATGGACAGTGAAGGTAACGGCTCAGGACATGCCGCATATAATGGAGCGGTTTTGCGCAGAGTTTGAAACCTATTGGTCTCGAGAGGAGTTCGTTCCCTACGACGAGGGCCAGACTGCAAGGTTCCGCGAAGCCATTCGTTTTGCCAACCGTTCTGATCGGGGGGGAGGCTCCATGTTTTTCGCGGATATTCGTCCCTACCCATTTCAGGAGCGGATTCTCGAAGCCCTCATTGCTTCTCGGCAGGCTGGTTCTTTTCGAAATCTCGTGATTGCTGCCACTGGAACGGGGAAGACAGTCATGGCGGCCTTCGACTACGCCAATATCCGGCGTGAAAAACCCGAGGCGCGTCTTCTTTTTGTCGCTCATCGCAAGGAGATTCTCCAGCAAGCTCGAGGTTGTTTCCGGTCCATTTTGCGCGACCAGAACTTCGGGGAAATGTTGGTAGATGGCGAGGTGCCCGACGAATGGAACCATGTTTTTGCCTCAGTCCAAAGCCTGTCTAACCGGCAACTTTGGGAACGTTTCGGACCAGAGCATTTTTACTTTATTATCATTGATGAGGCCCACCACGGAGCCTCATCGAGCTATCGGCCGCTTTTCACTCAATTCTCGCCGATAATTTTGCTCGGTCTCACGGCCACGCCAGAACGGATGGATGGCAGCTCTATCCTGCCTGACTTCGATTACCGTTTCGCTGCAGAAATTCGACTTCCGGAGGCACTCGAAGAGAAGCTCCTATGCCCTTTCCACTATTTTGGTGTAACTGATTCGGTTGACGTTTCCGAAGAGCGCTTCTGGAGAAACGGGCAATATGATGTCAACGAATTGACAGAAGTTTATACCGGCGATCACTTCCGCGCACAGGAGCGGTTCGACCTGATTCTGCAAAGCCTCCACCGTTACCAACCAGATCTCTCATCCACGCGGGCGGTGGGATTTTGTGCCAGCGTCCGCCACGCTCGCTTCATGGCAGAGAAATTCCGTGAAGCAGGGTTCCGGGCGGAGGAGGTGTTAGGCGAAACTCCCGGCGAGATGCGCGATAGGCGAGTGCGGGACTTTCGTGAAGGGAAAATCTCCTTTATTTTTACCGTCGATGTTTTCAGCGAGGGAGTCGATATCCCTGAAATAGACCTGGTCCTGTTCCTTCGGCCAACGGAAAGCCTCACGGTCTTTCTGCAACAGCTCGGACGAGGGCTCCGCCATGCCCCAGCAAAGGACTGCCTCACCGTCCTTGATTTCGTTGGGCAATCTCACCGCAAATATCGGATGGACCGGAAGTTCAGCGCGCTGCTCAGAACGCAGCGCCGCCGGATCGATCAGGAAATCGAACGCGATTTTCCGAACTTACCGCCAGGATGCAGTATTCAACTCGAGCGAGTGGCTCGCGAACGCATTCTGGAAAATATCCGGCAGAGCCTCGGCAACCTGAACAACTTTATTCCTGAGGTCATCCGAACATTTGAGTCGGAAACCGGGCAGCCTCTGAGTTTCGCCAACTTCGTAGACGCAACGGCACTCACCCCGCTCGAAATCCTGCGAAACAAAACCTGGTCGGAGTGGAAGAGTTTGGCTCATCATCAACCTCCGGTCGCAGATCCCGATCTACACGATGCGCGGAAAGCGCTCCGAAGGGTCAGTCTTCGCACAGACCCGATACGATTGAACCAGATGATTCGCCTGAGCGCTCCGTCTGTCTCAGAAGATGCCGCTGATTTTTCCGATTCGGAGAATGCAGCGCTGCATTACCTTTTGTGGGGGAAACCAGGGACCAAGGACGGACTCGCCACTTACTCGGATTCCTTCGCCAAATGGCGGCGAAATCCAGCCTCCAACGCCGACATGGTCGAAGTAGCGGAATGGCGCCAAGGAGCTCATCCATACCCAACGACTCCCATCGATCTCCCCGGGCATGTTTCCCTCAATCTCCACGCTGCCTATGGATTTAGCGAAATCAAAGCGGCCTTTGGGCTTGCGGACATATTGCGTCCGGGCACGACAGGCGTGGGAGTCATTCACTTGGAGGATATCAAAACTTACATCCACCTGGTTACCTTTCGCAAAGAGGACAAGGATTTTGCACCGACCACACGCTACAAGGATTACCTGATCAGCCGATCAAGGCTCCACTGGCAGAGCCACGCTGCAACGACGCAGGCAACAAAAACTGGTCAAAACTATATCCACTTCCAAGACCGCGGTTACACAGTGCTTTTCTTCGCTCGTTTGGAAAAGCGTATGGACGATGAAACATCGCCATTCATCTTCCTGGGTCCCGCCGATCGCCTTCGCTCATATGAGGGCGACCGGCCGATTTCCATGGTATGGGATCTTACCCATCCAGCGCCTGCTGAATTATTCGAAGCCTCTCGTGTGGGCTAATAAAACAATGAAATCAAAACCACCAATTTTAAAATCTTTTATGGTGGTCGTCTTTGAATATTTATGAGCCTGCCGCGCGGTGTCTGGAGAGGAAAACTCATTAAGCTAAACCCGAACGTCAGCAAGGCGAAGGGCGACGGCAAAGCACGGTTTGCGCCTCACAAGCCACTATTGCTGCTTTGCCTGATTGACCTCGTGGATGCAGGGGAACTGGCAGAGACAGTTCTGCGGAAGTCGCCCGAGCTGCGGCTCCGTTTTGATTCGTATTGGCGAATCGTCCATCCCCGGTGGGGCGGGAAACCGAATCTGGATTTGCCGTTCTATCATCTGAGTTCACAGGGATTCTGGATTCCCAAGACGAAGACGTGCCAGCGGGCAGAGAGTCCGGAGAGCACGGCCTCGGTCGAACTGGATGCCGGGTTTCTGTCGACGCTATTGGACCGCGAGTGGCGGGATTTGGCTCGACGAATTCTTGTCGAAACGTGGTTTCCGGATCTGGAACAAGCCGCGCTCTACACGGCTCTTGGCTTCACCCCAGCGAAAATCCGGCAACTCGGGTATCGAATGAAAGAAGACCCGGCGGACTACCAATCCAAAGGCCGGGATGCACGGTTCCGGGTGATCGTCGTCACACAATACCGGTTCACCTGCGGGCTGACAGGATACGGGGTCCACACGAGTAAAGGAGCAACGCTCGTCGAGGCGGCGCACATTCACCGGTTTTCGCAGTCGAGGAACGACAACCCGGAAAACGGACTCGCCCTATCCCGCGACGCGCACTGGATGTTCGACGAAGGACTCTGGACCGTGACCGATACCCATCGAATCCGTGTGGCGCGCGAAGTCTTTACCGAATGGGGGCCGGAGGCTGAGTGGCTCAAAGCCCGCGATGACAAGCCGCTGACCTTTCTCGACGGCGTCATCCTCCGCCCTGCGAAAGCCCATCTCGCCTGGCACCGGTCGAACGTCTTCGCGGGGTAGAAGAAAGGCGGCAGTCCTTGCCTATTGACATCACGGTCTGCCTGGCCCGGCGATCCGGCTCATATTCCAACTCTTCCGCACAGGTGTTAGGGAATCAGCCATACGTATCAAAAGAAATCAGCCGGACTTCACGTCGGATAAAATCATTCTTGTTAAAGGAGACGGGTTTCCCGTTTGATGGAAGAATGAGGTTGCTGGACCAGTGGACAGCCAGACTTCACAAGCTGAATACGAACTCACCAACCCCTGAACCCCATGCCTACCATGAATGAAATTGCTCCGCGGCTGAACTATGTCTTCGTGGACTTTGAGAACGTGCACCAGATCGATGTCTCCGTGATCGGGACCAAGTCGGTGAACTTCACGCTTCTGCTCGGAGCAAAACAGACCAAAATCGATGCCGGGCTCGTCGAAAAGCTGATGGCGCATGCTGCCTCTGTGCAGCTTATCCGTCTGGCGTCCTCCGGCAAGAACGCCCTCGACTTTACGCTCGCCTATTACGTGGGCCGGGCGGTGAGCGCTGACCCTGCCGCCTACATTCACATCGTCTCCAAGGACACGGGGTTTGACCCGCTGGTTGAGCACCTGCGAAGCCGGCACATTCACGCTCACCGCCACGACAGTTTCGCCACTCTGACCTTCTCCGGCACAGCCAAGGCTTCAACCTTGCCATCGAAGCCGGAAGCTGCGGGGCAGGATGAGGCGCTGAACCGGGTGCGGGAGCAACTGCGGAAAAATGTCGCCAACCGTCCTAAAAACAAGAAGACCCTGCTAAGACATCTGAAATCCCATCTGGGGAAGGGAGCCACGGACGCCGACGCCGCTGGCATGCTGGATAAGCTCCAAAAGGCTGGCGATCTCGACATCAGCGACAAGGATGCCGTGACCTATAATGGTTAGCATTTCCCGGTGGTGGACGGTCCGGTCCGGGGTAGTTCAGCCCGGAGCCGGTTGATGAGGCAATAAATTCTCATGACTCTTCTAGCCATTTTTGTCGCGTTGGTTTTCTTGTATAGTCTGGTTTCCTCCCGGATCGAGCGGACTGTTTTTACCGCTCCCATCGTGTTCACCGCTGCCGGGATGGCTGTCTATCTGGTCACTTCGGAACTGGGTGTCCACGAAGGCAACCAGAACATTTTTTTATGGCTGGCCGAAATCGGTTTGGTGCTACTGCTCTTCACCGATGCCAGCCGCACGGACCTCCGGGTCTTGCGGAACATCTGCAACCTTCCCACGCGGCTGCTCAGCGCGGGGATGCTGCTGACACTGCTTCTCGGTGCACTTGTCGCGCTGGTGGTTTTCCGGCAGCTCTCGATTTGGGAAGCGGGAATCCTCGCCGCCATCCTCGCGCCGACCGATGCGGGGCTCGGTCAGATCATCGTGAACAGCCCGCGCGTCCCGATGAAAGTCCGGCAGGCGCTCAATGTGGAAGCCGGGCTCAACGACGGGCTGTCTGTGCCGTTCCTGCTCTTCTTTATCGCGCTGGCGGGTGCCGGGGCCTCGGGCGGCGGCGCGAGCCTGTACCAGTTCATTTGGGAGCAACTCGGATATGGCGTGGTCGCCGGGGTTGGAATCGGACTGGTCGGCGGTTGGCTACTCGGCCTGGCCCACCAGAAAAAATCCGTATTGGAGTCGTGGTCGCAGTTGGGTGTTGTGGCAGTGCCATTGTTTTGTCTGGTGGTTTCCGAGGAAGTTGGCGCGAGCATGTTCATCGCGGCGTTCGTGGCCGGCTTGGCGGTGCAGGTGGGATTCAAGCAGGCGGGAAAACACAGCGTGGAGTTTACTGAGGAGTGGGGGCAGATCATCAACCTTTCCGTGTTCTTCCTGTTCGGCATGCTGGTCGCCAGGCACTGGCAGCATTTCACCGCAGTCCACTTGCTGTATGCCCTCCTGAGCCTGACACTCGTGCGGATGCTGCCTGTGGCGGTTTCTCTCATCGGCACGAAATTGAGCCGGGGCACGGTTTTGTTCATGGGGTGGTTCGGGCCGCGTGGCCTGGCGTCCATCGTCCTTGCTTTGGTCTATCTGGAACAGGGGGCGCATCATCAGGGCGAATCCACGATCAGGCTCGCCGTGATGGTCACCGTGTTGCTCAGCATATTTGCGCACGGATTGAGCGCCCGCCCGGGAATCGCCATCTATGCGGCGAGCGTAGGCAGATTGGGTCCCCAAGCCCCCGAGCGGCAGGACTGTGAGTAAGTTGAGGCGTTTCACACGCCCAGGCATGGCGGACGATCCCGCGCTCGCCGGATCCGGCGATTACTAACCACGGAGGACACGGAGAGCACGGAGATATGAGGAAGGAACGGTCACATAGGCGGGATAAATATGTGCGGCCGAGGCATGGCGGCGGGCTTTCGTCGCGCGCTATTTCTGTTGTAGCGGCGCTGTGTCAGCGTCGCATAAATCAGCGACGGTCGCAGACCGACGCTACAACCGCCGTGCGTGGGAGCGGAACGGATTGGCCGGTTGCCAGAAAGGATTTTAGCGGATAGCGTCGGGCTGTCCCGCACCCCCCCTGGTCCGCTCCCGGCATCCGTCGCGTAAACGGTTCGGGA
>Ga0247842_10007234_pt1 | contig 12109 bp, 9 predicted proteins | sample LaCruzMarch2015__3_FD_192411 | JGI IMG/M metagenome (GOLD analysis project Ga0247842, IMG submission 192411) | Freshwater microbial communities from meromictic Lake La Cruz, Castile-La Mancha, Spain - LaCruzMarch2015_19m | ecosystem: Environmental > Aquatic > Freshwater > Lake | place: Spain...
GGAAAACCTTGACAATCAAAGAGGCAAGAGGCTAATCATGCAACGAGTGCCGCACTTTTCGACCGACACCCTCCGCAATTTTCGACCGGCGTCCACAACAGTCGCGCTCTCATCACACTCGAGAGTTCCGTCCCGATTGGTGTAGGCAAGCGGAAAGAAGACTGTCTTCCCCTTTTCGTGAAGTCCTGAGAGCACACCCGAGACCGATTCAGGCCCGAGGCCCCCTAGCCGACCTCTTTCGTCGACAAAAAAGAAGGCTCTTCGCGTAAGTGCGTACCGGCGTTGAAAAGGAAAGGAGGACATGATTTCCTGCATTTTTGGTTTTGACAAAATCTGAGAATGCGAGGAAGTCATGTCCACGAGCATACTCTATCACTGTTTTGGGGTGACCGGTCGGGGATATCGATACGTTCACGTGCGGTTCGAGGAGGGGAAGACCTTTTTTCGGGTCGATCAAAACCCGAAGTCGTACCGGTGTTCTCGGTGCGGGAGCCGCAAAGTCAAAAGGAAGGGAGATGTGTTTCGACGGTTCAGAACGCTTCCCATCGGTACACGGCCTACGATGATCGAGTTTCCCATTGCCCGTGTCCACTGTCTGAACTGCGGAGTGATTCGTCAGGTGAAGGTTCAGTTTGCCGAGGATGGCAAGGTGTATACCAAGCGATTTGAGCGGTATGTGCTGGAGTTGTCGCTGCACACAACGATCAAGAAGGCGGCTGCCCATCTGCGTATGAGTTGGCATACCGTCAAAGACATCCAGAAGCGAGATCTCAGCCGCCGATTTTCTCAGCCGAAGCTCAAACACCTGACACACATCGCCATTGACGAAATCAGTGTTGGCCATGGATACCAATATCTGACGGTGGTCCTGGATCTCGCTACCGGTGCTGTGGTCTTTGTCGGGGAAGGCAAGGATGCCGGAGCACTGGAACCATTTTGGAAACGGTTGAAGGCTTCCAAGGCGCGAATTGAAGCAGTGGCCATGGACATGTCCGCTGCCTACATCAGCGCGGTGACATCGCACATTCCCGAAGCCGCCATCGTGTTCGACCATTTCCATGTCATCAAGCTGTTCAACGAGAAGCTCACCGCATTGAGACGAGATCTGTACCGCGAGGCCACGGATCTGCTCCGGAAAAAGGTTTTGAAAGGGACGAGATGGCTCATCTTGAAAAACCCCGAAAACCTCAAGGAACAGCGCAACGAACGACAGCGGCTCGAAGAAGCCTTGAGTCTCAACAAGCCCCTGGCTACAGGATACTACATGAAGGAGGATCTCAGGCTCTTTTGGAACCAACCGGACAAGACCGCGGCCGAGGCACACCTCGACGACTGGATAGTACGAGCCGAGAGTTCCGTAATCCGAATTCTCAAGGATTTCGCCAAAACCCTCCGGACTCATAGGACAGGTGTTCTTGCATACTACGACCATCCAATCTCCACCGGACCACTGGAAGGAACGAACAACAAGATCAAGACGCTCCAAAGACAGGCATACGGCTTTCGAGACAGGCGCTTCTTCATCCTCAAAATCTACGCTCTCCACACCACCCGATACGAACTCATCGGGTGAAGGCATCTTCAGCGAGGTACGCAATTACGCGATGAACCGAGTAACTTGGCAAGACCTGTGACCACGTCGTCTTTGCTTCGAGATGTCCGCCTGTCATTAGGTCTTGGCTGATCATTTTTTGTCTCCGCCCCCCCAAATAGCCACCGACGTGCCATGTTATGATAAGGGTGAATCCGTCGTTGATAGCATGTAGTATTAATATGTTATGCGTGGAGGGTGGAATTCCAAGGGGGCTCTTGGGGTACGGCGGCTCCTCGTGAACGTTTACAAAACAAACGGACAAGTTCTCTTCGTGTGGCTTGACTCCTTAGGCCGTTCATCATAAGAACGCTTCTAGAGCTGATCAAAGCATGTTGTTTTTTTGATCAGCAAAGTGACACGGAGAAAACTCGCGACCGAGATCAGGGGCTTTGCTTGACAAAGCTCTCCGGCTCGTGAGCGTAGCCGGCCGGCGCAGGGCGCCTGACTAATGATCCGAACGGGACATTCTCAAGATGCCGAAACGACTTCCGATCCGTACTAGTTCTTTCGGTTCTAAACAGTTACAATGGTGACTGGCAGGCTGTCTCTGGAAAGTTCTGTTTCTGGTTAGCGCCATGGAAAAGCAGATTTTGACTTTAAGTGGTCCTCGTCACTTTTTTGAACGGGGAGCCGTGACAGAGCATTATCGAAACTGGGAGTTTGAGTTTACTCATGCCTGATCGAGAGGTCTCTCCGTGGGCCGTGCTACATGACATCCGGTCGGGGATGGATGAAAGCTCTCTCATGGAAAAATACAGACTCACGTTCCAGGGAGTGCAGCATCTTTACAGCGAGCTCGTCTCTTCCGGCCTTCTTGAGGAGATCAACGGGCAGCTTCTAGTCCCATCAAGAAGACGAATCGATGGCCAGGAAATTGTCCACCAGATACGATCTGGCCTGTCGGAAATTCAGCTGATGGAGAATTACCGATTATCGTCGCGCGGACTTCAGCGCCTTTTTTCCAAGCTCATAGCCTCAAACCTGATAGACGAACGAGAGCTCTATCGGTTTTCATTCTTTTCTGCGGACTCCGTAACCGTGAAAGCGCCTCGAAAGCTTCAACGCAGTCTCCCCCTCTTCGAGGTAGAGGTTTTGGACGAACGCCAACCAACGCTGAAGGGCCGACTTCGCGATATTTCGGAGAGGGGTGTCGCTGTCACAGGAATCCCTTCGGCGGTGGACGAAGTCAGGAGGTTGGTTCTTGTACCGAATAAGGATTTTGAGATCGAGCCCGTCTCTATAGAAGTCAGATGCTGCTGGTTGACGAAACATGATGACACCGGTTTATGCGAGGCGGGATTTGAGATTTCGAGGATTAGCGGCAAGGAACTTGAAGCCCTGAAGACGTTGATTGATTCTTTGACCCTCATCTTTTCATAGAATCCCCTCAGGACACTGTTGCGCAAATAGCAAAACCATATAGAATCGTGCCACGCCCCACATGCTTGGCGCTCATTGCAGACGAGGCGTCAGCGTAACCGAGCGCTGTAGCGGAGTCCGGCTTTTGGGTGTTGGTAGAAGAGGTAACCGACCGGCATTCGTGTAGCAAAAGTTGACTATGAACGGTCAAGTAAAAAGGGACCAGTGACGGCCAAGTAAAAGGAGCTCACCTGGGTGAAGAAGCCGTCATTGTTTGTTCTTTCTGGACAGGTTCCGTTCAAATCTGTAGGTTAGGCCGTTCATGGTCACGGTGTTAGCATGATGGGTACAGTTGACCAAAGAAACAGGCTAGCGTCGTGAACCCCATTTTTGGAAGAGAGCTAGGCATGAATCAACCACGTCGGCGTCGTAGAGTACTCCTCTCTTGTCAACGATTTCCTGAATAGCGTTTTTGAGGCCAAGTGCAGGGCGATATGGTCGGTGCGACGAGATGGCCTCCACGACGTCCGCAACTGCAATGATTCGAGATTCCAATAGCATCGTGTGGCCCTCGATACCATTTGGATAACCGGTGCCATCGATCCTCTCGTGGTGCTGCAGGACTATCTCAGCCAGCGGCCAAGGAAAGTCGATTACCTTTAAGATGTCATAGCCAACCTCAGCGTGAGCTTTGATTATGCCGTATTCGTGCTCATTTATCCGGCCAGGCTTACTCAGCAACTCGGCAGGAGCACAGATCTTGCCTATGTCGTGCATGGACGCTGCTATTCCGAGACCTTTCAAACGATCTTTGGCCAGCCCCATCTGCCTGGCTATCGCGCAGGCGAGTCGCGCCACGCGAAGTTGATGACCCGCAGTGTACGGATCTCTTTTTTCAGCCAAAGATGCGAGCGCCGTAATGGTGCCATCCAAGGTTTTCTTGAATTTGACAAGGCTCTCCTGCAGCTCTTGCTGGGCACGTCGCCGGTAGGCTATTTCCTTGCGCAATCCTTCATTCTCCCTCGATAATTCAGCCGTGGCCGCTTGTACACGGTTCTCCAGTTCGCGGCGAGTTTTTTGAAGTTCTTTTTCGTGTTTGTCCTTGAGGATGAGCTGTCTTTTCTCTGGGGTAAGGTCCTCGACAAGGACGAGAACCAGTTGTTCACCCAGGATCCTCAACGAACGGAGGTGAATTCTTCCCCACATGAAGGACTTTCCTGTGCGTATCATTCCCTCCACAACCTGAGGTTTCCTGGTCGAGAACACTGCTTCCGTCACAGAACGAACCAAATTGATATCGCGAGTACGGGGTATGATGCTGGAAATTGAATTGCTCTTGAGTACTTCAGAATCCGGTGTGATTTTTGAGCAGGCTTGATTGGCAAATCTTATGGACAATGAGCAGTCGATACACAGCACCGGAATGGGCAGGGCATTCAAGAGACTGCCCGTTGCCGTTGAACTGATTCCCATAACGGCAAAGCTACCTGACTCGGTCAGGTCCTGTATACCTACTTGGCTGAAGTCAATGGTTTGTGTATCCTGGGGCTCCAGCCTAACGGGTCCAGTGGATTTCTCGCCGTTGGGCGAGAAATTCGCGGTCTCTCCGGTTCTCTGAGTCATGCCTTCCCCTCCCGGTCATCTTTGCTGCCTCAGCGAGAGCCGCACGACCAAGATCGATCCCTTCGGCTCATAGCCCAATGAAACTAGACTGTTGGGGCTCTTGGTAGCGAGCACACGTACAACGTCGTGGCTCGGCGTGGTGTGTACCCAAAATACTCTTCGAATTTCCTGACTGCCCGGAGGTACGCCCGTCCTTCCGATGCCTCAGATGTCGTGGCAGTCTTTCCCACGTGTTTCCGCTGCACGGGGTTATCCGACCTAGAAGAATTGCCACTGGCCATGAAGCTGCAATCGGTCAATGCCTGAGCCGTTTTTTTCTTACTTCAAGAACAGCCCGGCAAATGGCCTTATCGAGGCTTTCCGTCCAATACTTGCCACTCGCCGGACTTACTCAGCAACAAAAGGTGGATGAATTCTTTAAGGACCCCTCCATCGCCCACGGATACATCTTTGAGCTCGAATCCAGCTACAGGATATTTCCTGTTCTTCCCCTTCATGGTCACCCATCGACATTCGGCTATAATCAGCAAGGGTGCGGTACGTATGAACATGTCGATGGGAATCTGAAACGCCCTCTCGTCTCCCGCATCTGCCGGGATACCGGCCACGCGCAGCCCTCTTTCAGAGATGTCCCGCAATAATCCTACGTCTCCGGTGGAGACATCATAAATGGGTACTTTTATGGCGAGGTCTGCTCTCGGGTGCAGCCGACTCATTATACGGTCTATTCTTTTCCGATAGAGGGAGGATCCACGGTAAAGCTCATCATGGGTGATCAGCTTCAAATCTACTAGCTTCCTGAAAAACCTCTCAAGGCCTCTATGCGAAAGACCGTACTTAGCCATTAGCCCATCGTCTCCCAAACCAGAACTGATCTCACTAACCACCGTTCTTGCGTGGATCTGTTGTTTAGCTTTCACTATTCTCCCATCTATAACGGGTGGAACTGCATTGGGAGGCTTATCGAGGAGCGGCTGATTCAATCCCTGGATGGCTTGCTCCGCATCAACAAATGCTTTGGTTATTTGGCTGTCAGACAAGCTGGTCCTCTCGTAAAGTTGCATGTGGGTGATGAGGTCGGCTTCCACCAGTTTCCTGAGCAGGCCTTCAAGCTGTTTTGCGGAAAGATCGTATTTCTCCATCAGCACGGAGTCACCCAACCCCGCATGAACATCAGCGGCTATTTCTTTTGCCTTGATTTTTCGCACGTTAAGGCAAACCTTGCAAAGATTAGCACCATTTGTTCTCGCTCAAATATTCAAAACGGCCTCCGGTAAGGCCTCAATCCCCCACGTAAGATACGCGGGTCTTGAACAAATGGGGTCTCGATGATGGGAACGCTTTGTCTCTGCTACCGAACTGCGCTAAATGAAGCAACAATCGGAATTCTTTGAGATTTCCAATCGAGATGTGGCAAATCTCGAATCCTGCCCCAACGAGACCTTTGGGACCTTTGGTGGTCCAGCGGCACACAGCGTCAAAGGTGAAGCCCGCGAACTCACCGAACTCGTGCTTGTGTATTACCAGGGTTTTCGTCTCGCCTGCGTTGGCGCTTATGCCAAGGATTCCCAGGCCTTTCTCCGCAATGTCGCGTACTTTACCAACAACTCCCGGATTGTCAACCACATACACAGGGCACTCAAATGGCAGCGGGTGCCGCTTTCTTTGCCGCGGCTTGTCAGGAACCAGCTCTTGGTAGCTTATGCATAGGTTGTCGTAGACTTCCTGCCAGGCTATTGACCCTGAGCTGATTAGCGTCATTGATATCCATCTCAGACCCCGGTCGCTCAAATGGTATTTCCGCATGAGCTGGGTCTTGGTTAGCCCTGACCTAATGTCCTTCACCATCAGGTCGATATCAATGACTACTTTGGCTGGTACGTCGTTATGTTCAGCGCTTCCCCTCAGAAGGCCGGCTCGGTCAAGCTCCTGAAAGAGATTTTGCAGCCCTTGGGCGGTCAGCTTATATTTCTTCATGAGGCCATCACTGCTAATTCCGGATCTCAGATCCGCCATGACCTCATGAGCGTTCAAATGCTTGATGATCCCTGCTTCCCCCAGCTTTGTGAACAAGCTTTGGAGCCCTTTGGCCGAGAGCTCGTACTTCTTCATGAGAGCAATATCATCCACCCCCGAGCGGATATCTTCGAGCACCTCCCTTGCTGATATGCTGGGCTTTTTCATGACGGCCCCCCACAGGGCGATGATCTTAACAAGTAACTGATTTTCGGCCAATGTACAAAAATGTACAATATAAATAAGTATATCACCGCGTGGAGAATAAATCCATCTCCGACGGGTGCCGCACCTGGGTTTTCGATAGGTGTGCTTAAATACGGCTTTTTCTCCGGGACCTCCTGTGCTTGAACAAGGTGGGAAACACAAGATCAAGCGGGGAGGTCTCGGATGCCGAAAAGATACAGGAAGCGCGGCGGGAATTCAATGCGATTCTCGACTACATTCTTCAGGAGGCCTTGGGGCTGGAGATTCACAAGGTGGAACACGGGATCTACCAGAGGCTGCTCCGTCTGGGGCGGATTCTTCTTGAGCCGTTCGTCCTGGCCACAGGCATAGGGAAGATAGGGGAAGCCTTGATCGACAGGGATGGCACCGTATATCGGTATTTTCGGGACTCGGGTTGCAGTTATTTGTCGATCTTCGGGGAGATCCCGATAGTACGAGCGTATTATAGAAAGGAAAGGCGTGATGGGCTCTTTCCGTTGGATGCGAGGCTCAATCTTCCCGAACGGAAGTATTCGTACGTGCTTCAGGACTGGATGGCGTACAAGGCAGTGGACACGTCTTATGAGCGGGCCGCCGCCTGGGTAAACCGGCATCTTTTCTTAGAGGTTGCCCATCGTCCCATTGAGCGAATTACTCGTGACTGCCCCGCGTGCGTCGAAGAATTCATGGACGCCTTGCCCTCTCCACCGAAAGAATCCGAGGGGTCTATACTGGTGCACACCGTGGACTGCAAGGGGGTTCGGATGCGGCCTGAGGAACGCAATCCCGACGCGGTCAAAACCGAAGACAAGCCTGGCGAAAAGAAGATGGCCTGCGTTGCCCAAACGTATAGTATCGATCCTCACTACCCATCGAAGGAGGTGATTGTAGACAGCTTCTTTGGCCTCGGTGGCGCGGGGACGGTCAAACAAAAGGATCCCCATCGTCCCAGGGCCCTTCACAGGCGGACCTTCGTATCTCTGAAGCAGCCTAAGTCCGAAGTGTTTCGTAGTTCTTCTCGATCGGCAAAGGCGCGAATTCGTGAAGGCACGCAGGAGAAGCTCGTGATCATGGACGGAGAAAAGGCTCTATGGAACAAGTCCTCTGAGTTCTTGCCGGACCGGCCTGAGGCGATAGACGTCACCCATGTCGTGGAGAAGCTGCGGCTCGCCGGGCGCCTCCACTACGGTCACACGTCGGCGGCAGAGGAGTACGGTCGAGAGAGGATACTCCTTCTGTTGGAAGGCAAGGTTGACGACGTAATCGAGGACTTCGAGGCCGCCATGGAAGACGGGACCCTTGCCGGTAAGGACGGGGAAGAGCTCAAGAGCAAGGCTTTGGGCTACTTCAGAAACTCCCGTGACCGGATGGCGTATGATCAGTACCTCGCCAAAGGGCTCCCAATCGCTTCAGGAATAATCGAAAGTACTTGTAATTGCCTCATCAATATCAGAATGGAAGGAGCCGGCATGTTCTGGTCTACGGACGGCGCAGAGGCGATTCTCAAACTCCGAGGAGTCTTTCTCGACGAACTCTGGGACGAATTCTGGGCGTTCCGAACCCAGAGAGAACGCAAGAGGCTATACGCAAAATACGACAAGGTTCAGGAACTTGATTTCAACAACCCTGCAATGGCCAGGGCCGCGTGATCTCGATCGCGAACACAAACGCACCCCACGCGAAGTGTGGACAGCGTTGCTCCAACATCCTCAGTCCGGAGCGTTCCGTGAATCAGGGATGTTGGTATGGCGCCAGACTCGTGCTGGCTTTAATGGCACCGGTGACACTGCCCATAAAGTTCCGCACTTCGAGCTTAAACTTGACGTGCCCCATAGAATTGACTACCCAAATCTGGTGTTAAAAAACATATCGCTGAGCGACGCGGAATTGGTTTTGCTTCTCCCGATAAAATGCTCTACTATTTTGGCGTTGGCTGAACTCGGCTAGGCGCCCCCAATGCTACACAATACCTTTTGGAATGGTGAGGCCGCCGTAAGAATTCAAGTTTAGTCGTCGAAATAACTCATTGAACGCCGAATCAGGAGAGACATGAGCAACAAGGACTTGCCGCCGTTTGCCGAATCGGAAGAACGTGAGAAAATCATTGAGCTCCTGCGCTCTGGCTCTGTGGCCACGGAGAGTATCGATCTCGATGCCCTCTTGCAGCGAACCCGCACCGATTCCGGCAGCTTTGACATGAGAGCGCTGGGGCACAGCGCAGTTGGTCAGATCTTGGGAGTCTTACCCATTCCGGCATGCCTCATAGACAAAACGAGAAAGATTGTAATGTGCAATGAAGCCTGGGGGCGAGTCACACCGTCGTTCGAGAGACTTCAGGGATTGCCGTTCTCGAGTCTCTGCCCTCTGGAAAACGAGGCCAGGGAGACGGACGCCCTTCTGGAGGACGTGTTCTTCACGCGGAAAGCCAGAGTGCGAGAGCAAAGGCTCCGTGTCGGAGAGAGAGTTGTTTGGGGCCGCCTCTACCTTCGTACGGTACGCTTTACCGGCTACCGAATGATCCTGTGCCTCATTGAGGATCTCACCTCTGAACGGTTCAAGATCCTTCTCCTGAAGCTGGTGGAGCAGGCAAAAAAGGAGTGGGAGCTTACGTTTGATTCCGTGCCGAACCTGATCGCCATCATCAATGGTTCATGCCATACCGTACGTGTCAACAAGGCGGTCATCGATCGACTCGGCTTATCCTATCAGGATGCGCTTCACAAGACATGCTATGAACTCTTTCATGGCGCCACAGAACCACCGGACTTTTGCCCCCGATCAAAAGTTCTCGCCTGTCGCACTGAGCATTCGATCGGGTATTACAGCGAAAGATTAGGCGGACATTTCGAGGAGACACTTTCGCCGATCGTTGGAGCGAACGAGGGGGAGATGAACTGTGTCTTGGTGGCTACAGACGTCTCAGAGCGCAAGAAGCTTGAGAAGACCCTCTATTACCGTGCAACACACGATGCTCTCACGGGTGTGCTCAATCGGAGTCAGACCTTAGAACTAGTAAGATTGGCGTGTGAAAGCTCCAACCGCTATGGACACCCGCTGTCGTTGGCGTTCTGTGACCTCGACAAGTTTAAACGTATAAATGAGGTGTTAGGCCATCAGATTGGAGACAAGGTGTTGCGGCGCTTCGGCGCTATGGTGAAAGGACAGACCCGGGTACCGGACATTGTTGGACGCTACGGTGGGGATGAATTCATATTAGCCTTTCCCGGCGCTTCGGTACAGGAGGCCTTGAAATCTCTGGAACGCCTGCAATCGAAGGTTACGGAAATCTGTTTCGAAATGGAAGGAAAGGCCGTTTCACTTTCGTGCAGTATCGGCCTGGGAGGGTATGATGCAAAGACAATGACACTAAAGGAACTGATCAGGAAGGCTGATGAAGCGTTGAGCGCAGCAAAGAAAAAGGGAGGGCATTGCATTGTGAGCCGGGAATGACGACAACAGCCCTGAAATTCTCAACTCAGGAAAATCTCATTGCGAAACTGGAGACAGGTTAAGCCGAGTCTCGCGCTCCCCAACGTCCAGGGGCATCACCTCCGATTGTCATTCGCGGGCTTTTCGTCCTGCTCCTTCTGCCCTGTTACCAGCGCCAGGAATCGTCTTAAAGACTAGTAATGCCTACTGCCGTACATCCATCTCATGAAAATCGGGCTGCAGCCGATCATCTCTTCTGTCCCCGTTTCAAGCCAAGAAGAAAGCCCAGGTATTTTTCCAACTGGGAGATGTCCTTCACGGGAAATGCCAAGGAGGCGCCCTAGATCTGTTTTGTGTAAAGGCCTTGCAAGACTGACAGCGGTGTTTTCGGGTACGGCCCGGACAGGGCCCCCGAGGAAGTATGGAAAGACAGACATTTTGTGAATGTGACGCTGAAGCGCCTTTCTTCACGCTGACAGTCGGGCCGCAACGGTTGAGGGTTCAGGCCCTTCCGGGGAGCGAAAAGGGCCAATTGAAGCGGCAGTGCTTTCCTCCGTCCTAGAGCCTCGGGGAAATCCCCGGTGATATCTGTATCATAGAGATAACCCGTTTAGTCCTAACTTCTTTCATTGATCTCACCGAAATCTCCCGCTTCTGTGCTTGAAATGGACACCCTCTGATAAGTTGCTGCGGCCGCACTCTTCAGGGTACAGCGTGCATGAGAAGAAGATCCACGGAACAAAGCTGATAGTAGTGATCAAGATCTGATAAACTTTCCGGGGTAGACACTTATGGAATGGAGGTCGGTTTTGAAAAAACATCGACCCCCGAACCGACCCCCATTTTGTAAGCGGGTCTGTATGTTCCCAATCCAGGGGCGAGAGAATCACTTCAGTCACGGTAGAGAACCATCTTTTCCGTGACAGGCTCAATCCGGACGGGGTCGATATACAAGGCAAGGGGTCGCATTTTTTGCACCAGGGGGTCGGTTTCGAGAAAATATCGACCCCCTTTTCCCGGTGTTATATCGGTCGGTTAACCGATTGGGGGCCGATATAGGCTTGTACTATCGCAACGGGGCCTGGGGCGGAAAAATGAGCGAACAGCTCTGATCCCCTGTTTTACTGACCGAGCTTTCTTGAGTACCTTTCTTCCCTCTTTGGATAAGGGGCTGGCTGTGTTGGGGGTTCGCGGCGGCATAAGGCGAGAGGGAAAACTTGACAGACTCTTGAGTCTTCAGGACAAGTCACTGAGGGAACAGCGTTACAGACTCGCACGCAATGGATTGAGGACCCTGGTCTTGACTCAGCCATCACCTCGTGTCCGTTTCTTTCTTCCCGACCAAGTTGATTGACCTCACTTAAAAGGGGTCGTTAACACTTTCCAACCACACATAACACAGGTAATAACAAACCCTTGGGCATACGCAGGGCGTAATCACGATGTTTTTCCAACATCTCATCCAGTAAACCAGACACCAGGTCCACATCTTCCCTCGTAGAAGCAACTCCACGACATCTGTCCAAATCTATGAAGGCTGCTGACTGAACCTTCAATAAGCCTTCGTCCTGAAGTCAGGATCGTCAGCCCCTTCCTCAAGGAAAGGCATGGCGCTGAAATGAGTTTCCTGTATGCCCTACGAAAAGTCGGCGGAGTCAAAGATGCTCCGTTCTCCGATCAGATTTGACATTCTGGATAACAGATCCCCTGCCGTGTTATGATTCCAACAATACTCCAGGGTCAGTCATGATACGTGGGATCAGGAAGGTCTGAAAACAGCGAACCCATGTCCACGAGACCACGTCTGTTAACCTCTCTACAAGAGGTTTAGTTGGCTGACGGAAGAGACCCCTATACGATGAAGAAGGTAAAGAAAAAAGA
>Ga0247842_10007237_pt1 | contig 12103 bp, 5 predicted proteins | sample LaCruzMarch2015__3_FD_192411 | JGI IMG/M metagenome (GOLD analysis project Ga0247842, IMG submission 192411) | Freshwater microbial communities from meromictic Lake La Cruz, Castile-La Mancha, Spain - LaCruzMarch2015_19m | ecosystem: Environmental > Aquatic > Freshwater > Lake | place: Spain...
GCAGTCCGGCCACGTGTGGGGCGAGGGCAAGTTGAGGGGTGATGCGGTAAGGACGGCCGATCCGTTCATATACCAATGCCTTGATTTCCGCAGGCGAGGTCGGTGCCGCGAGGGACTGACCCAGCCGCTCCGCCCGCCGGACAATCCTGTCGAGAGACTGGCTGGTCGAAGGGATCAGGGCGGCCAGGATCAGGGCCTCCGCCTCGGTTAGCCCGCCCGGATCTTTGTCGAAGAGGCCCCGGGAAGCGGCGGCGACGCCTTGCAATTCTCCCCGAAAGGAGATGAGGTTCAGATAGGCTTCCAGGATTTCTTCCTTTTTCCAGCTTTGTTCCAACCTATGGGCGGCCTTCATCTGCCGCCATTTTTCCTTCAGGTTTTTTTTGGGCGGCCGGAGCTTCTCCCTTTCGGCGAGTTTTCTGGCGAGCTGCATGGTTATGGTGCTTGCCCCCCGCGGCGGACCCGACAAGATGCGATTCATAAAAGCGCCGCCCAGGGCCTGCCAGTCCACGCCCTGATGCCGGTAAAAGCGCCGGTCTTCCGCCTGGATTACCGCCTTGATCAACGCCGGCGACACCTGACTCAGGGGGACCCACTCCAGACGACGCCCTTGGGGGTCCATCCGAAGTTCATGGAGCGGGTTGCCGTGCCGGTCCAGGAGGATCGCTTCCGACCGGCAATAACCGGCTTTGATAGCGGAGAAAGCGGGCGGCGGCGGGGCCGGTGCATAAAGGTAAAAAAAGGAGTAAGCACCAAAGATGGTGAGGAACAGAATGATTATGGCTGCAGGGATGAATCTCTCTTTTCGTTTTTTGATCATCCACAAAATGTCTATAAGGTAATTCTCGGCTTGGAAAGCGAATTGCCGACTACGAGGCCGATGGCAATAGTAGCTGCGACGACGAACATGTGCATAAACTCCTGCAATCCCAGGGATGTATCGCCGGCCGATAAGGATACGAGCCCCCTGAATCCGATACTGCCGCTGACCATGAAAACCACGGCAGGAAGAAGAACGATCGAGGTCGGTCGGTTGGTCCTGCCTGACCAGATATTGGCAAAGACCAGCGCCAACGCTGTTCCCAGGAAGTTTCCTAGGTTGTTTCCCAGAATGCACTCACCAAGCAGCATCCCCGCATAGGCGATGGCACAGCCTGCCAATGCCGACAGGAGATCCTGCCGCGGCGTTTGAAAAACGAGGCATAGCCCGGCGGCAAGCATTATGACAAACGGCCATACCAGCCACGTACTGATGGCGATATCCGCTGTATTTATCACCGGCAACAGCAATCCGGTCAGGGTGATTCCTGTCCAGGCTCCGGCAAAAAGCAGGATCAGGCAGATGAGACCATTCGTCAGATTTGTGATTCCTGATAAGACGTGCTTGGAAGTGAGTTCGATGACGCCCATGCTGATGGAGAATCCCGGTATCAGGTAAATGATCGCCGATAACGTGATTAGATAAGCCTGGATTCCCGGTAGCAGAGAATTGAATGCCGCCGCCAGCGCCCCGGCGACAAACGCACACAGGAAAGGCACCCATTGCGCGACTCTCTCCATTACATTCCGTGTTAGAGTGACGATAGAAAACACGACAATGCTGAGGATGGCCGACAGGGCAATATCCCACCAGCTTCCCCTCAAGAAACCGGCAAATCCTGCCCCGCACAATGAGTACCCTAATGCCACCATGCAATTATTATAGGGCGGAGGCATGGCATCGATTTCAGCGAGGGAATCGGTCGCTTCCGTGACATCGACTTTGCCCTTTTCAACTGCGGTAACCAGCTCGCCTACAGCCGCAAGTTTTGCCAGATTATACCCGGTGCCGGGCATGGAGACAAGATGGATTCGATGCCATAATTCGTCACTGCGTTTAAAAGCAAAGGCAAGGCTGGTGGGGGTGGAATGAAAAACCCCTGTATACCCCAAGGCCCGTGTAATCCGGGAGAGGTAGGATTCAAGTCGCTGGGCCTGGGGCCCATAGCCGTGCACCATGGTTCCCAGCTTAACGACAAACCGGCAAACGGTCTCAAATCTTCGCTCCTCGTCACTGTCTGTACCTTGCATACGATCTCCTTGAACCCGGCGAGAAGCCCAATCCCAAATAAAAGTGCTATCTATACATGACGGCATTTCTGCCATACAAGTTTGTCATACCGGACCCCGGATCGAGTCCGGGACTTGCTTTGATCCGGGGGCCAGTGTTTTCCTAGATTCCGGCTTTCGCCGGAATGACGAAGTGTGCAATTAATTATGTCGTTGTGTATAGGTTGGCTTCGTCACAAAATGTTTTTATAGACCTTGCCTGCCATCATGATCATTTTAATGTTATCGGGATCGACGAGCACGGAAATGTCCTCCACCGGGTTTTTTTCGAGAACCAGGATATCGGCATAGGCCTGAGGGGATATCTCCCCGAGTATTCCGGTCTGGTTGAGAACTTCGGCGTTTATTCTTGTCGCCGATACAATGATCTCCATGGGCTTCTCAATGGCAGCGCGCAGCAAGAATTCACGGGACTGCTCTTCCCACAGGGGGCCCAGCAGATCGGTGCCGAATCCCACCTTGACCCCCTGTCTCCGGGCGATTTTCACTGCCGTCAGAGCTTGTACCCTGACGTCGGCCAACTTATTTAAGCTCGCTTCGGGGAATTTGAATTCAGCCCCCCTCCTGGCCAGGGCATCGAAAGTAATGACCGTCGGGATCAGGTAGGCGTCCTTCTCTTTCATCATGGCGGCCGTCTTTTCGTCCATCAGATTGCCGTGTTCGATGGTTCGGACCCCATGGTTCAGGCAAATCTGGATGGCTTTCGGTGAAAAGACGTGGGCGGCCACGTAGGTGCTTCTCGCTGCCGCTTCCTCGGCAATGGCCGCCATTTCCTCGCCGCTGTATTGTGTATCCGTGATGCGGTCTCCGGGAGAGGCAACGCCTCCTGCCGCCATGATCTTTATAAACGAGGCGCCCTTCCTGAGCTCGGCCCTGCAGGCCCTCCGCACCGCGGTGACTCCGTCTGCTATCTGCCCAATGGTCGTTGCCGACGACTGCATCGGCGCTCCGTAATCTCCGTCGTAGGTCATGGCCCGGAAATCGCCATGCCCCCCAGTCTGACTCAAGGCGCGACCACAGTAGAAGAGCCTCGATCCCTGAATGATCCCTTCGCGCAGAGCCATGGCAAGCCCGAAGTCGGCGCCCCCCACGTCCCGCATGGTAGTGAATCCTCTTTGCAGCGCCGCGGACAGATTATGGGCCGCGTAGCATGTCGAATAAGTCACGGGTAGCTGCGGCGTCGCCAGATCAACCGTTGCTGATGTCACATGGACATGGGCATCGATCAGACCCGGGATGATGAATTTGCCCGCTGCATCAATAACGACATCACCTTTTTCAACCGACGCCGGCGAGTCCGCCAGAATATTGATTCGATCAGCTTCGATGACAATGTCTTTTCTTTCATACTGTTCCGTATGGACATTCAAAACCTGGCCCCTACTGATAATAGTTCTCATGCTTCTGTCCTTTCTCACCGGTTAATGGCCCGTTTGGGGCCGGTCTTTTAAGGGGCCAAAGAAATCAGCCGCTCGAATCCTGTCGCAACATGCCGTCACGTGGCTTGTCAGTTCCGTGCTCCGCCAGCAGGCTTTCGGCTTCCGCCAGCAGAGCAACACAGCCCTTGTTCCAGCGGCTGATACCGCCAACCATGAGCACCTGGGTCAGCGCCTCGACGAATTCCGGCATGGTCATGCCTTTTTTTACCGCGTTTTCGAGATGCAGCTTTGCGTTGGCGATATCGTCGGCCATGATACAGAGGAGGACAAAGATGAGGGACTTGATCTTGATATCGAGAGCGCCCCCTTCTCCCTTTTCGCGCATTACCCCGGCGCGCATGAGGGCGTAGCCGGCAAAGGTTTCCGGGGCATGCTTAAGCATGATCGCGAACTGATCGGGCAGTTCGTCGCCTCCGGTCGACCGGCGAAAGCTTTCTTTTCCCAGCTCAACCGCGTCTGTACAGATGGTCTTGATGTTTGTGGCTTGTTTAGAATGGTTTTTCTGTCGTGCGCTCAGATCGGACCTCATGATATCCCGGTATTTGTAAAGAATGCTATTGGGAAAGGGTATCCCCGGTCCCTTTCTTTTCCGGCCCCCATGTCTCGCTGGTAAAACATCGCTTTCCCAGCGGCTGGAATATAAGGCATGGGAATCACGCAAGTCAAACAAAAATTCAAATTAATTACGTATCGCGACGATTTAGCTTATCACGGACGAAGTCGATATTTGAACGCAGTTCGAAATAATTCTCAGCGAAACTGTGGGGTACTTTGAGTGAGATGACATCCTGTTCCAGTCTATCCAGGCGATCCAGGTATTCATCATGCCGGGAAGGTTCGTAATGGTTTATGATATCGCTCTCAAGGAACTTCAGTTTGCCATAATGTTGCTGAAGACGTTTGAGTATTCGCTGGCGCCTGAAATTCGGCATGGAACTGATAATCGGATAGGCGAAGGCAGCCAGCGGCATTAACATAATGAACATCCGATCGATGAATTCAGCCAGCCAGAAGGGCAGATAACGCATCACCAAAGGGGGGCCATGCTTGTGGTATTGCAGGGCGACCTCGCTTTCCGGCACGGTCGGGTCTTTGTAAGCGGGGAATTCCCTGACGGAAGAGAAAAAGCTCTCCCGGCCGTTCACTTCTGCGATTGCCTGCATGAAGAGCATCTGGATCGCCGGGTGCAGGTCTTCATCAATCAGCAGGCTGACGGTCGTGGCCAGCAATTTTACATCCTGGGATGGTATATTCCCGGCAAGGTCGATTGAACCCATGGGCATTTGAACGGCTTCCACGAAGGGGAGCAACTTCGTATACGCAGATACGCGCTCAAAGCTCACCAGCGTCAATGCCGGGTTTCTTAACAAGCTTTGTACAATCGGGTCATCAAGGGTATCCACAACGATCATACCGTCAATCTCGCCGCGCTGGAGTGCGCTTGCCGCGTCTGACGTGGGAATCTGCAAGACATTTGATCCAACCGCAATGCCATTTAGCCGTAGTATATGCCGGGCAAGGGCATTTGTGCCGCTCCCCGGCGGCCCAATGGCTATCTTAGGCAGCTTCAATGCCTCCAGCGCCTGGATCCCTTGCCCAAGGCGCCCACGATAAAAGAACCACAACGGTTCATAGCCGATACTCCCCAATGTACGCAATTTTTCGGCCTGCTCCGGCTGCAGCAGCCCTCCCTGAACAAAGGCTGCCTGAATAGGGTCTTTTCGATCAAGGAGATGGGCGATATTTTCACCGGAACCGTGGGTAGATATAATTTCCAGTTTTATGCCATGCTTTTGAAAGAACTTCGCATACTGCCTTGCGTAGAGTTGCGCGGAAGTGTTTTTTGCCCCTGTAGCAATCATTACATGACTCGGAGGGGCTGGTTTGGCAAGCCATATCGCTAACCCCACAGCAAATGCCAGCAGGAGAATTAAAGGCCATATTTCCTTTAGCAGTTGTACCAGGTAAGACCATTTGTCCCTCAAAATCTCAAGGGAAGCTCCTATATGCTCTCTAACATCTTCTTTAACCGAACCCATGCTATCTCCTGGTCACGGCGTTTGCGGCCGTTGCTTATTTAGTTACGGCTGTTTTTTGCCCGTCACCGTCAGGGGACGGACGGGGGTTTCTCCGAACATTTCCGGGGCGTACAAGGCCTCCAACCGGGAGGGGGGCATCTGGAATACCCCTTCGTTGTTGAGGCGAAGGGTGTATTCCGTGGACCATTTCCCCTTGGGAACGTACTCGTAATAGATCCGGAAGGCCACCTGGGAACGTTCGGTGAAAGCTTCCTGAGCGAAGCCCCTGGTTTTCTCCCCAGCCGAGAGCATCAGTGAATCCCCGCCCAATCCCGTCCGCAGGATGCTTGCCCCCGCCGGGATGGGATCGTTCAGGACGACCCAGGTCATATCGGACTGGGCCTCCATGTCCAGGCGCACCCGGACGATATCGCCGACATTAAATTTGGTGGCACTGCCCTTGTTTTCAGAGGGGATAGGGGGATGAGTTCCACCATTTTTATCGGAGTCGGCGGAGGCTGTCGCCGCCCCTCTGCCTTGGCCGCCGTTCCCGGCGTCTTCATGCTTATTAGCGGAATCATCCCCGATTTTGGTTAGCGTTCTCTTCACCTGAAAACCACTGGTAAGTGGTTTCGTAAGGCGGAGGGCCGCCGTCGCCCCGATGGTCGCCCAGGGGGCGCCGGCGCCGCTGTGGGTTACCTGTAAGTTTTCCTTACCTGTCGGCCAGTTGAAGATCAGTGTTTCCCCGGCGGGGGCTTTTTGCCAGTCAATAGAGCGGGTCTTGCCGTTCAGCGCCGCGCTCGTGATTCCCCCGACGGGCGTCTTTTCGTATTGGGCGGAGAATTTATCCATCGCCAGGATTCCCCAGGCGTTGGCGGTGGTGGTGTCCCAGTGGCCCTGCCGCATCCGGCCTAGGGTGCCGGCGGTCAGGCGCGGCAGGTCGTCACGCCATCCCTCCAGGTTCATCAGGGAGAGCACGGAACGCACGGCGTTGCCGTCGGATGACGCCATCAGCCACCAGAGCTGGTCCATCCGTTCCGTCGAGAAGGTCATACGGCTTCCCTGGAGATTCATCCGGGCGCGGAGGATTTGTTGTCCCTCCTTCAGTTTCTCCTCGCGCTGGGGAATGTCCGTCAGCCGCTGGAGGATGTTGATCCAGTCGAGGAGGGCCGACGTTGGCCAGAGATTCGGATCGATGGAGATGGAGGCCAAGAGTTTGGTATTTGCCTGCCCGTACCTGCTCAGGGCTTCCAGGACGGAGAGTTTGCGGATGGACAGATCCGCTGTGGGGAGAGCTCCGTAACGGATAACCCTCCCTTCGACAAACTGCCGCAGTCCGGCGATCATTCTGTCCCGGAGATAAGCGGGGATTTCGTAGCCCCCTTCGGAGGCGACGGCAAGAACGTATGCAGTCAGGGAGTCGCTTCCCTGCCTCATGACGGGAAAGTATTTTAAGAGGCCGTCACTGTCGAGATATGACGGGAGCTGGGCCATCGTGGCCTGCCATAGGGCCTTGTTTTTCAGGACGACGGCGCGGGAAACATTCTGCTCCAGGCAGGTGTAGGCGTAATGATCCATGTAATCCCGGACGCCGCTCAGGGATGCCGCCAGGAGCGGCTTGATCTGGACGTTAATCCCGCCGCGTCCGGCCTCGGCGTCCGCCGGTTTTTCGATAGAAACCGTTACGGGCGTGTGGACCTGGGTGAGAACGGCCTGCACCGTCCGGACCGGGACCGCAGGGATCACCTTCTGGACCACTTTCAGGCGATCACTGGCTCCGGCGGCTCCTCTCCCCTGCTCCCGGACCGTAGCCTCGTATTCCAGATCGGTGGCGTCAGAGGGGACGGTGATCCACCAGGCCAGTTTCCGGGCGGATCCGGCGGGAAGCATTTCCTGACGGGGTTCCTGTTCCTGAGCCTCTTTACCGCCGCTGACGGTCAGACTTCCCTCGATCTTCATGTCATGGTCGGAGGCATTGCGGACGGTAAAGACGGCTCGGTAGCGATCCCCTTCCCGGACGAGAGGCGGCAGGCCGGAGAGGATCATCAGGTCCTGGGTGGTCTGTATATCCGCCTCCCCCGTTCCGAAGAGGCCCGTCCCTGCAGTTGCGACGGCGACAATACGGAAGCCCGTCAGGGAGTCGTTCAGGGGAATTCGGACCGTCGCCTCGCCCCGTGCGTCGAGGGTCACGCGACCCTGCCAGAAGAGGAGCGTATCGAAGAGTTCCCGGGTGAACTGCCGCCCCCCGCCCCCGCCATGACTTACGGCCTTCTGGCCGAAGTGGCGCTTTCCCACCACCATGGACTGGGCGGTGGCAGTCCGGACTTCATCGTCCCGTCGCTGCATCATCGCCCTCAGCAGTTGCCAGCTATCGTTGGGCGCCAGTTGGAGCAGGCCCTTGTCCACCGCCGCGATGACCACTTCGCCGCCCTTGGGCAGGGGGCGCCCCGCCGGACCTTTTACCTTGATGCGGACGTTCATCGTGTCGCGAACCTTGTAAACAGTCCGCTCCGGAACGACCTGGACGTCGAGCTGATGGGCCTGCCCACCCACGCGGATCTCGGTCACCCCCAGCTTGTAGGCCGGTTTACCCGGGTCGAAAGTCGCAGTCGGGCGTGCGTCGCCGACACGGCCCCGGACGACGAGAACGGATACAAAGACGTTGGGGGCGTAATGCTTCTTTATGGGAATCTCCACCAGCGGTGATTTTCCGGATAGCCTTTTCGTATAGACATCGAGAATGCCTTCCCGTTCCACCGTGATCAGGGCCGTGGCCTCCCGGAAGGGCATCCGAACCTGGAATTTCGCCTTGTCCCCCGGTTCGTACTTTTTCTTTTCCGGCAGGACGTCGATCCGGTCGTCGTTTCCCCCCTCGAACCACCAGTCGTCCTTACCGGCGATCCAGAGTTCATAATTGGCGGCGGAGGCGAGTCCCGATTCATCCCTGACTTCCGCCCGGAGGATGACGCTTCCCGAGACGGTTGACGGACCCTGGCAGGTCAAAAGGCCCATAGCGTCCGTCCGCCCTTGGCAATGACGGCCTATTTTCTTGACTTCCCGGGTGTTCTTATAGGCGTAAAAGCCGCCCACGAGGCGCACGCGGTGAGAGTAAGTCTGCTGCCGGTAGAGATCCACCGTCGCCTCCACGTTCGGGGCCGGTTTTCCCTGAAGATCGACGACGGCGACCTTGTAATTCAGGTTGTCCTGGGCGGCGGTCCAGGAGTCGGGACGAATACCCACGGCGAGCCGGGAAGGGTAGAGGGGTATCCGGGCGGCGGCGGTCTGGATTTCCCCGTTCGGATCTCTGAATTCCATCTCCACGTGAATATCACGGGCCGTCTGGATCTTCGGCAGGCCCCGTAGCGATGCCCGCAGGGCGCCATGTTTATCGAGTTTCAGTTCCTGCGTCGGCATTTTGAAAGGCTTGTCTGATACGGCCTGTGCTTCCGGTTCTTCCGCTGCTGCGGCGTCCTGACCCTCTTCAAGGTCGTCCCGTCCGGAGACGGGGAAGATCCCTTCCCTCAAGGGGCCGCCGGTAAAGGAAAAATCTTCGTAGTCTTTAAAGGTGATAGTTTTGGGCTGGACCTCTGCCCGGAGGCGGACGGGAAGGAGCGACGCCCCGCCTCCCGAGAGGTAGGAAACGGACAGATCCAGCGGGGTCTCCCGGACGTTGACCAGGGGCTTCACTGGTGCCTGGATGACGGCCTTCATGAGAGGGACCCGGAATTCCTCCACCCGAAACGAGCCGCTCCGCCACCGGCGTTCGTCGGCAGACGTCTTGTCCTGGGGAGATTTTGATTTAACCAGCGCCAGCTCATAGGTCCCCAGGCGGGCGTTTTCGGGGATTTTCCAGTCCGTCTCGGTGCTGCCGTTTGCATACCAGCGCAGGGGGAGGCGATAGGTCTGGTCGCTGCCCAGGTGCTGGATGGTCAGGAAGTCCGGGCGTTTCGCCGGCGATAGCAGGGCAAAGCCGCCTGACGTATGGGTTCTGAGGATATGCTTCATGTGGGCCGTCTCACCGGCCCGGAAAAGGGGGCGATCCAGGATGGTGTGGGCGACGACGCCCTCTTCCCCGGAATAACCCCCTGTCGGCAACTGGAAGCGCCAGGGTTCGATACCCTCATCCCAACTGGAGTGGGTGAAAGTCATGTCCCCGCCGCTCCGGGCGAAAACGAAGAGGCCGCCATTGAGATTGCTGAGGGAGTGGGGGGACTCGCGATAGTTCACCTTGCCGGAACATTGGGACAGATTATCCGGATTGGGAAGGCGGGTCTTGATCAGGGCGACGCCGGTCCGGTCGGTCTTCCCCTGCCAGAGGGCCTTCCCCTTACAGTCACGAATAACGACGGCAGCCCCCGCTACGGGAGTCCCCTTTTCCAGGGAGGTCACCCAGACCAGGGAGTATTCCCGTCCCCATTTGAAATGGGCGGCCATATCGGTGGTCAGGGCGGCCGCCGGGATGTAGAGGGGCGCCGGTTGGGCAAGAAGCTGTGCCCCCAGTATCCGGCTTTCCAGCTCGACGATATAAAACCCGGGGCCGGGGAGAGGGATGCCGATGACTTCGAAGGCCTTTTCCTGTTTCCGCTCGGGGAAATTCAAAGACGGGGCCTGCCGGTCCAGAATGGGCGCTTCCCGTTCCGCCGCGGCGATTTTACGGAGCCATTCGATGACCTTGATGTCCTGATCAACGCCAATCCGCTGCATCTTGCCGGTCAGGCGCGCGGTGAAAGCGGGTGACCCGTTTGGGCCAGCTTTTGCGGCCGCGGGTGCCGCCCCTGCACCCGTCCCCGCTTTTTCTCCCGCCGGGGAGGTGCTTCCCTCTCCCTGTTCAGCCTTTGCTCCTTCTTCTTCGATCAGGGGCGTTGGCGCCTTTTCATCGACCTTTAGGAGGCGGCCCTGCAGTTGCCGCTCGATATTGCGGATGGTTACGGGGAGGAGACGGTCTCCCTTGGCCTCGATAATCCCAAAGCGGGCGGCGAATTTGGCCAAAGGGGGGTAGGTATCGGTGCTTACGGTTAAGGGGAACTTGTCGGCATTGCTTAGTATTCTCCCTGCCTCGTCTTTGATCTCACCGGGAAGGCGCAATGTCAATTTGGATTTTTCCGGAAAAGGACCGGGAAAAGTCAGATAGGAGACGATCCCCCGCCGTCGGTCGCTGTCGCTGATTTTCACCGGCCATTTCTTTTCCTTCGGGCCGGTAATCACGATCTGTTCGGCGCGTTTCACCGGGATGGGAGCGGTAAAGCGCAATCCCACGGGCAAGATGGGAATGCAGGCACGATCGGCCTTTTCCCGGGTGCACCAGAATTCGGCGCGGAAGGGCTTCCGGGTCCGGAAGGACAATACCTGGTCATTTTCTGTGGCGACACCGCTTTCGGACGCGACACCCTGGCCCCAGATCAGCTTGACCACGGCGGCATCGGGGAAGGCCTGCCTGGCCTGTACGAGGACGACCAACCGTTCATCGCCTTTATGGTTGATGGCCTTGAGGATTTTGCGGCGTTCGTTTCCGGAGACGATGTTGATCCCGATCCGTTCCTTGACGCCGGCCACGGAAAAAAAGACATTCCCGGTAAGGGACGCCTCCCGAGGCGCCGCGTCAAGATAGAGGACGAAGATCTGCCGCTCATCGATCTGTTCGTTCCCTTCATAAGGGACGGAACGAACGACGGCCGGGCCGCCGGTGGAGAACCGGAAGATCTTCGAGCCCGAAACATCGGCGCCGGACAGGGCCTTGACGCCATCTTTCAGACGAAATTCGCACTCCACGCCGCCGGGGAGATCAGCGGCGAAATCATAAGACCAGGTGCGGCTGTCGATCCACCGTCCCTGGCCCTTTCCGGGGCACTGGACGGCAAAGGGGTCGCCGAGCCGGGGATCGCCGAAAGGGACCATGGGTTCGGAAAAAGTCGCCGTTGCCTGACGGACGCCTTTGACGACGCCTTGGGGGCTGAAAGATTTTATTGCGGCTAAGTCCCCGGCGAGGGCGTGATTACCGAGAAAAAAAGAAAAGAGAACAACGGCCCAAAATATCCCCATGCGTATTTGATGCTTCATACTGGTCTCTCCTCTGTAATTATACACGATGAATGACGGGCGGTGAAGTTGTTAACTATTTCTCTGGGATTCTATATACAGGATTTGCCGGGATAATGGCAAGCGACGGTATGGCAAAGGGAAGAAAAATATCTTTGTGACAGTGATGTTTATGAAGTTCCTTCGGGACAATGATCCAGTTCAATAGGCGAGCATATAAAAATTTACTATTACTCCGGCATCCAGAATTGGACTGGATGCCGGATCAAGCCCGGCATGACCTTGATGCCTTTAATTGCCGGAGTAATAAAATCAGGACCTACTTGAGACTGTTTAGGATGTCTCTCGCAATGATCACTCTCTGAATCTGATTGGTTCCCTCATAAATGGACGTGATTCTTACGTCTCTTGCATATCTTTCGATGGGAAACTCTGCGGTGTAACCGTAGCCCCCTAACATCTGGAGCGCCTGGTAGCAGGCCCTTTCCGCCGCTTCTGTTGCGT
>Ga0247842_10007243_pt1 | contig 12101 bp, 8 predicted proteins | sample LaCruzMarch2015__3_FD_192411 | JGI IMG/M metagenome (GOLD analysis project Ga0247842, IMG submission 192411) | Freshwater microbial communities from meromictic Lake La Cruz, Castile-La Mancha, Spain - LaCruzMarch2015_19m | ecosystem: Environmental > Aquatic > Freshwater > Lake | place: Spain...
CTTGTTTTTAGCTGCCGGCGGATAGTTACAGTATTCCGTCACACCCACCAGCCTGTCTTCCAGCCCCAGCGCATAGACAATCTCGGTGTTGGCCGGTGCCAGGGATATTATGCGATCAGCGGGAGGCGCAGGTGTTATGGTGCTGCCCGAGTCATCGATCAGGTCCGCCGGTGCTGCGGGGACGGAGCAAGCGCAAACGCATAACAGAGCGGTCAGCACCAGGCAGCCAAAAGACTTGCCCCAAGTATTTTTCATTTCTCACCCCTGCAATTAATAAAAAACCCCTGCTCCGGGAGCAGGGGGATCGTTAATAAATAACAAATCCCGCCTCCTTACTCCGCGGAGGCAGCTTTTCAGCAGGGTGGCGTTCTGACTTTCACAGTAGGCGGGACTGTACCGGTATTGCGCCGGTTTGCACTCCTTTTAAGCCTGCGGTCACCCGCGGGCGCCCTGCTTCAAATATTCAGTTGGCCTAAAGCATATAGTTTTAGCAGCCTGATGTCAAAGTATTCCCATACGTTGTATTCGTTGCTATTGCGAGAACCTTAACGCTATAATCTATCGCGAGGTCAGATATATGACGTTAAAAAAGATACCGTCCTGGGTCATCGTCCTGTTATTGCTCATAGTCATCGTATCGCTGGCGCTTTGGCTGAGGGTAGTGCTCCCGTACAATCAGGTGTTTGTCGGGGACTGGGTAAAAATGACGGGTGTGGACGCATACTTCTACATGCGCTTGTTTGATAACCTGATTAATCATTTTCCCAATCTTACACAGTTCGATCCTTACTATATATTTCCTGAGGGTCAAAATACCGGCCAGGTACCTATATTTTTTGCCTACCTGATAGCTGCTGTGGCATGGTTGATCGGCCTGGGTAGCCCCGGTCAGCATTTCGCGGATGTGATTGCGGTGTATATACCGCCGATTTTAGCAGCTTTGACCGTCATTCTGGTTTATTTCATAGGTAAAATGTGGGAGAACAGATGGACGGGGTTGTTGGCTGCCCTGATGCTGGCCGTCATGCCCGGCGAGTTCCTTAACAGGTCGCTGCTCGGCTATACCGATCAGCATATTGCTGAAGTCTTCTGGTCCACTCTATTTATACTGTTGGTGATATGGGCCTTTAAGTCAAGTGAAGGCATCGATCCAGCAGCTTTACGGGGAAGGGGATTGAAGACGGTTATCAGACCTGCTGTTGCGGCCATCCTGGGCGGCATCGTTTTCGGAATCTATATGCTGACCTGGGTAGGCGCGCCATTATTTGCGTTGATATTACTGATATTCCTGGCTGTCAGGATTATCATGGATTATTTCAAGGGACACAGCACTGTCATAACGGGCGCCATAGGCGCCGTGATATTTGTAACCGGGCTGCTGGTTTATTTACCGGGTAAATCGAGCCTTTTTACCCTTTTGTCATTATTTGGGGCCATAGCAGTGATTGCTGTCCTGGTAGTCATGGCTGAGATCATGGCCAGGCAGAAAATAAGGGGTGTGTATTTCGTTTCAGCGATAGCCGGATTGGCCTTAATCGGCGCCCTTGCAACATATATATTTGCGCCGGACATATTCGCCTCAGCCGTAGGACATTTCATGGGTGTTTTCGGCTGGAATCCTAATACCACCATAATGGAGGTACAGCCGCTTTTGCTGCAGCAGGGGCAGTTTACTCTTGCTGTGGCGGTAGGCAACTATACTTCGGGCTTATTGCTGGGAGTTGCGGGGCTGGTTCTCCTGATATGGAGGGCTGTGAAGAAGCCGACTTCTACGGATTTGCTGATAATCATCTGGGGCTTGACGATCTTTATGGCCAGCCTGGCGATGCGGCGTTTCTGTTACTACTTCTCCGTAAATATTGCACTGCTATCCGGATATTTTGCCTGGTGGATTCTTCAATTAGCCGGTTTTGGCAAAGAACACGCTGCGGTTGTTGTAGAGCAGCCGATAAAAAAGACCAAGGCTGCCAGGAAAAGACAGGCTACTGTTGTAAAGCGGGATAAGGCCCGGCCTGTAGTTATGGGAATGACACTGATACTGGTCCTGGCAGCGATGATATACCCCAATTTAGGACCTCTTCCGGATGGGGAGAAGCCATCGATTGACCTCGCCACACGCCCTTTATTTGCGCCATCGGATGCGTGGTGTGAATCGCTAGATTGGATGAGGGTAAATACGCCGGAACCGTTGGGGAACGCCGATGCATATTATAAGCAATTTAAATCTCCCGGTACCATCGGTGGGTTTGTTTCCCCGAGCAGTGACTACGGAGTATTAGCCTGGTGGGATTATGGCTATTGGATAACGCGTATAGGGAGGCGAATACCATTTTCAAATCCCGGGACGTCGGCAACAAGGGGGGAAGCTCAATTCTTTACTGCCCAGGATGAGGTAATAGCTGAAAACTTTACCAAAGACATGAATATACGATATGTGATTGTGGATAATGAGATCGCCTCATATGATGCTAAATTTTACGCATTACCGCTCTGGGTAGGCAGTTCCTACAAGGCATATTATGACGTATACCTGGAAAAGCAGAATGACAAGTATATACCGGTGCTGCTGTTTTATCCTGAATACTATCGCAGCATGGTAGTCCGCTTGTACAACTTCGACGGCAAAGAGGTCGTGCCTGAGGCGGTAAATGTCATAGGCTACAAAGAAATGGCTCTGAGCGATGGAAATAAGTATAAAACCATTACAGAGAAAAAGAAGTTCAATTCTTACCATGAAGCTGAGCTATTTGTTAATAGCAAGCCACCGGGAAGTTACAGAATTGTCGGGGAGGATTCATTCAAGAGTCCTGTTCCTCTGGACGCATTGAAGAACTACAAGTTAGCTCATGGTTCCACTCAAAAGACAGTTTCCGGATCAGGAACAACATCATTGATAAAAATATTTGAATATCAGCCGTAAATTATTAAAAGCTGTAAAGATAATTTGAGCACAGTCAGAAATATAGCAAAAAACACGGCAGTCCTCTTTATCGCCCAGGGCATAAGTTACGGTCTTGGTTTTATATACACGATATATTTAGCCCGATATCTCGGTCCTTCTGAATTTGGAATTCTCTCATTTGCCATGGCATTTGCCACCGTATTTTCTGTTTTTGCTGATATAGGCATCCAGACGATTATTGTCAGAGAAGTCGCACGTGAAAAATCGCTATTGATGAAATATATAGCCAACGTCACGTTGATCAAGATTATCCTTGGTATAGCAACATTCGGATTGATTGCATTAACGATAAATATACTTGGCTATCCACAAAGTACTGTAGCAGTCGTTTATTTAATAGGCATTATGGTGATTCTCAATACATTTAGCCAGATGTATTACTCCGTTTTTCAGGCCTTTGAGATGATGGAATATATGGGTATTGGCCTTATATTGCAGGCATTACTGGTCTTGGTAGGTGTACTGGCGGCTATTAACCTGGGTTATGACATTTTATCGTTTGCTCTAATATATTGCCTCACAAGCTTTCTTGTGCTGTCATATAACCTGTTTGTTTTTAGGTTTCACCCTTTCAAAAAAGTTAATGCCCCATTACACACGTTAGTGGAATTTGACTGGTCATTCTGGAAAGCCACCATTTATCAGGCCATACCTTTTGCATTGAGCACCATCTTTGTCAATATCTATAGCTGGCTGGATACAGTAATACTCTCCTCTATGAAGGGAGGCGAGGTGGTTGGTTATTACAATGCTGCATATCGTATAGTAGCGGTTATATTATTTTTACCCTCCGCTTTTATGGGGGCAATTTTACCTATAATGGCTCGTTTACACGTTACCTCTGGTGACGCATTAAAGCTCTCGTTGGAAAAATCGTGTAAATATTTGTTCATCATGGGTCTACCAATAACTGTCGGGATATTCATACTGGCTCCACACATTATTGATCTTGTTTATGGCCAGCAATATGCGCCGGCAACTACCGCTCTGCAAATACTGGCGCCCTCGATTTGGGTCATATTTATTAATATGGTTTTAAACACTTATTTGAATTCAATAAATAGGCAAAGTATCAGCGCTAAGATATTCTTTGTTTGTGCTGTTATAAGTATTGTTATGAACATAACACTTATTCCGCAAAGCAGTTTTATTGCTACCAGTGGGATCCGCACGGCAATAGAATATACAGGTTGTATTCTAGCGTTTTTCAGCATATTAAAAGAGGGATATAAAGTTTCCAGTAAAAATACTGTCATATTAGTAGTAAAAGTACTAATTGCCAATATTTTAATGGGCTTTTTTGTTGCGTATCTGTCCGATCAGAATTTAGCGCTGGTGATAATATTATCTGCTATATTGTATTTTTCACTAATAGTAATATTGCGAGTATTTGATAATACAGATTTTGAAATGGCTGAGAGGTTAATAGGGAAAACCAAGTTATAGTATACTCACAAAGTATGAATGTAAGATAGTATGAATATATCTGTTAAAGATTTAATGATATTTATTGACCCCCCATACTCAGAGTTTTATCAAAATGAGCTATTTAGCGAAAACTCTAATTTGAACCGAGATCAGCAATCTTCTCCGTTCATCTTTCTCAGGGAAAAACTCAGATCGCGAGGGATATCAGTTAATACTGCCGACTACCTACTTAATAATAAATTGGCTGGAGCAGTGAACATATATAGTTCACTGGGAATAATTGAAAATTACAGGTCATTAATCAGTAGTGGCGGAGTATATATGCAATCATTCTATATACTCGAACCACCCATTATATCTCCACATCTTTACCGTGAAATAGATCATCTAACGAAGTATTTTAAACAAGTATACGTTTTTAATATAGAAGGAACAGGATATGAAAGGTGCTTTGATAGACAACGAAATTTGAGAAAAATGTTCTATCCACAAGCGCGAAGCAATATTATAGAAAATCTCTGGATGAATAAAGATAGAGATTTTATGACTATGATCAATTCGAATAAAACAGCATCTTTAAATCTGCAATTAAAAAGAGGTCAAAAACCTTTGAGTCTAAGAATTATACTCAACAACTATTCAAATGTTAATGAACTCTACTCCGAAAGGATCAGGGCAGCAGTTGAACTAAATAACATGTGTAGCGTTGACCTTTATGGATTTGGATGGGATTCGTCTTTATATCAAACCATACGTAAAATACTTGGTAGCAACGCGTTTCCCCATATGTACTGGAAAAACAGAAAATTGATAAAAGCCATGTATAAAGGTCGTGCTGAATCAAAATATGAAACATTGAGTCGATATAAGTTTGCTATTTCGTTTGAAAATATGGCATTGCCTGGCTACATAACAGAAAAGATATTTGACTGTTTGTTTGCTGGGACCATTCCCATCTATCTGGGTGCTCCAGATATTGAAAAATATGTACCGAAGAACTGCTTTATAGACATGCGTGATTATCGTAACTATAAAGAGTTGTATAGTTACGTATCTAATCTATCAGACAAAGAAATCTTATCCTTTAAAGAAGCTGCGAGAAGTTATTTGTTATCTGAGCAGTATCAGCCTTTTGCCAAGGAGAGATTTGCTCAGCAGTTTGAATCAGACTTGATGGAGACACTCAAGGTAAATAATATTGATCTTGTTGATATGTAGCTGATTTGATTGGTGTACATGGGATACTAAGCACAGGGGTGGTCACATTCAATCTAAAATTTGCTGCTAAGTGGGGTAAGGTCAGTAAGGGCCTAATACTGACATATCATAAAAAGATAGAATGGAAAAAGTTACTGTAAGCATAATCGTCCCCACATTTAATCGTCCTGATTTGATACGAAGGGCCATATTAAGTGTTTTAAATCAAACATATACAAAATTTGAAATAATAGTGGTCATTGATGGTGCTGATGATGATACTTTAGCAGTACTGAAAGATTTTAAAGAAGAACGAGTAAGGCATGTCATCCATGAAAAAAATAGGGGAGTGTCAGCAGCTCGTAATACAGGCATCCTAGCTGCTCGCGGTAAATACATAGCTTTGTTGGATGACGATGATGAGTGGATGCCTAGTAAACTGGAGAAACAGGTAGCAGCAGCGGATAATACCGTGCCGGAAATTGGGGTGATCTATACCGATTATCTGGAATACGATGATGAAAGCCATACCGTCAATTATAAAGAACCTTTAGACGGTAGAAGAGATGCACATGAACAAATATGTCAAGGTGGTTGCATCACACCATCCGTATCATTAATAAAGAAAGAATGCTTAATGAGAGTGGGGTTATTTGATGAGGGATTAAAGCGATGCGAGGACTGGGAATTATGGTTGAGGATTTCTGAATACTATAAATTTATGAAGATTTCCGAACCTCTTGTCGTATATCATATAGTGCAGGGGCGCTTGTCTGATGACGTATCGTTACATTTAAAATTTAAAGAAGCTGTCTCGTTAAAATATTTGATAAACAATAGAAAATCGTTAGCCCATAACGTATTTTATTTAGGGATTAAATGGTATGATTTGGGTGAGCATCGTTTAGGTCAAAAATATATATATGAGTCCATTAGGTTGGACCCTATTAATTTGATGTATGCTGGTGCGGCGGTAGCAACTCTGGGTGGATCCAAAATCTACATGTTTACAAATAATGTTTACAAGAAATTGCGCATGGTAATAAATAGAAGAAGCCGTTTGCCCCATTAAAGGAAATATACCTATGGGAACAACCGATAACGAAGATTATATATTACAAAATTCTGTTTTCAATCCTAAAAAGGAGTAAATAGTTGAGTTGGCTTTCAACAAAAAGGATCCTTGTGAGTGGTGGCGCTGGTTTCCTGGGAACACAAGTGGTGAAAAAGCTTAAGGAAGCAGGATGTAAAGAAATCTATGCACCCAGAAGTAAAGAGTATGATTTAGTAAATAATGAAAACGTGAGAAGGTTATATCTTACTTTGGAGCCTCAAGTTGTCATTCATTTGGCCGCCGTGGTCGGCGGTATTGGCGCAAATAGAGAAAATCCCGGGGTATTTTTCTATGATAACCTGATGATGGGTGCGCAGCTTATGGAGCAGGGTAGACTTCATAATGTTGAAAAATTCACAGCTGTCGGTACGATTTGTGCGTATCCTAAATTTACCAAGGTACCTTTTAAAGAGGAAGATTTGTGGAATGGATATCCAGAGGAGACCAATGCTCCCTATGGTTTAGCAAAAAAAATGCTTTTAGTTCAAGCTCAAGCTTATATAACACAATATAATTTCAATGCAATCTATCTTCTACCGGTGAATCTTTATGGGCCGGGAGATAATTTCAGCCCGAAATCTTCCCATGTTATCCCGGCAGTAATAAAAAAATGTTTTGATGCAATGAATAATCGGGAAGACAGGATAATAGTTTGGGGAACCGGCAACGCAACCAGAGAATTTCTTTATGTTGAAGATGCTGCAGAAGCAATTGTACTTGCCACTGAAAAGTATAATAAACCTGAGCCGCTCAATATTGGGGCTGGTTTCGAGATAAGTATTAAGGATCTGGCAAACTTGATAGCAAAGTTAACTGGTTTTCAGGGAGAGATTGATTGGGATACCACGAAGCCGGATGGACAGCCAAGAAGATGTCTGGATGTGTCAAAGGCTGAGATAGAGCTTGGATTCAAGGCAAAAACTAGCTTTGAAGAAGGATTACGTAATACCATTGAATGGTATAGAAAGTCACTTTAAGACAATATCCTCTAGCAATATTAGGGCTAACGTCATGGGAGTCAGAGGACGATCGATTGAGATCTATAACTGAAGATCACGCTAAAGTCTATTGCCCACGATAATACACGTAATTTTTAAAAACCATGAACGATACAGTCGATATCAGTGTAATAATCCCAACATATAACAGGGCAAGTTTATTAGCAAGAGCACTAAATAGTGTTTTAAATCAAACTTATCGTAGTATTGAGGTCATTGTAGTTGATGATGGGTCACAGGATGGCACGGAAGAATCTGTGAAACGGATCAATGATAAGAGGATACGTTATATAAAGCATGAAAAGAACCGTGGTGTATCTGCAGCAAGGAATACAGGGATTGATAAGGCAAAGAGCAACTACATAGCGTTTTTAGATAGCGATGATGAGTGGCTTCCGGATAAATTAGGCAAACAAATACAAGTCTTTAAAGATTTGGATTCCTCCTACGGCGTGGTTTATTCAGACCATAAAGACCTCGCAGAAAGAAGTGGGGTATCTATGACTGCGTCAAAAATAAACCGTGACGGCAATATATTCTACAATCTGCTGCGGTTATTAATGTTCGTCAGTCCAACCTGTTGTATCGTGAGGAGGGAATGCTTTGACATGGTAGGTGTTTTTGATGAGGACATTAACATTAATGTTAGAGAAGACACCGATATGTTTCTCAGGATAGCAAAGTTATATAAATTTAAGTATGTCGATGAATGTTTGGCAATCGTTCATCATGATGCGCCATTTAGCCTCGCGTCAGATATTGAAGTAGTTATAAGTAGTCTGGTTGCCTTATTTGATAAGTACCGTGCCGATATTATTTCGGATAAGAGCGCATTAACAAATTTCAATCTGGCTATAGGGCATAATATGTGTAAGGCCGGCAAATTTGCCGAGGGACGAAAATACCTCTGGCGATCGATCCGAGCTGATCCCCTTGATGTTCGTGCCTATGTAAGTTATGTGGTGAGCTTGATTAATCCCGGCAACTACAACAGGCTGTTTACCTTATATGGAAACATGAAGCATTCAGCAGGTAAAAATCGACCCGACTAATACATGGCTCTCAAAAGATAATAAAATGACTGATAGCAAGTTTTGCCGGATAAAATAATAATCTTCGCAGAATAATCACATATAACAGAGCAAATGGAATTAATCGTAATTTGCGGCCATCATGATGAGCGAATATAAAACCGTGGTTAGCGTTATCATGCCGACTTTTAACCGGGAACACCTGATATCGCGAGCTGTTGGCAGCGTGCTCAACCAGACGTTCCGGGACTTTGAACTGATTATTGTAGATGACGGCTCCCGCGATAATAGCGGGGAAGTAATACGTGAATTCAATGATAGTCGAATAAACTATATACGTCACGAGAAGAATCGGGGAGTCGCGGCCGCACGAAACACCGGAATAAAGGCAGCCAGAGGTGAATATGTAGCATTTTTGGACAGCGATGACGAATGGCGTCCGCAAATGCTGTACAGGCAGATCAAAGCATTCGGGGAAGCGTCGTCAGATGCAGGCGCGGTCTATACCGATATGATAAATATCGATAATAATAAAACCAGAAGCTTGTATGGCAGGCGCGCGAAAGAGGGTAATCTACACAAAGCTATATTGAAGGGTTTCCCTGTATATTTGCAGACAATAATGGTCAAAAAGGCTTGCCTGGATCAGATAGGCTTGTTTGATGAGGAATTTACAATTGAAGAAGACTATGACTTTATGATCAGGTTATCGGGTAAATTTGAATTCAAATATATCAGGGAGCCGCTTGCAGTCAGGCATCTAATGCCGGATAGTGTTTCGGTCAAAAGTATGGACAATATATTGAACCTTGAAAAACTCTTGAGGAAACACTTTGATGAAATCAACAGGGATCGCTCAATCCTTGCATCACACTATTTTATACTGGGGACTTTTTTATGCCTGTTAAACAGGCTTTCAAGGGGAAGGGAATATTATTTTAAGGCAATTAAAGCATATCCAGCGGATATCAGGCCTATATTGGGTCTTATGGGTTCCGTATTCGGATATACCATCTATAAACGGGCTTTTGATACTTACGCATCAGTAGAATATCTGGTTACTCACTGATTCGTTATATTATGAATAATTATATCTCTGCTAAGTACCCTGTTGTTGAGATCATTATCGTCAACTGGAACGGATTACCCGATACCATCGAGTGTATTGCTTCGATGAAAAAGATCACATACCCCAATTATAAGATCACGGTCGTAGATAACGGCTCTGCCGGCAATGACTCAGCTATGTTAGAACAGGAATTCGGCGATTATATAGATGTTATTAAAAGTACCCGGAATCTTGGTTTTACGGGCGGATGCAATATCGGCATTCGACAAGCCCTGGATAAAGGATCCGATTATGTGTTGCTGCTCAATAACGATACCGTTGTAGCCTCTGATTTCCTGTCTGAAATGATAAAAGCGGCTGAGTCAGATAAGGAGGTCGGGATCGCAGGGGCAAAGATATATAACTATGGTACCAATCAGATTCAGTTTGTGTGGGGAGGCATCGATTTTTATCGGGGGCAGCCCACGTACACGCCAAAATATGTGATAGAAAGATTCAGGGAAGGTCCGATAGATAAGGGACAATATGATGATCTGAAATATGTGGACTGGGCTTCCGGTTGTTCCCTTCTGATCAAATCCGATCTCATTAAAACAATCGGGGTCCTGGATGAAACGTTTTTTGCACTTTTAGAGGAGGTTGAATATTGCACACGGGCACGTAAAAGCGGTTATAAGGTCGTTTATGTGCCGGCAGCCAAGGTCTGGCACAAATGGGGTAAATCAACAGGCGTCGTCAGTGGCTTTACAGTATATTACGGCACAAGAAATCGGTTCTGGCTTATGAAGAAATATGCTTCGAAATGGCAGCATTGTTGTTTCAATATTTATTTCTTCGGATTATATACGTGGTTTGCTGTCGCATACTATATGCTGTTTGCCAGAAATCCCCGGATCGTCATCGACTTATTTCATGGGATAAGAGATGGTGTGGCCGGAAGCAATATTTATGCGCCTGAAATATTACCTGATCAGTAGAACTTTCGCTCCATCGTTTACATAGATGGTATTGCTTTGCCCCCAATAGCCCATTAATACAGGATCCTGGTAAATCTTAACACTTCGTCTCAAACCGGCGCCCGTCGGGAAAGTGAGCTCTCCCTTTTGAGTATTCCAGTCTGTCAAATAGATGAAGCAGCCACTAGATGGCGTTCCTTCGTTTAAATATTGCAACCGGCCGGGAAATCTATTAAGCATCAATATTTTATGCGCATGATAATCTGTAAATGCTGTGCTATCGGTGCTTGACTCATTTGACAACCACTCCGCTCCCGCCCCGTCTTTTGTATTAAATATACCTGCCAGATCTATGCGATAGCTGCTGAGCGCAATAGAGTAAGGTGTATCGACCTTATCAGTTACGGACTGGCCGGTGATTTCGTAAAGGAAGCCGGATGCTGCTAAGAAATAGGGTATCAAGATTATTAGAGTGAAGACTATTTTAAATCCCGCAGGGCTATCGTCGGAATAATTCAGAACAGGCGGACTATGCCGCAAACGATGGACCAAAGACTTAATTGCCAGCCACATCGCTTCGCCCCCGAGTACGCAGAACGGGGCAAGCATTATCAATGTCAGATGGTACCAGCGGGTTGTGTTGAGCCGGTCGGCAAATCCGGGGATAACCACGCATGCCATGAGTAGAAGTACACTGGTAATGCTCAGAGCTATATATTCAAGCCGGATTTTAAGATTTCTGGGACAGAAAAGTAGACGTAAACAACCGATAACGATAAAAATCTGAACTATATATTGCAGTATCCTGAAAACCTGGCCCTGCCAGGAAACAAACATGAAATCCATTCCGAACGCCGCCCTGATCAGGTTATCTGTTTGGCCTGTATGAAACAAGGATGACCAGGACGTCTGACTAACAAATACGCCAACGATTTGATCACCCAACCGGCTCGAGTACTTCATCCACAGGCCGGTCAGCAGCTCCAGATTAACTCCGGATGACATAACGCTGTAACCGATGAACACAAAGACGATGAAAAATGCAAACGGTATAAGGATGATTTTTATGGGCAAACTCCCGCCCGCTTTACTATCAAGCTGTGGAGGCAGGCCGCCGGTCTTCCTGGTCAGCCACCTCCAAATTTTGATGAACACCTTGCTTCTGAGTACAAGCATCAGTGGCACTAGTGCGATCATATAGATAAGACTGATGATACCCAGTGTATAGTGGGATACGGCTATAGATATCATAAAAATAGTTAGCATGACTATCTTGGGGATGGGATTAACCTTCCTGTCTATCAGTAGTAGGATAACCAATACAAAAAATAGCTCGGCCACCTGCT
>Ga0247842_10007244_pt1 | contig 12100 bp, 5 predicted proteins | sample LaCruzMarch2015__3_FD_192411 | JGI IMG/M metagenome (GOLD analysis project Ga0247842, IMG submission 192411) | Freshwater microbial communities from meromictic Lake La Cruz, Castile-La Mancha, Spain - LaCruzMarch2015_19m | ecosystem: Environmental > Aquatic > Freshwater > Lake | place: Spain...
CTAATGGAAGGAAAGGAAAGGGAATAGTGTTTGACGGTGTGAATGATTATGCAGAAGCATTGGATTCTAATTTAGTGATAAATGGCGATTCGTCATTTTCCATTATGGCTTGGTTTAAGACTACAAAATTGTATACTACTACTGATCCTAATGTAGGTGGAAGAATTGTCACATTGTATCAAAGTGTTGCCGGCAGTTATAGTTCTAAAGTCCTTATTGGAGCATATGGCAATGGCACTGATACTTTGTTTGCAGGAGCTAATACTGGGACTGGAACTGTATTGGCAAGTTTGACTGGCAGCAAATTTAATGACGGTGCTTGGCACAATTTTATTATTTCTTATAATAAGGATACTGATTTGCTTTTCGTTTATTTGGATGGTGTCAACAGAGTAACTCAAAATTTTGGAACAATCAATAGCTCAGGAAATGAAAAATTAAAGATAGGCGTCTTTAATCCAGCGGGAACAAATGTAACTGCAGGATGGTTTAATGGCTCCATTGACGAGGTACAAATTTGGGACAAAGCTTTGACTCCTTCAGATGTCAACATCCTTTACCAGCGCGGCAGTTTGCGTTATTCCTTGCTCCGCGGTACTATAGCTTCTGACGTTAACTCTTCAATGGTCGTTGACCTTAACGACACGGTTTTCAGCGATTTTAATGCTGTTGACTTGAATGCTCCGTCAACTCCAAGCGCTCCGACCGTTAATAATGCGTCCACTAGTACGTTGGACGTGAATTGGAGTGCAGTTTCTGACAATGGTTCAATGTATTATTACCGCGTTAAAGCGAAAGATTACGAGGGAAACGACCAGAATGCCTGGAGCGGGACTGACTCTAATACAGTCACTGCAGGAATTTGGCAGTATTGGGCGACTGGAACTCACTTGACAGGGCTTGATGTCAACACGCAGCACTGCTTTACTTTGAAAGCGCAGGACAATGCAGACAACAATTCTGCAGCATCCTCGCAAGCCTGCAAGTACACTTTGGCGAATGTTCCAAGCATTTCAAGCGTGACTTGCGCTTACTCCGGCGGATTCCAATGCACTGTTGAGTTCAATATGAACTCAAACCCTGCTGGAACAAGCTATTACATTGACGAGAACACTGGCAATTCAGGAGGCTCTGACTCTGGCTGGATTACTGCGGCTTCCCCTTACGTTGACACTGGCTTGGCTGCCGGTACCCAGTACTGCTATAAGATAAAGGCAAGGAATGGAGACTTGGTTGATTCTGGCTGGAGCTCTCAAGTCTGCAGCGATCAGTCAAATACTTCTCCAATAGTGAATTACATCAGGATTTGCGACAATAATTCAAGCTGCGGAAACATCAAGACTCTCAACCCTGGAGATGCGTTTGTATTGGACGTGAATGTTTTTGACCCTGACAATGACTTGAATTGGGATTCTGCAAGGATTGAATTCTATCCAACCGCAGACTCTAATGGAGTTGCTGCAGACTGGGACCACATTGCGCTTGTCCCTCCAACAATTACTGCCTCAGAATACGGCTGCAATTCTGGAACTTCAGGAAACGGGGACTCGAATTGCTTCTCAATAACTTCTGCAAACTGGAGCACGAAGTTCGCCAAGGGCGGGGCTGACGTTTATGCAAGGGTCTGCGACACTCACGGCGGATGCGGCTATTGGGAGCTTGCCTATAGCGCTGGAGTTTCAGGAATTCTGGTCAACGCGCTTGCGTCAAGCATTTCATTCGACAATAATTTCAGCTTTTCAGCAGCGCCTGACACCAACAACAATGCCTTGACTTCTGCTGCCAGCAATGATTACTTGCTTGTCACAAACACCAGCAATGTCTCGATAGACTTGAACATGCTTGTGGGCGATTTCACTTCCGGCTTAAACACAGTCGGCTATTCCAACATGCACTGGAAGTTGACTTCAGGAGCGCCTGGAACTTACTTTGCCTCAAACTTTGCGACAGGAACTGGCGGAGTCGTGAAAACAGGCCTGACTAGGGGAACTTATCCAACAAGTGCAACGCAAACAATTTATGCATGGATGAACATTCCATTGGGGACTCCTTCAGGAACTTACACTGGCTCTTATGACTTTTACACGAAGGAATCATGATGAAGAAAGAATTGCTTTCAGTGTTTTTTCTCCTTGCCTTTGCGGCGTGCCTTGCAGGCTTTGCAAGCGCGAGCATCGGAATTGGATTGTCAGACCCCAAGTATGAGGCCCAAATGGTCGAGTCAAGGACTTATTACTTCAGCTTCACAGCGCACAACACTGGAGACGGCGCTGGAACTTATTCAGTCAATGCATTGATTGACGGAAAGGAAATTTCAGGAATTTTTGACGTGAATTATTCAATAAGGGAATTCACTTTGGAGCCGAATGCAACAAAGCTTTTCTGGATTTCACTGACGCCCGTGCAAAGTTCAGGAAATGTTGAGGCAATTGTCGAGCTTTCAAGAAAGCCTGACAGCGTTTCTGAAGGCGCTTCAACCATTGGGTTGCATGCGCGCTCTTCAATAAAGGCAAGCCTTGTTCTGCAAGGGCCTGCAAGCAGTTTTGAAACAATTCCTGCATGGTATTCTGGAAATTTTCCGGCTCCAGAAGCTCCAATACTCAATCCAGCGGCAGTGAAGGCTTTGGAGGCGAGGAATTCAGGCGCAAGCGCGAATGAAATTGTTCCAGGAGTTGAAGTGCTGCTTGAAAGCAGAAGTTCTGAAAATTTTGGAAGCACAGAATCTGCAAATGCATTGGAAGAATTTGGAAATCAAGGGTTTGAAAACTTTGCGCCTGTAGAATCTGAATTTGAAGTCTCAAAAAAATTCACTGTGCTGAAAACAATCGACTCAAGCCTTGCGGAAAGCTTTTCGACAAAAGTTGATGTTTCAATAAAAAACAATTCCGCAGGAAAAGTTTCTGGAATTGCAGCGTTTGAAAAAGTCCCAAAAAATTTTGAAGGCATTGTTTCAGGAATTGGCGGAAACGTGCTGGCCGAAGGAACTGGTGAAAGCATTTTCTTCAAGGCCGCAAGCATCGGGGAATTGGATGCTGGAGAAAGCGCGGAATATTCTTTCGAAATCAACGCAATGCTTGAAGAGGCAGACTTTGCAGGAGTAAAAACAGTCCTTTTGCAGCCTGTTGAAGGCAATCCTGCAGGGGGAAATCCTGCTACTGAAGCAAGCAAGGGAGTCAAGGAGGCAGGAAGCATTGGTGCATTCCTGCCATTAATAGTAATTATAATAGTGGCATTGATTCTTGCGTTCGGGCTTTTCCTTGCAAGGCGCGCCCCAAATCTTCAAAAAAAGTCCGCGCCTGCCAAAACCGGCGAAAAAAGGAATCCTGCGCCTTCAATGCAGAAAAAAGCCCGCTGAAGTGCTATAAAAAGATATTTGTGCAAAAAAAAAACAGTTGTGTTTTCAAACCGGTTTAAAAGGGAGAATTCAGCATTACTGAGAAAAAAATGGTTTTTTTTCTTGTTTCAGTACTTTTTGGGCTTTTATGGGCTGGAAAAGTGCAAAACAAAATATTATAAACTCGAAAGCAGTAATAAAAAAAGATTAAATTTTTGCAAAAAAATTGAACAGGTGTTGTAAACGAAATTTTTCAAAGCTCTATTATCCTTTATTCTCATTTTATCATTCGCGGGCTTCGGCCTTTGCTACACTTCGCAGGCAATTGTCTCCAACATTGTGCCTGACGTTAACATTGTTTCTCCCAATACAGCCATAAATATTTCCGGAATTTTTCCAGTTGATTTTAATGTCATTGACCCGAATCATGATGACTTGAACTTCAAGCTTGCTTATTCTTCCACTGCCGGAAGCTTTCAGAATGTGATTGTCACCAATTCCAGCCTTTCGAGCCTTTGCACCACTACGAATTGGGTGAGGACTACTCGCTGCACTTATTCGTGGAACACTGCCGGAGTTCAGGGAGTTTATTACTTGGACATTAATGTGTTTGATTCGAGGCTCGCTGGCCATACTGACCCGTCAGACAGCAATTTTACAGTCAACTTTGCCCCTTTACAGCTTAGAACAGACTACGTCAACACATATGCTCTCAAGTCAGGCCTTGGCGGAATGGACATAAACTGGGCAATATCAGCGGAGAGACTGGCTTCAAGCTTTACAGGAGCTCCAATGCAGGGCTTAATTGGACAAACATTGCAACGCTCGCCGCAGACGTCAACACTTATAGAGACACAGGCGTTGGAGACAACAATTCCTTGATTTACAAGGTCAGTGCAACCAACGGCGCCTTTGAGTCAACTTATTCTAATGCTGATTCCAATATCACTGTCGACCGCTCTGCACCCACTGTGCCTGCAAACTTCAAGACCACTAGAGTGGGAAGTGCGACAACTCTCCGTGCAGACATTAACTGGGGCGTTTCAGACGACAATTCATCCTATGCCCAGCTTGTGGACAAGAACCTGTTTGGCTACTGGCGCTTTTCAGAATTCGCAGGCAATTTTGCCTCTGACTCAAGTGACAGCATGAACAATGCCTTTTCAGTCAACACTTCAATAGTTCCTGGAAAAATGGGCAATGCACTCTCATTTAACGGCACTACTGCATATGCAACAGCCGCAGACAGCAACGCGCTTGATTACAATGCATCCTTAACTCTTTCAGTGTGGATAAAGACAACACAGGCTGCGTCAACAACAGCTGCAATTGCGGGAAAGGGCTTTTTCTCCGCAAGCGTCAACGGCTATGGCATTTATCTTGACTCAAACGACTCCTATCACGTGAGATTCCAGACGAGGACAGGAGCAACCAATGTGACGGCCGATGGAGGCATAGTCAACGACGGAAAATGGCACAATGTCACTGGCGTCAGGAACTCAAGCACTAACGGAACGCTGATTTACGTTGACGGCGTCCTGAAGGACACTAACACGCAGTCAGCGCTCACAAACATGTCAAGCGACAAGAATTTCGGGATAGGCGCTGCCTATGTCGGCTCAAGCTGGATGAATTTCTTCGCAGGATTTATTGATGAAGTCATAGTGTTTGACAAGGCATTAAGCGCCACTGACGTGAACACGCTTTATACTATTGGAGCACGACGCTATGATTTGACGCGCTCCACCAATGGCGGCACAAGCTACACTCCGAGGGCTTCGTTTTATGACACTAACACTTTTGCTGATTTGACTGCTTTGGATTTGAATGCTCCGACTGTCCAGAGTTTGACTGCTGTTACGGCCAATACTCCAACGCAATTGACTCCGGGCTGGAGTGCGGCCACTGACCAGGGTTCCTTGTATTTTTACAAGCTCGGGGTAGTTGGCTATTACGGCAATGATTCAAACACTTCTGCAGACAGCAACACAATCAATGCTGGTTTGCATGCTACTAAGCCTTATTTTTTGAATTGCTATTCGGGCGGTGCCACCACTGTTTGCACTTCCGGCGAGAATGACGCCAAGGATGCAAATGTGAATGCCACTTCGAGCGCTGTGACCGGGCTTGATGTGAATAAGTCTTATTGTTTTACTTTGAAGTCCAGGGATGCTGCCTTGAATGAAAGCGCTGCATCCTCGCAGTCTTGCAAGTACACTTTGGCGAATGTCCCAAGCATTTCAACAGTGAACTGCACTTATGCAAGCGACTTTAGGTGTGTTGTATCTTTTGATTTTAACGGGAATCCTTCAACGACTAGCTATTATATTGATGAGACTACCAGCGCTTCCGGCGGAACTGATTCTGGCTGGATTAATGCTGCTTCGCCTTACACTGACACTGGATTGGCGACTGGAACGCAGTACTGTTATACCATTAAGGCCAGGAATGGAAACTTGGTTGAGTCTGGCGTGAGCGCCCAGGTTTGCGGAACACAGCCTAACAATGAGCCATTGATCAATTGGATACAGGTTTGCGACAGCAATTCAAGCTGCGGAAACAGCAAGACCTTGAATCCTTCAGACACTTTTGTGATTGACGTGAATGTTTTTGACCCTGACAATGATTTGAACTGGGACTCCACAAGGCTTGAGCTTTACCCTACTGCAGACTCGAATGGTGTTGCTGCGGATTGGGATCACATTACATTGAATCCTGCCACAGCTACGGCTTCACAATATGGCTGTGATGCCGGAACTTCAGGAACTGGAGATGACAATTGCTTTTCAGTAACTTCAAGCGATTGGACAACCAAGTTTGCCAAGGGCGGTACTGACGTTTATGCAAGGGTCTGCGACACTCACGGCGGATGCGGAAACTTGGAATTGACTTCCGGAATAACAGTCAATGCCTATCCTCAGGGATTTGGCTTTGATGAGAACTTCAGCTTTTCAGCAGCCCCTGACACCAACAACAATGCCTTGACTTCTGCAGGAAGCAATGCTTATTTGCTTATGACCAATACAGGCAATGTCTCGATTGACTTGAACATGCTTGTTGGCAATTTGACTTCAGGCTCTGACAACATCACTTACAATAACATGCATTGGAAGCTCACTGCCGGAGCGCCTGGAACTTACTTTGCCTCAAACTTTGCGACAGGCACTGGCGGCGTAGTGAAAGCAAGCCTTTCAAGAGGATCCTATCCTACAAACGGCACAGATACATTGTACGCTTGGCTGAATGTCCCTCTCGGAACTCCTTCAGGAACTTACACTGGAACCTATAACTTCTATTCAAAGGAATCATGATGACAAAAAAAGCATTGCTTTCAGTGTTTTTCCTTCTTGCCTTTGCGGCGTGCTTTGCGGGCTTTGCAAGCGCGAGCATCGGAATTGGATTGTCAGACCCAAAGTATGAACTGCAAATGGTCAAAGCAAGCACTTATTACTTCAGCTTCACTGCCAACAATACTGGAGACAGCGCCGGAACCTATGTCGTTGATGTTCTTGCGAATGGCGGGGAGTTTGCCGATTTTTTTGACGTCAATTATTCCACTGATGAATTCACTTTGGAGCCCAATGCAACAAAGCTTTTCTGGGTTTCTTTGAGGCCAAGGCTGGATTCTGGCTCTATTGAGGTCATTGTCGAGCTTTCAAGAAGGCCTGACAGCGTTTCTGAAGGCGCTTCAACAATCGGATTGCACGCGCGCTCTTCAATAAAGGCAAGCCTTGTTCCGCAGGGCCCTCCAAGCAGTTTTGAGACAATTCCTCCATGGTACAGCGGAATTTTCCCTCCTGCAGAGGCTCCAATACAAAACCCAGAGGCTTTGAAAGTCCTTTTGGGCCAGTCAAGAAACCCTCCAGGAACTACAGTCGTGTTTGAAAGGGCATTGGTCCAGGAATTGGGCGCTGACGAGTTTTCAAGGATTCTCCAGACTTACGGGGCCAGCGAAAAAGGCTTCATAGGGTCTGCGGGCTCTTTTGAAGTTTCAAAAAAATTCACTGTTTTGAAAACAATCGACTCAAGCCTTGCATTGAGCTTTTCAACATTTGTTGAAGTCACAGTCACAAACAAGTCCGGCGAGACTGTCAATAATGTCACTGCATTGGAATCAATCCCTCAAACCACAATCCTAGACCCTGCAAAGCTTTCCTCTGACAATTCATTCAAAATTCTCAAGGGAAACATTGTGGAATTTTCATTGGGTTCGCTTGATGCGGGAGAATCAGTCTCGTACTCTTACTCTTTGAACAGCCTGCTTGAAGAAGACAAGCTTGCGCAGCTTACGACTGCCGCGGTTTACAAGCCAAGCCAGCCCCAAACTCCTGCTGAAGGCCCTGGCGTGCAGGAACAGCCTCCATTCTCAAGCAGCATTGCGGATTTTGCGATAGTTTGCGTTGCAATTGCAGTAATAATACTTTTCCTCGCTTTCCTCTACTTAAAGAATAAAAAAAAAAATTCGCCACATCATTACAAGCCTTACAGGAACAGGAAAGCCAGCAGGCCGCACAAGAGCAGCAAAAAGCCGCACAAGACGCGCCGCTAGGCCAAGACGGAAGCGCAGGTAGCTCGCAGGATTCTCAAGCCAGCCAGCTTTCTGACGGCCAGTTTTCTTTCCCGCAGCAATCAGGCAGTTCTCCAGATGCTTCCCAGTCACTGCCTTCAAAGGACATCGGCAGAAAGGAAGTCTAAACAATGCAATGCAATGTTAGGAACAGAAATTGCCCTGTTTTGCATTACTTTTTTTTATTTGCGCTTTTGTTTTTTTCCGCAAACTGCCTTGCTGCAGGAAGCTCGCGTGCCATAATTTCAAACACTGTGCCTGACGCGAACATTGTCTCCCCAAACGGCGGGGTGAATGTTTCGGGAACTTTCACTGTTGATTTCAATGTTGTGGATCCTAACCGTGATGATTTGAATTTCAAGCTTGCGTACTCTTCCACTGCAGGAAGCTTTTCGAATGTGATTGTAACAAACTCCAGCCTTTCAAGCCTTTGCACCACTACGAATTGGGTGAGGACTACAAGGTGCTCTTATTCGTGGGACACTACTGGAGTTCAGGGAATCTATTATCTGGACATCAATGTCTTTGACTCAAGGCTTGCCGGCCATGTTGACTCTTCAGACAGCAATTTTACAGTCAATTTTTCGCCGTCTTCGTTCAGGGCGGATTACAATGCCTCTTATGCAATTAACTCAGGCCGCGGCGGAATGGGTGTCAATTGGGCAAATGTGAATGGAGAGACAGGCTACAAGCTTTACAGGAGCTCGAATGGGGGAATAAACTGGGCGAACATTGCGACTTTGGGCGCAAATGTCACTTATTACAATGACGCCAACATGAGTGACAATAATTCTTTGGTGTACAAGGTCACTGCAACAAACGGCGCCTTTGAGTCTGACTATTCAACTGCTGATGCCAATATCACTGTTGACCGCTCTCCTCCATCAATTCCAGTGATTGCCTCTGCAGTCGGCGGCTCGCAGGCAACATCCCATGTTGACTTGAATTGGCAATTGTCTGATGACAATTCCTCTTACGCAAATTTTATGGACCAGAATCTTGTGGGTTATTGGAGATTCCAGGAAGGGACTGGGACAACAGTCACTGACAGTTCCGGAAACCTTCACAATGGAACAATTTCAGGCCCTTCATTCGCCAATGGAAAAATGGGCACTGGCCTGAATTTTACAGGCTATCCCGGCTTTGTGGCAATTGACATTAACAGGGGCGGCTATGGCACAAGCCCTTGGGACTTCAACACGCGCTCTTTCAGCATTGCGGCATGGTTCAAGAAGAATCTTGCAGACACTTGCGTCAATGGATGGTGCGACATTATCAGGTATGACACTTGCGGAAGCAGCAGCGGCGGCTGGAGCCTGTCTATTGGAGACAATGGACTCCCTGATGGGAAAGTAATCTTGTATGCATTAAGCGGCTGGAGAGAGCTGTATCCTGACTTTAACGTAGTCTCAACATCAAGGTATGATGACGGAAAATGGCATTTTGCTGTCGGGGTGAGGGATTCTTCAACAGGCCAGCTGAGGCTTTATGTTGACGGAGTGCAGGCAGCGACTCCGACAGAAGGCAATGATTATGAGATAGTCGGAAACATTGATGCAAACCTTGCAATAGGCCGCTGCGGAAGCGATACAGATAATGTGGGCCATTTCAAAGGCAGCATTGATGAAGTAATGGTCTATGACAAGGCTATTTCAGCAGCTGACGCTAATTCCCTTTACTTGACAGGTGCCTTAAAATATGACCTGAACCGTTCATTGAACAATGGAGCCAGCTATTCTGTGGTGAAATCAGGCTATGACTTGAACACTTTCGCAGACACCACTGCAACAGACATCAATGTCCCAATTTATAACGGGAGCTGGGGCCTGAATCTGAGCCAGAACCAAATTACTCCCGCATGGAACCTGATTTCCGACAGCGGAACAGACTATAATTATTACGCCACTGCAACAGATTATCAGGGCAACTGGCGGAACAGCAGCGTTTCAGGAACAAGAATCACTTCAGGAATTGTCAACTATTTTGTACACTGCGTTTCTGGCGGAACAGGATGTACAGACAGCTATGCCAACAACGATGAGTCTTCGGTGACTTATTCATCCCTTGACTGGAACAGGCAGTACTGCTACCAGCTGAGGGCAATAGACTATGCAGACAACAACAGCGCCTACACTAGCTCACTGTGCAAGTATACTGTGGCAAAAGCCCCGAGCATTTCTAGCGTGAACTGCACTTATTCCAGCGGCTTCAGGTGCGTTGTGTCTTTTGACATGAACTCAAACCCTGCAGGCACAGACTATTATATTGATGAGAATACTGGCGCTTCTGGCGGTTCTGATTCTGGCTGGATTAATGCTGCTTCTCCTTACACTGACACTGGATTGGCTACTGGAACTGAGTATTGCTATAAGATCAAGGCAAGGAATGGCGATGGCGTTGAGACTGGCTGGAGCTCCCAAGTCTGCGGAACTCAGCCTAACAATGCTCCGTTGATTAATTGGATAAATGTTTGCGATAGCGGTTCAGGCTGCGGGCCTTCAAAAACCTTGAATCCTGGAGATGCGTTTGTAGTGGATGTGAATGTTTTTGACCCTGACAATGACTTGAATTGGGATTCGACAAGGATTGAGTTTTACCCGACAGCAGACTCTAATGGCGCTTCAGCTGACTGGGACCATATTACTTTGAATCCTGCCACTTCTACGGCTTCACAATATGGCTGTGATGCCGGAACTTCAGGAACTGGAGATGACAATTGCTTTTCAGTAACTTCAAGCGATTGGACAACCAAGTTTGCCAAGGGCGGTACTGACGTTTATGCGAGGGTCTGCGACACTCACGGCGGATGCGGAAACTTGGAATTGACTTCCGGAATAACAGTCAATGCCTATCCTCAGGGTTTCTCTTTTGACTCTAATTTCAGCTTTTCCGGCTTGCCTGATTCCAACAACAATGCCTTGAATTCTGCAGGAAGCAATGCTTATTTGCTTATTACTAATACGAGCAATGTTTCCATTGATGTGAACATGCTTGTCGGGAATTTGACTTCTGGAAGCGACAACATCACTTACAATAACATGCATTGGAAGCTCACTGCCGGAGCGCCTGGAACTTACTTTGCCTCGACATTTGCAGCGGGAACTGGAGATGTCGTGAAAGCAAGCCTTTCAAGAGGATCCTATCCTACAAACGGCACCCAGAATCTTTACGCTTGGCTGAATATTCCGTTGGGAACTCCTTCAGGAACTTACACTGGAACCTATAACTTCTACACCAAGGAATCGTGACAGGAAATTCGCTGATCTTGATGGAAAATTTGCCTGTTTTCCAACGCAAAAGCAGGGAAAGACAAACATTTAAATAATTTAAGAGCTTAATAAAGGATAGTGGGGAGAAGGGGAGCTATTTAATGCAATGTTCTGTGAGGAACTCCAATTATCTAGTGTCAACTTTAGTCCTTGCGCTCTTTTTTTCAACAACTTGCCTTGCTGCAGGCTCTCAGGCAATTGTCTCCAATGTTGCGCCTGACGTTAACATTGTCTCTCCGAACGGCGGGGAAAGCATTTCCGGAACTTTCACTGTAGACTTCAATGTTGTGGACCCGAACAAGGATGACTTGAACTTCAAGCTTGCTTATTCTTCCACTGCAGGAAGCTTCCAGAATATTATTGTCTCAAACTCCAGCCTTTCAAGCCTTTGCACCACCACAAACTGGTATAGGACAACGCGCTGCTCTTACTCTTGGGACACGAACAATGCTTCAGGAATTTATTATTTGGACATCAATGTCTTTGACTCAAGGCTTGCAGGGCACGTTGACTCCACTGCAAACAATTTCATGGTCAACTTTGCCAGTTCTTCAACCCTGACTCCAGACTATAATTCTTCTTATGCGTTGAATTCCGGGCTTGGAGGCATTGACGTGAGCTGGTCTTCTGTAGCGAACGCGACAGGCTATGACTTGTGGCGCTCTTCAGACTATAATCTCACCTGGCAGAAAATCGTGTCCAATGCATTGGACACTTCCTACAATGACTCTTCGCTTGCGGACAATTCTCCCTTCTTTTACAAGCTTGGAGTCAGGTATGCGGGCGGAGACTTGAATTCAGGCATTGACGCCAACATTACAGTGGACAGGACTTCTCCATCATCTCCTCCTGACTTGAATGTTTGGGCTTCTCCAGCAGACTTGAATTCAGGCAACGGCTATTCCGGAGCCACTGGCGGCCTTGTTGGCT
>Ga0247842_10007251_pt1 | contig 12086 bp, 1 predicted proteins | sample LaCruzMarch2015__3_FD_192411 | JGI IMG/M metagenome (GOLD analysis project Ga0247842, IMG submission 192411) | Freshwater microbial communities from meromictic Lake La Cruz, Castile-La Mancha, Spain - LaCruzMarch2015_19m | ecosystem: Environmental > Aquatic > Freshwater > Lake | place: Spain...
TGACCTACCCAGGCGCTCCCTACATTTACTATGGTACCGAGACAGGCATGTGGGGAGCCGATGATCCAGATGATCGCATGCCGATGGTCTGGGCCGATCTGAAGTTCGAACCCCAAACCCTCAGCCCGGGTGGACAACCTGCCCGACAGGACGATATCAATTTTGATTCTACCCTTCACGACTACTATCGGGATGCCATCGCACTGCGCAAAAAATTTCCCGACCTCGTTCAGGGAAAAATGCAGATGATTGGAGCCGAGAATCAGAGTCGGATGTTTGCGTTTGTTCGCGGCGACGCGAACACCCTGTTTGCCGTATTTAATCGTCACTCCGATCCTCAAACCTTCACCTTCCAGTTCGGCAACACGGATGGCACCGCAGCCGACCCCCTTGCACCGATTTTTGTTTCTTCGGGAAAACCTGCCGATGTTCAGGTTCAGCAGAAAGACGGGAAAGCCAGTATCACCTTGCCGGGTTTTACCGGCGCACTTTTAAAGCAGAAATAGGCCCCCGCCAGGACCCTTTTTTAGGCCACTTTACCTCTAACAAATTGCCCCTTTTTCGGTCTAAAAAGTGTGGCTAATTCAGTTCTGTTAAGAAGCTTCATTCAGAGAGTCCTTTTCCACCAAGTATGCGTTAATTACCAACTGTTTACATCTATAAAAATGGAACTGTTTAAAAACGGCATAAATTTTGTCTCTATCTCTTTAAAAAGCATAAATTTGTGCCAATATATCTCTTGAGAGTAATTGACATGAAATTTTGTAAGTCAAAGACATATCGTGGTTTGCTTCTTTTTGGAGCGTTACTATTTTCGCCTTTCTCCTCAAACGTTCATGCAGAGGCCATGCTCCAACTTTTCAATACCAGTTGGAAAGATCTCGCCGCCAAAATGCCGGAGCTCGCAGAGGCCGGTTATACCTCCCTTTGGTTGCCGCCTCCCACCAAAGGATCAGGAGGTCTCTCGGTCGGTTACGATCTTTGGGATCCCTTCGATCTTGGTTCCAAATATCAGCGCAATTCTGTCAGCACCCGCTACGGAACCGAAGCCGAACTTCTGCACATGATGGAAGTCGCCCACCGCTTCGGTATCCGCGTCTACTTCGACAACATTATGAATCACCGCGCCTTTGATGTGCCAGGTTACAACGAAAACACCCCGATCGATACCTATCCAGGCATGGTGCCCGAGGATTTCCACTTAAGAAAAACCGAGGACGGCTTTTACCGGAAATGGGACAACTGCCGAGATTGGGGATCTGCCTGGCAGGTACAAAATCTCGGACTAGCCGACCTGATCGACATCGCCCACGAAACTCCCAACGCCAACTTCGGTCTGTCTGAGGGCAGCACGGCCACCAAATATTCTTTCATCCGCGACTTGGCCCGCCCCGAACAGTACGACAAGGACAAGAACGGCAATGAGGCCTACTTCGGAGTTTTGATCGATCAGGCCCGAGCTGAACTGAGCCCCAATGCCACTGCCGCCGAAGTCACCGCCAAGGCGCAAACCTACATCAACGCCAACAAAGCCGCTTTCACCGAGGATGTGGGTACTTATCTGATCCGTGCTGCCCGCTGGTTGATGGATCGCACCAAAGCTGATGGCCTCCGTCTTGACGCCGTCAAACACGTGCCCGACTACTTTTACGGAATGCAAAGCGGTGCCAACAAGAATGCGAGTGACGCGGGTTACTGCGGGGGAATCCAAAAGCAGTTCCACAAGACCCGGGGCTTCACCGACACCAACTTCCGAGATTCCCTTTTCGACGTCGAACTTCCCCGAAATGATGCGATGGTATTTGGCGAACATCTTGGAACTCCGCCTGGATACACTGGTTATGTGGATGCCGGCATGCGATTGGTCGATAATGAGCTTCGTAGCAAGCTCAATGGCGTGCTGGGAAATCCATCTGGGACACTTAGTGGCCTCGACTCAGTTGTAAGTGCAATAAATTCTCCTTGGTCCGACGGGCGAGGTTTTGCCCCTGAGCATGGCGTGATGCACGCGACCAGCCATGACAGCGATTATGCTGCACAACGCCAACTCCAGCACGCCATGTACTACACTCGGGCGGGACTCGGTCTGGTTTACTCGGACGGCAATACCCACTCCCAAGTCCTCGGCGATTCCGGTGGCGCCTTTCCCCGTAACGCCAACACCGCCTACCTTGGCCAATCTGGAGACTCGCGCCTTCCTAACCTCGCCAAGATCAACGGAGACTTTGCCCGTGGCTTCCAAAGTGGTCTTTGGGGCGACAACGATTTTCTCGCCTACGAACGTCGCGACAACCGAAACTCCGATGGCACCACCACCACCCGCACCGCCGCCGACGATGTCACCATGGTCGTCATGCTCAATGACAACACCGCATCTGGGGTAGCCCGCACCTTCACCTCCAGTTTCCCCGCAGACGCCTACCTCTACCAGTACGCCACTGGGCCCAACGGTTCCTACCAAGCCGGGTTTTACAAATACGGAAGCGAGTTAAGCACGGTCGTGGTTCCTGCCGGTGGTTACTACATCTTCAGCTACCGAGCCCCCGAACTTTCCACGCTTTGGCCCGACTCCGCCGTCACGCTCTATCAAAACGGAGTGGAATGTCCCACCCTCTACAGCACCCGCAAGGACGGTCCCGACGGTGACTCCACCTACAATCCCTACGGCTTGCCAAATCGTGGCTTCGACTCCGCAGCGGATATGATTCCCTTCACCTACCGAATCAAAGTTCCCGTCGTCAATTCGGGCTCTCCTCTAACCATCCTCACCCGTGCCGACGGCTCCGCGGAAAACATCCTGGTCAAACTCGACGGCGGCGTGGATTTAAACGGCACCGGCCTCGGCGACGATTCCGCAAAACGCGATAACCCCCCTGGCCGCCGGACCGATACTTTCCTAGGATACGAACAACCCACTTTCGTCGACCGCCAACATCCGGAGAAGTTTGCCGCCATCGACACCACCCGATGTCAGATCGGATCACCTGGAGCCGAAACCTACGTCAAGACGGTCGGCGAAAACGTGACCATCAACAACGGTCCGACGGGAGTGAACAGTACCTACAATACGGAAAACGGTAACGTAGTTTCGTTTGCGTACCACGATCCCGACGGCGCAGTCGAAGGCCCTGTCGGAACGACAGGGGTGGGCGACAAGCAACTCAACGAGTCGGGATCGAACTTCGTCATTTGGTTGAAGACGAACTCCGGGTTGTTTGATGGGTTCAAAGCCGTCTTGTACTACACGACCGACGGATCCTTACCCGAAGGTGCCGGCGGCATCGTACGTGGCACAACGCGGGTCGCTGCCATTAACTGGAAGCATGACCAAGTAGCGCCCAATGCGGGTAGTTGGTGGGGATCGGTCATTATTCCGCAGCCGCCGGTGGGCAGCAAATTCACTTATAAAATCGGCACATACAGGACAGAGAAAGGGCTTTCGCCTCTGACTCCTGAAACTCCTTCCTGGTTCCCGGCTGGCCCAATATCCGTCGCCTACAAAAAGAAAATGCTGACCACTTTCCGAGTGGACGATTTTAATCCTGCCGCAGTCCAGTTCCATCTGCATAACGACTACAACTCACTCACCACCGGCCTGAAGGATGGTTTCCATGTTCTCCGCGCCCGAGCCTTCCTCAAGCGCGATGGCCAATCCCCCCTGTACCAGACCTTCACCCAAACCTTCTACTACGACGCCCAAACCCCTCAGGCCAGTCTGGTTTACCCCAGCAAGGATGGAGACACGGTCGGCGGATCAAGTTACGAGATGGTCATTCGCACCGATGCCACCGTCACCGAGGTATGGGCTCACATCGATGACATTGATGACAGCAACGACGATGCGGTCACTAAGTCACCCAATGGCAACGGAGCGGGCGGCGATCCCTTCGTCGATACCAACGGCAACGACCAATATGATGTTGGAGAAACCTTCACCGACCTCAACGGCAATGGGGTCTATGACGCCAGCTCCAGTATCGGAGCCTGGGTTCAGGTCGGTGAAGTGACGCAAAATCCCGCCGTGGAAAACTCCCTAACTCGTGAGTTTCGTTTCCGCTACAAAAACATTCCTGCTCGGGAACCTTTTACGGACTTGAACGAAAATGGAACTAGAGACGAGAACGAGTCTTACACCGATTTGAATAACAACGGAAAATACGATGATGCTGCTCAAATCAAACTTCGTTTCCTAGAAAGCTCATCTTCAAGAAATTTCAGCCTAAACTCTGACGAAGGACATTATTCTGAAATCACTCGCGATGTCCGCGTAAATGGTCCCGACATGCGCATGAACATCGCGTGGCCCCAACGTGACGGCGATACCGTCGGAGATAACTATAAAATGAAAGTTTATCTATCAGGTCCCATTGCCGATGGCCTCAGCCAATCCGAAATTCTCAGTCGGATGTCCTTCAGCATCGCCAGTACCGAATCTGGAACCGACCGCGGACCTGTCGGCCAAAGTCTGACTACGGCCAACACCTCGATGAATTGGGGCAACTACGGAGCCAATGGTGCCTTCCGGGAACTCAGCGTTACCCTCCCCAGCCTCTACAACGATCAGCCTAACTTCCTCCACCGTCTTCGTGTGACCTATGCCGATCCCGTCACCGGCGTGACTCTCGAAGAAATCCGCTTCGTCAAGGCCTCCCCCAGTGCCAGACCCTTCATCGCCATCACCAACCCTCCTGAGCGGGGCTCGGACGGAAAAACCTACGAAATCATTCTGCCAGACGGTCCCGGTACCGACACTCTTCGCTTTGATGTTCAAGTCCAGACGAGCTCCGCCGTCACCAGTGTCAGCTTAGCAGGCAATCCAGCGATTAAAGTTCTCACCGAGACTTATACGGATGCCAATTTTAACAATCAATTCGACGCCCAAGAGCCTTACGTCGACACCAACTCCAACGGGTCGTATGACGTCGCCGAACCTTATACCGACACCAACGCCAATGGCCTCTGGAATGCGGGCGAACCCTTCACCGACACCAACGAAAATAGTCAGTATGACGATGCCGAGATCTTTACCGATCTCAACGAAAACGGCGCATGGGACATGAATGAACAGGCCTCCTTGTTCGAAAATACAGATAACGGTATCGTCAACGGAATTTGGGATGGTGTTTCTGTCACGCTCAACTCCACTTCAAAAATCTGGAATATACCTTGGATGATCACCGCCGCTGGCAACTACCAACTGACCGCCACCGGATCTAATGGTACCGACCCCTCATCCGCCTCGCGCACCGCCCGTGTGATTCTCCGGCAACCGTCAGGCGTCACGGATGCGGACAGCGATAATGACGGTCTCGCCGATACGGACGAGGAGACCGCAAAAGCCCTGCCCACCACTACCTCCGATGGCTGGACCAATGGCGATGTCCACGTCCACTACGCTTTCGGAAACTCACTTCCCACCTGCCCAGACTCCGATGGGGACGGCTTACCCGACGGATTAGAGGTGGGCTGGCGCACTGCCGGCACCAACACAGACACCAACACGACCGAGGATACCAACCTTGACGGCTATCCTAACTTCATCGGCGATATCGATCCCCCTCTTCATGCCGTAGTGGAAAATGCTGGCACGGTTCCGGGAGTCGGATCTCTTAGCCTTGGCGATGATCGATCCCGCCAAGCCGCCGGCTCCGTCACCGATCCCACCAACCCTGACACCGATGGCGACGGCATCCTCGACGGAGCGGAAGATGCCAACCGCAACGGTTGGACCGATGGGGACGGGAAAACCCTTCCCCTCACCGCCACCATCGCCCAGTACGCCACGGCGCGCCCGAACGCCGGCGATTGGCCGAACAACAAGATCGACTCCTTTGAAACTTGGACTGAAACCAGTCCGACCAACTCGGACTCGGATGGGGACGGCCTGAAAGACGGATACGGGGAGGACAAAAACGCGAATGGCTATGTCGACGGGGACACCAATCGAAACCGTGTGTATGACGCCGGAGAGGCATGGACTGAAACCAATCCGCTCAAATTCGATACGGATGGGGACGGGTTGCCGGATGGTTGGGAGGTTTCCAACGGACTTGATCCTCTGGACAACGGCACCGACAGCTTCCGCACTGCCTTAGCCAATGATGGAAATCCGATCAACGGCGCCAATGGCGACCCTGATGGCGACGGAAATACCAACCTGCAGGAATACTTGGCCGGCACCGATCCACAGAAAGACGACCGGATCGCCCCCGTGACCGGCGACGGAACGATCCGCATTGGCACCTTCTCGGACTGGAAGCCGGACGACCTGCTGGCCCTCGACGAATACGATAGTGGGGGAAATGTCAGCGATATCTACCGAACCTCCGACGGCTACGACACTTCACGGGATCTGGTGGCCTTCTCTTGCCGTGATGGAGGCGACCCCGCCGCCAGCGGCGACGGAAAACTCTACTTCCGAGCTGATTTCCTCGATCTTCAGGCCAATGCTTGGCAGGGATATATCGACCTCTATGTGGTGATCAATGTGGGTAATACCGGCGCGGGCGAAAAAGCCCTGCCCGATCAGGTTGATCTGACCACCACCATGGGGTGGCAGGCGGTCGTGGCGGTTTGGGGCCAGAACAGTGGAACGGTTTATGTCGATACCAACCCCGCCAATAATACAGACAACGTTTATCAGGATCCCTCCACAGGCAGCTATGGGGTGGTCAGTCGCGGAATCGGCTCCACCGGGTTGGTCGCGGCGCAGTGGAGCAGCACCCAAGATGCCTGTGAATTCTCCATGAATCGACAAACCTTGAAGGATCTTGGCTGGAGCGGCGATCCCAACAGCCTTCACTTTCAGGTGTACGCCACCAAGGATGGTACCGCCACCAGCCCGGCTGGTGCGGGAGAACTTGCCGGACGCAACGACCTCCGGGACACCATTGGCGACGATTGGATCTGCTCCGATTACTGGAAAGACAGTTCTAACATTTCCCTCAACGCGAAATTGAGCGCTTGGTTTGGTCGCGGCGATGCGTGGAACGACCGAGGGAAAGCCGCCAAAGTCCTTCTCCTCGCCCACGCCAACCAAGCCCTCCAACCAGCTTCCTTCATACACGGCCTGATCAAATCCAGTGCCGCCAACGGTCCGGGCTACTCCCGCTGGCTGAGGGTGCACGAGGACAACTCCGCCCCTGTCTCCCTCCACTTTACCGCTACCCTCTCCTCGGCTCTCCAGTGGGCCACCAGCACCGATCCCACCAAGGACGGCCCTGCCTTCAATCAGCGAATCAAGACGGCGGTGGCCCAAGGCTGGCTGGATCTTCTCGGAACCACCTATGCCGACCACGTCCTTAAATATTTCCCGCAGGAAATGAACCGTCAGAACGTGATGGCGGCTCGCGACCTTTTGGATGGCATTTACGGATCCGGATCCGCCCAATCCTCACGATCGGTTTTCTGGCCGTGTGAACGGGTTCTCGACAACGCTTCCCTCGAGCAGATTCGTCAAATCGGTTTCCCCTACACCTTTGCCGATCAAGGGCGGCATCTGCTCAAGTGGTTCGGCCGGACCTCGGCTCTGGGCGACAGCGGCTATCGGATCAACGAGGTCAACGGCATGCGGATCATTCCGATTCATGACTCGGCCTCCGACTATCTCTCGCAAACCAGTGACAGCGGAACCGCCATCGCCATCCGGCAACTTCTCTCCCGTCGCGCCCGGAGTGGCGTAGAGGATCAGGTGGTCACCCTGTGGCGCGATTTGGGGGACATGGGCAATGAAACCATTCTCGCCCCCTACGAGACAAATGTACGCTGGCTGGTTAACCGGCCTTGGGTCAAGTTGGTAACCGCCACCGACATCGCGGCCGGACGGGTTCCTTACAAGGGAACGGACGGACAGAGTTATACAACCTGGGGCCCCGTCGATCAGGGCACCGACAAACTTCTCACCACCGCCGCCAAGGACTGGATCGATCACGCCAACCAAGAAAGTTACGACAACTGGTACAACGGTTCCTCCTACGAGGAAGGATTGAAGAATAAAAGATTCCCACTTCGGGGCTCCACCCTTGTTCCTCAGCCCTTCGGCCAGCCGGGCGTGGCCAACACGGTTAGCGACCAGGTATGGACCTCCCTTTTTGGGATTGCCACTAGCCAACCCCTTTCTCCTTTGGCTCAAGCCGCCTTGGGCGCTTCCCTTTTCCAGACCGCTTTCCACACCACATCCAATAACGACCTCAGTAAGTTCAGCACGGGCGACTATATGAATCCCGACACCACCACTGGCCAAACTCTGGCCGACTTCGCTAAATTCTCCCAAGCCCAGACCCGCGAAGCCGGCATCTACGGCCGGGTCCAGCAGTGGTCTACCTCAGCCACCTCCTCCACTCTGGTCTCCTCCGACGAAGACATTGATCTCGACGGGGAAAATGAATACCTGCTCTATAATTCCCGCCTCTTCGCAGTCTTCGAAAAGTCCGGCGGACGTATGACCGCCGCCTGGATGCGGGATCCCAACACCTCTAAAGTTTGGCAGGTGGCGGGCAACCTAGCCGCCTACAGCAACACCGAGACAGAAGACGAGGGCGCAAGCAACTTTGTCGGCACGACAACCATCCTCAGCGCCTACCGTACCAGCGGATTCAAGGACTGGTGGGTGGTAAACTCGGGCACCACCGGCAACAGTTCCCGGGTTAATTCTCTCTACACCGTTACGCGCACCACGGATGGAAGCACGGGATGGGAGATGAAAAGCGAAGACGGGGTAACCAAGACCATTCGTCTGGCGAACGCCTCCAGCGACCGGCTTGTCGCAACCTACAATCTCTCGGGACTCAGCCAAGCATACCTGCGTTTTGGCCTATCCCCGGACCTGCAGGATCTGATGATCCGCGGTCAGGCCGCTCTTGCGGTCACCTCGCCGTCCGCCAGTCGGATCAATGTGGCCAACGTTTCGAATAGCGGAACGGTACGCGTCCGCGCATCTGTTCAGGTCAGTAGTGATGCCTCCAATCCCGGCAACTCCTCCAGTATCAACACCACAGCCACGGATACAGGCGGTTTGTCCGCCTTTTCCACCATCAACATGCGCAATCAGGCTCAGACCCAACAAGTTGAGGTCGCCCTCGTCGGAGATGGCCCCCACACCGTCACCCTCGGCTTCGACGATGGAATCGACACACCAAACCCCGATAGCGATGCCGATGGTCTTTTAGATAGCTGGGAAAACAGCAACTTCGGCAACCTCAGCCAGACTGCCAGCGGGGATCCCGACAGCGATGGAGTGGGTAATCTTATTGAGATGAAACTGGGCTCGAACCCCAACTCCTCAGCCTCTAACGGTCTTCCAACGCCCAGCGTCTCGGGCTTAACCTCAGAAGGCTTCACCATAACATTCCCCACAGTTACAGGACTGAACTATCAGGTCGTGGGCACCGAAAACCTTGCGGGACCGAGCTGGCCCAATATCGGCGACCAAATCTCGGGGACCGGCGAGCCCCAATCGGTCACCGATACCTTTACCACTCCACCCGCCCGTAAGTTCTACAAAGTGAAAATCACTGCACCATGAGAACTATTTTCTTCAGAGTCGCACTACTTTTAGTCAGCGCTTCATTCCCTGCGTTCGCACAGCTTGGCAATGTTTGGCACGCTCCTTCTGAAACAAGACCGAGCGGCGTTTATTCCGCCGGAATGCGCGATCCCCTGAATCCCCTCACCAGTGCTTCGGTGACGTTTTATCAGGGTGTTTATAAGGCCACTTCTAATGGTCATAATCAAACTGGCGGAACCTTCTACTATCGGTTCAACGGGGATGCCTGGCAAAATATCGCTCTGGGCTGGCATGCCAATGAAGCTGCAGACGCCTCAGGCTTTGTCCAAATCTGGAAGAGTTCCGTCTCAATGCCTTCCACGGCTGGCACGGTGGTGGATTACTATTTTGCCCCGACCTTCAGTACCCCCGTCACTAGTCCAACCTACATTTACAACAATGGAGGAACCGCCACCACCGCCATCCAGTCCACTGCCCAAGCGAGTCCTTTCTCCTTCACGCTAACCACACCTGTAGCCGCTGCATCATTCACCGTGACGACCTCCACTACCGGCACCTTAAATGCCGACTACACCACTTCCAAGTTGTACGTGGATGAATTGGCTGGGGATGCCGTACCTATCACAATTTCTTTCGCCCCTGGAGTGCAGGCGGATGAAGTCGAACTCTGGACCAATCTGAACAACCGAGACCGTGCCGGACAAGACGCCGACGGGGACGGAATCCACGACGGCATCCTCCCACCGGCCGCTCCAAACACAAAACCCGCCGGTTACACGTCGGGTCCTTATCCAACTACGGGATACTTCCAAGCCATCCCCCTCACTGGCTCGGGGGGAACTTATACGGCAACATTCAACGCCACGAAAACCGGCGCCTACCGTCTCACCGGTCGTTATAAAATCACCGGACAGAACACGTGGACCTGGTTCAGCGGCCGCGACCACTGCGTCACCGTTTCTCCCAAACTCGCTCGTAATATGAGCGTATATGAAGTCAACGTCTTCAATATTAACGCCACCGGACCCTCCTTCGGTCAGCGATCCACGTTGGAATCCCTATCCAACACCAGCAACGGTCGGGTCAATCTAGACTCCTTGCGCAACATGGGCATCAATACACTCTGGTTCCAACCCGTGCACCCCAATGGGATCGAGGGAAGAGAGCCCTCTGGCGGTTGGGGAACCAGCACCTCGGCCTACGATCCGGGTTCGCCTTACGCCGTGAAAAACTTTTTTGAAATCAACGAAATGATGACCGCTGCTTACAGCGGAAGTAGTTCCACCACCGCCAATCGAATAGCTTCCATGCAGGCTTTCACCAGCTTTGTGACGGATGCCGATGCCAAGGGAATGCATGTCATGCTGGATGCCCCTTTCAACCACACTGCCTACGACTGCGAGGTTTCCACTCAAGGTCTTCCCCTATTTTCCGAAGCCGGCCTTAACACTTCTGGATGGAACGCCACGGATCAGATCAAAAATCGTGAGGCTCGCTTCTACTCTTCCGCCGGAAGCGCCGGCACCAAGTACGCTGTTCCCGCCAACTCGGCGACGGACGTGGCCAACGCTCCCGACCGGAACGACTTTGGGAAATGGAATGACGTGAAAGACGTCTTTTTCGGTCGCTACGCTACGCTTGTCACCGGCGATCCCGATGCTGCCACCAGCCGTAGCACCGTCTCCATTGAGACTGACTCCATGAACTACGATGATCTCCGCGGGGGCCCTGGCTCTAACGGAGCCACTACCCGCGCCGTCTGGAAATACTTTGCCCTCTACGTGCCCTACTGGCTCGAAAAGACCGGCCTCCCGGCAGGAAGCTCCAAAGCCGATCAGGCCTACAAAGGCATCGATGGTCTTCGGGCTGATTTCGGCCAAGGGATGCCACCCCAGTTCTGGGAGTACTGCATCAACGTGACACGGACCCACAAATGGAGCTTTGTCTACATGACCGAATCCCTCGACGGTGGCGCCGTCACCTACCGCTCCAACCGCCACTTTGACATCCTGAACGAGAACATCGTCTTCCCCTGGCAAGGAGCCAATACCACAACAGGCCATCGTGAAATTTTCGAATCTCGCCGCACTTCTTACGGCCAAGGCTTGGTTCTTCTGAATAACACCTCCCACGATGAGGCTGGGTACTCCGATCCTTGGCAGGCCTTTATCCGCTACGCAGTTGGCAGCACCATGGATGGTGCTCCCATGATTATGTACGGCCAGGAAATCGGCACCGCGGCTTCACTTAGCTTTGATAAATACGAAGAAAATTTTGGAAAAAGCATTCCTCACTTCAAGGCCTGGAACTCGATGCAACCCCAATGGACTTCATGGTCTGCCAACACCTTCGGGGTGAAAAATCTGATCCCTGCCTATGCTGGCGCCGGCAAAGCCCGGGAATTCAGCCCTGCCTTGCGTTCGTCCAGCCGGTGGTTCCTGAATCCGAATGGGAGCACCACCGCCGACCCCAACATCTTCGCCGTGGCTAAGTATGAGGAGGCCAACGCCTCCCCCGCCACTAAGGATGTTGTTTTTGGCTTCGTCAATTTAGACCGAGCCACTGCCCGCCAAAACACCTT
>Ga0247842_10007256_pt1 | contig 12078 bp, 17 predicted proteins | sample LaCruzMarch2015__3_FD_192411 | JGI IMG/M metagenome (GOLD analysis project Ga0247842, IMG submission 192411) | Freshwater microbial communities from meromictic Lake La Cruz, Castile-La Mancha, Spain - LaCruzMarch2015_19m | ecosystem: Environmental > Aquatic > Freshwater > Lake | place: Spain...
TCTAATTTTAAAACCAGCAATCGACAATCGAGCTTCATTTAACTTAGGTTGCTGACCAGTAATTACTTTCAAATCATCCATAGCTTTAGCAATTAAACCTTTGTCAGTAGCCATGGCTCCTAAACCCATGTTAACTACCACTTTTTTAACATTTGGCACTGCCAAATAATTATCCAAAGAAAATTCTTTGGCTAATTTCGGATTAATTTCTTTTTGATATTTTTCTTGTAAATTCATTTTGTTATCCATTTGTTTATTTTATCTTTTAAAAATATAGTTTTATAAAATTTTATAAAGTTGAACCGCATTTCTTGCAAATACGCTGTTTTTCCCCTTTGGTAACTTGATAACCAACTCTGGTTTTCTGATTGCATTTCGGACATAAAAGTTCAACATTAGCCACTGGCAATGGAAAAACTTTATCAATAATGCCTCCAGGACGACCTTCACCCTGAGGTTTCATATGTTTTTTATAAACATTAACTCCAGGTACTAAAACTTTGTTGGTTTTAGGAAAAATCTTTTCGATTTTGCCTTTTCGGCCTTTGTCTTTACCATAAAGAACAATAATTTGATCGTTTTTCTTTAATTTCATAGAACCTCCGGCGCTAAGGAAACAATTTTAGCATATCCGGCATCTTTTATCTCTCTGGCAATCGGGCCAAAAACCCGAGTCCCTACCGGATTACCATCTTTATCAATAATAATGGCGGCATTGTCATCAAAACGAATATAAGAACCATCTTTACGACGAAATTCTTTTTTAACTCTTACTAATAAAGCTTTGACTTTTTCTTTATCCTTAACCATCCCTTTGGGATCAGCCCGATCAACTACAGCCATAACGGTACAACCTAAATAACCAGTGGCTCGACCAGCGCCACCATAAACATGGATAACCATGAGCCTTTTGGCTCCGGAATTATCCGCTGGTACTAACATTGATCTTAATTGAATCATGCTTTTTTCTTATCCTTTTTATCTTTTTTAGAATCTTTTAAATCAATAATTTCAACAATCTGCCATTTTTTCATTTTACTAATTGGTTTACAAGATTGAAATTTAACCTTTTGACCAACTTTAACTCCCATTTCATCATGAACCTGATATGATTTTTTAATTTTAATTCTTTTTTTATAAAGTGGGTGAACTTTAATTCTTAACACAGAAACTTTAGCGGTTTTAGCCACTTTAGCACTGATGACATTACCAATTAATTGTTTCATGAATTAGACTCCTTTTCCTTTAAAATAGTTTTAATTCTAGCAACTTCTCTTTTTTTACTATTCAATGAACTAACATTTTTTAATTTTCCTGACTGCTTTTCCATTTTCAAATGAACTATTTCTAAATTAGCTTTATCCAACATGGTTTTTAGCTCTTCTTTAGTTTTTTGATGTAATTCTGTAATAGCTTTTCTTTTCATTTTATTTTTTTTATTCAATTATTCGTTTTTAGTGATAATTTTAGTTTTAAAAGGTAATTTAGCTCCAGCCATTTTTAAAGCAATATGAGCAATCTCTGGCGTCACTCCAGCCAACTCAAAAATAATTTTCCCTGGAATAATCGGTACCACCCAACACTCAATATCACCTTTACCACCACCCATACGCACTCCACTTGGTTTTTTGGTAATTGGTTTATCTGGAAAAACTCTAATCCAAACTTTACCAGCTCTTTTGGTATGATGAGAAATAGATTTTCTAGCGGCTTCAATCTGACGATCAGTTAACCAATCACGGCCCATACTTTTTAAACCGTATTGACCAAAAGCCAAATCAGCCCCTCTGGTAGCGATACCTTTTCTTTTTCCTCGAAATTGTTTTTTAAATTTTGTTCTTTTTGGTTGTAACATTTTAAATTATTTTTACTTTAAATAATAAAACTGATTAATCCTGACTTTTTTTATTTTCTGCTTTATAAATCCAAACTTTAACGCCAATAAAACCGGACCGAGTTAATGATGGGACGCTAGCAAAATCAATATCAGCTCTTAAAGTCTGTGAAGGAATATTACCGGTTTTACCTTTGTCACCGAATTTTTCCCGACGACTAATTTCCGCTCCATTCACCCGGCCAGAAAGAATAATTTTTACTCCTTTGGCCCCTGAATTCATGGTATTTTCAATGGCTTTGCTGATAACCCGACGATAAGGCATTCTTTTTTCCAATTGTTCTGCTACTTTTTGAGCCACTAAATAAGCACTTAAATCAGGATTTTTAACTTCTACAGCTTCTATTTCTAAATTCTTCTCAGGCTGAGCCATGGCCACCATTTTACAAACATCTTTTTTCAAAAGTTCTAATCCAGAACCACCTCGACCAATAACCACACCAGGACGGCTAACAAATAAAATAATTTTCATTTTGTTGATGGAACGCTCAATCTGGACTTGAGAAATACCTGCCATCTTTAATTTTCCTAATAAAAATTTACGCAAATGGACATCTTCCAGTAAATTTTTCTGATATTGTTGTTTATTCGCCGAAAACCAACGGGCTGTCCAGTCCTTGGTTAAAGGCAATCGAAAACTAATAGGATTAACTTTTTGTCCCATTTTTACTTTCTTTTTTTACTTTTCCAACTTTTTTAGTAATTTTTTCCACAATGGTTTCTTTCTTCTCTTCTTTTGTTTCTTTTTCTTCTTTAACAACTTTAGCTTTGGTTTTTTCTCCATTAAGAATCAAAGTAATATGACTGGTTCTTTTTAAAATTGGATGCCATTGCCCTCTGGAAACAGCAATTCCTCTTTTCAAACTTGGACCTTTACCAATTTCTAAACTTTTAATTTTTAAACTTTCTTTATTTAAACCAAAATTCTTAACGGCGTTGGCGATACCTTGTTTTAAAACATTCAAAAGCAAACGGCAACCTTTTTTATTTAAATTGGTTAAAACTCTTTCGGCTTCTGTGACTGACAAACCACGAATCGCCCAAGCAACTAAATTAAGTTTTTTATGACTGATTCGCACAAATTTTGATTTAGCAATAACTTCCATTTTTTCCTTAAGTTTTACTAATAAGTCTTTTAACAATCTTACCGTGACCTCTAAAAGTTCTAGTCGGAGAAAATTCTCCTAAACGATGACCAACCATTTCTTCATTAATAAAAACTTCAATAAATAAACGACCATTATGAACTTGAAAAGTATAACCCACAAATTCCGGCGGAATCTGACTCTGGCGAGCCCAAGTTTTAATTGGCATTTTTTGACCTGATGCTTTTTGAGCGTTTACTTTTTTTAATAATTTTTGGTCAATATATGGACCTTTTTTAGATGAGCGTGACATATGTTTTTATTTTCTTTTCTTGATAATCAAACGATTTGAATATTTCTTTTTTAATCTAGTTTTCTTGCCTAAAGTTTTCTTCCCCCAAGGCGACTTAGGCGAAGGCATACCAATACCAGAACGACCTTCACCGCCACCGTGTGGATGGGAATGAGGGTTTTGAGCTACTCCTCGGACTGTTGGTCTGACTCCAATATGTCTTTTAGCTCCAGCTTTTCCAAAAACCCGATTTTTCCGATCTACATTTCCTAAAGAACCAACCGTCGCGTAACATTTTAATTCAATTCGCTTCTGTTCACCAGAGGGAAGTTTAATAACAGCGTGTTTTTCTTCTTTACTCATTAAAGTGGCACTGTTACCAGCTCCTCGGACCATTTGGGCTCCTTTACCTGGTTTAATCTCAATGTTGTGTATAACTGCTCCTAAAGGCATTTTGGCTAAAGGTAAAGCATTCCCGACTTTAATTTCCGCTTTTTCTCCAGACATCACTTGAGCACCAATTTTTAAACCTTCGGGCGCTAAAATGTATTTTTTCTCGCCATCAACATAAAAAAGTAAAGCAATATCGGCTCCTCGGTTAGGATCATATTCAATGGCCACGACCTTAGCCACAATATCATGTTTATTGCGTTTAAAATCAATTTCTCTTAAAAATCTTTTATGACGACCGCCTTGATGGCGAACAGTTACCTTACCAGTTGAATTACGGCCCGAATGTTTAGCTAAAATGTTTTTTAATTTTTTCATTTTTTTATAAAAAATTATTCTCCAGTTTCAAATAAATCGATTTTCCCGCCTTCTTTAAGAAAAACCATGGCTTTTTTCCAGTTGGTTCGTTGAATCTGTCTGCGACTTTTTAAAGCTCTTTTACTTTTACCCATAACATTAATGGTTCTAACACTATCGACTTTAACTTTAAAAAATCTTTCAACTGCTTTTTTAATTTCCCCCTTAGTAGCCTGAGGGTCAACTTGAAAAACATAGCCTCCCTGACTGTTTAAAAGAGTCGATTTTTCCGTAATTAATGGTTTTTTTAAAACAAAATTTAAATCCATGTTTCCTTTAATTTCTCAATCGCTTCTTTCATAAAAAGTAATTGACCACCGTTTAAAATCTGATAAGTGTTAAGCTGATCAACCTGCACAAACTGAACATCTTTAATATTTCTGGAAACTCTGGCAATATTTTCATTTTTTTTATCCAAAATAATTAAAATTTCCGCTTTTTTGTTTTTTACTGGTTGTTTATCGAAATGAGCTTTTAATTTTTCTAAAGCTTCATTCATTTTTTTAGTTTTATTTTCTATTTTTCCTAAATCTTTAACCGCCATAATTTCTTTTTCTTTAAATTTATTAGATAAAGCAGAAAACAAAGCTTGTTGTTTCATCTTTTTGGGCATTTTTAACTGGTAATTTTGTTCTCCGGTTGGTCCGTGAGAAACACCTCCACCGACAAAAATAGGAGCACTTTTGCTCCCATGTCTGGCTCTACCTGTTCCTTTTTGCTTAAACCATTTAGCAGTTGTTTTAGCGACTTCACTACGAGTTTTGGTTTTAGCTCCAGCTTTTCTCTGATTACTTAAATAAACCCGAACCGCTTGGGCCATTAAAGGTTCATTAATTTTAACCCCAAAAATTTCTTTGGGAAGTTCAACTTCTCCTGATTTAGTGCCAGTAATAGTATAAAGGTCAATTTTCAACATTCTTTTCTTCCTTTTCTTCAGCTTTTTCTTCTTTAACTTCAGCTTCTTTAGATTCGGTTTCTGGCTTAGCTTCATTAGCTTCTTCCAGATTTTCCTTCAATTCCTCTTCTTTTCTTAATCTTTCGGCTTTTTCTTCTTCGGTTTCTTTAATTTCTGTTTCGCCTTGTTTCATTAAAGGCACAAATCTTTTACTTTCTTTATATTTTCTGACTTTGATTTTGCCTTTTTTAATCCCTGGAACTAAACCTTTGACTAAAAAAAGATTTTCTTTACTGTCAATTTCAACTAAAGTTAAACCCATAATGGTGACTTGCATTCGTCCGGTCCGTCCAGCCATTTTCTTACCTTTGTAAACTCTACCTGGGGTTGTTCCCTGACCAATAGATCCAGGAGACCGTTGACGATCAGATTGACCGTGAGTTTTTGGTCCACCTTTAAAACCCCAACGTTTAACCACACCCATAAAACCTTTACCTTTGGAAATACCGGTGACTTTAACTATATCTCCAGGCTTGAATCCTTCAGTTGAGTCAACCTTTAAAAAAGTCACAGGAATTCTTACTCCATCTTGAGTAAATTTCTGTACTGTTTGTAATTTAATACCAGTTGTCTGTCCTAACATTTTTAAATTTAAATTCTTTAATTTAGGCACTAAAAAGAGCGCCGGAGGCACTCTTAAACAAAAGTCCCTTGTTTTAGTTATAGTTAAACTCTAGAAGAGCTTCACCTCCATTAGGAGTAATTATAAGATAAAACCCAGAAATTTGCAACAAATAAAAGATAAATGGGAAAAGGCGGTTTTAAGCAAAAATTGGAGAGATTACATCCGGACTTCGATATCAACCCCGGCTGGCAAATTTAAATGCATCAAAGAATCAATGGTTCTTTCAGTAGGTTCAAGAATATCAATCAACCGCTTATGGGTAATGACCTGAAAGTGTTCTTGAGAGTTTTTATCAGTATGAGGACTAGCAATCACCGAGATCAATTTTCTTTGGGAAGGCAAAGGAATAGGACCAATTAGTTTAGCCCCGCTGGCTAAAGCAACCTCGATTATTTTTTCGCAACTTTCATCGATGACTCGATGATCGTACGATTTTAAACGTACTCTTATTCTCCCTTTTGACATTTTGTCTTTTTGATTAGGCGATTATTTTGGAGATAACTCCAGCTCCAACCGTATGGCCACCTTCGCGGATAGCGAAGCGGAAACCTTCTTCCATAGCCACTGGCTGAATGAGCTTAACATTCATCTTGGCACTATCACCAGGCATAACCATTTCTACGCCCGTTGGTAGAGTTACCTCACCGGTAACGTCTGTGGTTCGGACAAAGAATTGAGGCCGATAACCAGAGAAGAAAGGCGTATGACGACCTCCCTCTTCTTTACCTAGAATATAAACCTCAGCCTCAAATTGAGTGTGAGGAGTAATACTCCCTGGTTTAGCCAAAACCTGGCCACGTTCAACATCGTCTTTTTCAATACCCCGTAAAAGGATACCGACGTTGTCTCCGGCCTGACCTTGGTCTAAAATTTTACGGAACATCTCGACTCCGGTCACAATCGTTTTTTTGGTTTCGTGCAAACCAACGATTTCAATTTCATCGTTGACTTTAACGATACCTCTTTCGATTCTACCAGTAACTACTGTTCCTCGACCTTTAATGGAGAAGATGTCTTCTACCGGCATTAAGAAAGGCTTGTCTAAAGGCCGTTCTGGGGTAGGAATATATTCATCCACTGCCTTCATTAAGTCTTGGATAGCTTTAACATCTTCAGCACTGCCTTCCAAAGCTTTTAAGGCTGAACCGCGGATTATCGGTACTTTATCCCCTGGAAACTTATATTTAGTTAAAAGTTCTCGAACTTCCATCTCGACTAAATCGAGTAATTCTGGGTCTTTAACCATGTCGGTTTTGTTTAAGAAAACAACAATGGCCGGCACGTTAACCTGACGAGCTAATAAAATGTGCTCGCGGGTCTGAGGCATCGGTCCATCATTAGCCGCCACGACTAAAATAGCTCCGTCCATTTGGGCGGCGCCGGTAATCATGTTTTTAATATAGTCTTTATGCCCAGGACAATCGATGTGGGCGTAATGACGATTAGCGGTCTCATATTCAATATGAGCAATATTAATAGTAACTCCTCTGGCTTTTTCCTCAGGAGCACTGTCAATCTGGTCATAAGCTTTAAAAGAAGCTCCACCAGCTTCAGATAAAACTTTCGTAATAGCTGAAGTTAAAGTAGTTTTTCCATGATCAACGTGACCAATAGTCCCAATGTTTAAGTGGGGTTTAGTTCTTTGATAAGTGTTTTTGTCTGCCATTTATTACCTCCGTATTTGATTTATAATTTTTTTAATTGTAACTAGACTTTTATTATTTTACAAGATTAGCTTCTGCTTTTCAAGCCCTATCTTACAACTGGCTGTCCCATCTTCTTTTCTTTGATTTTTTCTGTAATATTGTTTGGTACTTCTTCGTAATGGCTAGGTTCCATATAAAAGGTAGCCCGGCCCTGGGTTAAACTACGAATTGAGGTTGCATAACCGGAAAGTTCGGACAAAGGTACGGAACAAAGAATAATTTTCATCTTACCCCGATCCTGAGTTTCGGTAATTTGAGCTCTTTTGCTGGATAAATCACCAATCACATCTCCCATAAATTCTTCCGGAGTAGTCACTTCTAACTTCATAATCGGCTCGATTAAAATCGGATCGGCTTCAACCACTGCATGTTGCAAAGCCATAGAACCGGCAATTTTAAAGGCAATTTCCGAAGAGTCAACATCATGGAAAGAACCGTCATATAAAGCTAAAGTCATATCAACTAAAGGATAACCAGCCAAAACACCCTTACTCATGGCTTCTTTAACCCCTTTTTCAACCGCTGGAATAAATTCGTTTGGAATAGCACCGCCCTTAATTTCATTTAAGAATTTAAAGCCTTCGCCTCGATTTAAAGGATCGATTCTTACCAAACAATGGCCGTACTGACCCCGACCTCCAGATTGACGAATATACTTACCTTCACCTTTGGCGGTTTTTTTGATGGTTTCTTTATAGGCAACTTGAGGAGCACCGGTATTCGCCAAAACATTAAATTCTCTCTTTAATCGATCAACTAGAATTTCCAAATGTAATTCTCCCATACCGGCAATGGTTGTTTGCCCAGTTTCAGGATCAAACTTGATTCTGAAAGTCGGGTCTTCGTCAGACAAGGCTCGTAAAGCATAACCTAATTTTTCCTGGTCAGCTTTAGTTTTAGGTTCAATCGCCAAAGAAATAACTGGATCTGGGAAAGAAATTGATTCTAAAATAATCTGGTTGTCTTTTTCGCATAAAGTGTCCCCAGTAGTCGTATCTTTGAAGCCAATGACCGCTACAATTTCTCCAGCTTCAGCCTTATCAATGGTTTCTTTTTGGTCAGCATGCATTAAAAGCAAACGGGAAACTCTTTCTTTTTTTCGCTGAGTCGGATTATAAATTTCAATACCAGAACGAATGGTTCCGGAATAAATCCGTAAATAAGTTAAACGGCCAACATGAGGATCGGTTTGAACTTTAAAAGCCAAAGCGGCTAAAGGACCATTAGGATCATTAACTCTTTCTTCTTCTTTATTAGTTTGGGGGTTAATCCCCATAACCGGCGGAATATCTAAAGGTGAAGGTAAAAAATTAACCACTCCATCCAAAATTGGTTGAACCCCTTTATTACGTAAAGAAGATCCAGCATAAGTTGGCACTAATTTACCAGCAACAGTACCTTTACGTAAAGCTACAATAATTTCTTCATTAGAAATTTCTTCCCCTTTTAGATATTTATCAGTTAACTTATCGTCAAATTCCGCTGCTTTCTCAGTCAGTTTCTCTTTATATTTTTTAGCTTTTTCTTGTAATTCAGCTGGAATTTCTTTTTCTTCAAATTTTTCTCCTGATTTATCTTTTTGGTCATCCCAAATCAAGGCTTTCTGACTCATAATATCTATCACGCCGACAAAATCTTTTTCACTGCCGATCGGATAAGTAATAACGGCAATATTAGCTTCCAAACGGTCTTCAATCATACCCACTGTATGTTCAAAATCAGCTCCAAGTTTATCCATTTTATTGATAAAAGCTAATCTTGGAACATGATAGCGATCAGCTTGACGCCAAACAGTTTCTGACTGAGATTGAACACCTTCTTCAGCATCAAAAACAATAATACCGCCATCTAAAACTCTTAAAGAGCGTTCCACCTCAGCGGTAAAATCAACATGCCCGGGAGTATCAATAATGTTAACGCGGTGATCATGCCAAAAAGTAGTAGTGGCAGCCGAAACAATAGTAATCCCTCTTTCTCGTTCTTGAGCCATCCAGTCCATTTGGGTTGTTCCCTCATCAATATCCCCAATTTTATAACTACGACCAGTGTAAAATAGAATCCGTTCGGTAGTGGTGGTTTTACCGGCATCAATATGGGCAATAATACCGATATTCCGAACTTTTTCAATCGGGACAACTCTTTTTTCGATGTTTTTGTTTTCGCCTGGCATAATTTTATAAAAGCATAAAAAACTGCTTCTTTCCGAAGCAGCTGCTTCAATTAATTAATTCTACCAAAATTTTCAGCTTTATTCAAGTAAAAATCTATTGAAAAAGTTGAGGATGATTGTTCTGCTTTTTTCTTTCCAAACGGCTACTTAGTGAATACTTGTCCCAAATTACACACTGAAATTCCGCTGGTCGTAAACCCAAGTCTTTAGCCATAAGACCAACAATTTTTTCGGCTTTTAAATAATCACTTTCATAAAAACCACTAACGGTTTTGTAATCAGTTACCGCAACGCCTTTAATCTCATGTCTGGCCAAAAAATTTTGGACATTGATATCAACTGGAACAACATTGCCATAATCAAATCTATTCAAAAATAACGAAGCAATTTTCAAACTAATTCCCGGAACACTTTTGGCAATTTTATTTCTGATCTCAAATTCTCGTTTTTGGCCTTGTTTAACATCCTCTATTAATTCTTCACAAAAGTTAGGCTCAAGACGATGAAACCAGTTAAGAAAACTAACATAGTCTCTTTTTGATTCATTCGGATAACGAGCGTTATTAACAATTTTGGTTAATAAAGCTGGATTTTGACAAGCTTTATCCAAATTTTCAAATCCTTGCTTAATCAAAGCGTTATAAATAAACTGATTTTTTTGGAGAAGATCAGCTCGGGAAAAAATACTAAAAACGAAAGTCTGAAGAATTGTTTCTTTATTAATGTTTTTAACATGAACTGATCGATATAATTCTTTACCATTTAAAATATCCTTGGGGGTAAAATCAGCTTCATTTTTCTGTTTCATTATTACAAACTCTTCTTCAGTCGGCATAACAATCCCACCTTTTTTATTTGTTTCTTTGGGTAAATGGAAAAGTTTTTGCTGACGATTATCTTTACGAACGTCTCTTTTAACACCGGCTTTTTCAAAAAGTTCTTTTAATTCTACTGGTGGAATTTTTTCTTTAGTCATAAAATAAAAAAAATTAAGATTTGGGGTTCAGAATTGATAATTCGGGGTCTAGAAATTTACCATTTTCTTGAATAACTTCTCCATCCAAAATCACTCGACCTCCACCATATTTTTGATGCATCAATAAAGATAAATCCCAATGGAGTGAAGTCTTATCTTGAGTATTACCATTGTTAACTTTAACTAACTTACCGTCTTGGTTTTGATCATTTTCATAACAATGACCTAGGGCAAAATGAAAACTCCCCCCCACTTTTTCATTTAAAAGAGCACTAAAATATTTTTTTAATAAACCGGGATTTGTGCCAAGGGCAATTTCTCCTAAATAACAATTAGCTGGAGTTCGCTCAAAAATTTCTTTTAAAAAAGTTTCACCCTTTTCAGCTGAATAGCCAACTACTTTACCTTGCTTAAAAAGCAAATAAATATTTTTAAATATTTTCCTCTCGTATAGATATTCACCAGTTAAGTAAACTTGACCTTCAGTAGAATTTAAAATCGGAGCGGAATAAACTTCTGAGCCAGGGTAATTAATTTCAATGGTTGTGTTTAAAAAGCTCATGCCTTCAATATTCATCTTTAAATGGGTTCTTCTTTTCGGATCATTATTGTTTTCATCAACTTTAAATTCAAGAATCTTACCTTGATCTAAAATTTTAACTAATTTTTCCTGAGCTTTGGCAATCTCTCCCCAAGGCTGATTACAAGCTTCAATAAACTCCTGAAAATAATCTTCATATTTTTCTTTTTCTTTTTTGGCTTCATAGGGAGTTGGCCAATAAATCAAACACCAAGGAACTGTCCCTTCAATTCTTCTTTTATTAACTTGATGAGATAATTTTTCAAAAAGTTCTTGTCTTTTTTCAGGAATCTTATTAAAAATTTCCGGATTATTTTCGGCCCTAATAAGAAAAATAGCATCAGCTTTGTCATTTAAATCTTTTAATCTGGCAAAATATTTTTCTAAGCCTTTCTCAGAATCACCAGAAGCAATCGCCACTTCAACTTCTAAATTTCTCTTAAAAAGATTAATTTTAGCTGGATTTTTAAAATCCCGACAATAATTTTTAATCTCATCAGCTAAAGGTTTGCCTAAAGGTTCATAAACAATAAGAATTTTTTGATTGTCTTTTAAATGAAGGGAATCCTCGACCATAGAACGACCAATAGATTCAGTTGCTTGTTTCACTTTTTGGGTGAATTCGTGGTTTGGTTGAAGGTTTTCAATTTCCATAAAAGAAAATGAAGTTTACCATCTAAAATGAGCAAAAGCTTTGTTGGCTTCTGCCATTTTATGAACATCCTGTTTTTTCTTAATCGCGGCACCGGTATTATTATAGGCATCAAGAATTTCTGCGGCCAATTTTTGCCAAAAATGATGATATTCTTTGTTGGATCTGGCTCTAACGGCCTGAATTAACCAACGCAAAGCTAATGATTCCCGGCGTTCGGTTCTAACCGGTGTTGGTACCTGATAAGCGGCTCCACCGATACGACGGGAGCGGACTTCAACTGAAGGTTTAATATTTTCTAAAGCAGTATTTAAAATATCTAAAGCGGCTAGATTT
>Ga0247842_10007261_pt1 | contig 12075 bp, 17 predicted proteins | sample LaCruzMarch2015__3_FD_192411 | JGI IMG/M metagenome (GOLD analysis project Ga0247842, IMG submission 192411) | Freshwater microbial communities from meromictic Lake La Cruz, Castile-La Mancha, Spain - LaCruzMarch2015_19m | ecosystem: Environmental > Aquatic > Freshwater > Lake | place: Spain...
CCTGTCTCCTTTATTAAAGCCGCCTATATGTATCTATCATGGATACAATATACACTGCCAAAAAGAAAGGCGCAAGGCCCTTTCTCGTATATTCCCAACTTATTTGTCTTACACCCCGCGCCGGAATGTTGGGCGAGAACAGATTGACGGAAGGAGATCCAGTAGGTACCATATGTCAATGTCGATGCTTGACGAAATCAGGGGAAAGATCATCGCGCGGCAATACGAGTTTTCCAAGCACGCTGTGGATCAGAGCATCGTTCGCGACGTCAGCGTTTCGGAATTCGAAGAAGCCATATCGGGACCAAGTGAGGTAATCGAGGACTATCCAGATGACAAGTACGGACCAAGTTGTCTAATCCTCGGCCACACGGAGGCCGGACGGCCGTTGCACATGCAGTGCAGCTATCCAAGTCGCCCCTTGGTCAAAGTCGTGACGGTATACGAGCCTGATTCTCAAGGCTGGATCGATCTGCGGATCAGGAAGACGAACTGAAGAGGTAAACAAGATGAAAGAAACGATGGTTGAGACAGAAGTGACATACACGCTGGAGCGTGCCGGCAGATTCTTCCTTGTCGAACATGTGCCGGCCCGCGTGTGCCGCGAGACGGGCGAGCAACACTTTTCCCCAGAGACGGTGGAACATCTCCAGTCACTCATAAAGGGCAAGAGGAAACCACTCAAGGTGGTTGAGACACCCGTCTACGAATATGCATGAAGAAGGCCTGAGTATCACCCCGCGAGACATCGGTCGATCCGTCGCCTCAGAGACGGCCGTCTTCTTCCTCCACCCACCGGCAACATCCTCCCACACGACTCCGTCTCCCACCTCCGGTGGTTCGCGAGAGCCAGCGCCATGACGCAGTCATCGTGATACCCGGACGGCGCGCCGTAGGTGATCCCACCGGACGGATTGATCCGGTATTCATAACGCCGCATCTTGGTTCAACTACCGCTTGATCCCGTCGGTCAGCGGCGTATACTCGCCGCACGTGGGATAGAACGCTATTTGTTGGCAAAATACCAGACCAAACAGAATGAGGTAGATACGATGATCGCGGAGAAACTGCAGGAAATCATGAAAAAGGACGGAGTCGTTGCTATTGCCACCCTGGGACCTGATGGGCCCCACATGGTCAACACGTGGAATAGTTACCTCAGAGTATCTCAAGATGAACGGCTGTTCATCCCAGCAGGATATATGCACAAGACGGAGGCCAACATTGCCCACAATCCAAATGTCTTGATTACATTGGGCAGCAGTAAGGTGGAGGGCCTGCATGGAATGGGTGCTGGTTTCTTGATCAAGGGAAAGGCGAGATTCGAGATGTCCGGTCCTGATTTTGATTTCATGAAAGAGAAGTTCAGTTGGCTACGTGCGACCGTGGCCGTTACAATCGAATCTGCCACTCAAACTTGGTAGAGAACAATTACGCGGTCTTACCCCATGATCACCCTCTCCCGCCTCCGCTTCATGGCAAAGTAGTACCTTTCACCACCACCCACCCGCAGCATGTGCCCACAACTTTCCGTCTCCCAGCGCCGGTGATTCGCCAGCGCTAACGCCATGACGCAGTCATGGTGATAGCCGGGAAGTTCGCGGTCAGGAGTTCATGAGGCGCGACAACCGCTTGATCCCGCCGGACAGCGGTGTATACTTGCCGCAAGTGGGACGAGACGCAATTTGTTGACCAGAGACCAGAGATGAAGACCATACTTGCCTTGGTATGCCTTGCGGCAGTAATCGGGACGGCAGCAGCTGAGCCATCCTTCCCACAAGATTCCGGAACGAACCTGACGATCTTGGTCACGGGGGATGTCGCGAAATCTGGCACATATGCGTTTCGTGAGGGGATGACGCTGACGCAAGCAATCGCTAGCGCGGGTGGCTTCACGGTATTTGCCGATGTTCGCGTTCGAGTCCTCCGCGCTACGGGCGGTCTTGCTGAAATTGGCGGCCGTTATTCCATCCAGACAAAAGACGAGAAACGGGAGTTCATCCGTGTGAATGTCAGGAAGATCAAAACGAAGGAAGAGCCAGATATCCTGTTGAAGGCCGGAGACTGGATCGCAGTCGGGAGGACAATGGAGTGAGGCGCCAACACCTGCCTCCTCTTTAGCGTCGGTCCGCGCCGCAACGAGAGGCTGACGCTACCCCATGATCACTCTCTCCCGCCTCCGCCTTAGGGCAAAGTGGCGCCTTTCACCCCCAAGCACCCGAAGCATGTGCCCGCAACTTTCCGTCTCCCACCTCCGGTGGTTCGCGAGCGCCAGCGCCATGACGCAGTCATCGTGATAGCCGGACGGTGCGCCGTACGTGATTCCGCCTGACGGACTGATCTGGTACTCGTACCGCCGCATCTCGTTTGTCAGGATGTCCCATTCATTTCCAACCTTCGTTTCCTTCGCGTCCTTCCCTGGCCCGCCGTAGCCGGGCGAAGGCGGCTGTTCAAATCCTCTCTGGGTTCCAGGCCAACTTACCTTCCGTTGCTCAACGGCCACACTCAGCCGTTGCACCAGCGCGGTCTTCGACGGCACCGTAAACTTAAACGCCTCGATATCACCACAAACCTGTTTCAAATCGTCGTAGATCGGATCACCAACACCGGATGCATCCAGAATCAAGCGCCCCCTGTATTTCCGGACGAACCCCAGTATCCGTTCTTTCTGAATCGGCCAGTCCAGATGATTGAAACGCTCCATCGCAAAACACCGCCCAGTCTCCGCATCCATGGCGATCAACACCGTCCAGTCCGTATGCTTCGCCACATCACAACCAATAACCACCGTCCGGTGATATCCCGCACCTTCCACCTCCAACCTTCCACCTTCCACCATGCTGGCATTTATCAGGCATCCCTCAATATTCCGGAAGACCCCCGCACTATCCTCCAGAAACTCCGCCTCATACTCCTGCCGGAACACATCTGCCGGCAACGTCCTCTTCGCTTCCTCCCATTCCTTCGCCGGGAAGTACGGAGACGCATTACTCGGGAATCGGAAACTCGCATAATCGGTCTCTCTGGGATCCAGACCACGGGTGAACAGATCATAGAACCAGTTGCGCCCCTTCGGTGTACTGACAAACACCGCCCAGCCGAGAGTCTGAGCAATGGTGGGCCGCAATACGTAGTGCCAGACATCCACGGGTATGGAAGCCGCTTCATCGATGACCAATCCACGGAAACCAAAGCCGCGGATGTTGTCGGGGTTGTCGGCAGATAGAAACCAGACTCGCGATATTGGACTGCCATTGAGTCCGGGGATCTCCACTCTGCAAGGTGCCCGCCCGATCACGGCCACAACGTCACCGCAGACCGTCTTAAACGCTTCGACCCCACGCTCGGCGACGTTGTATGTCGGGGCCACCCATCCGAACTCACCGCCGCCGTTGTGAGAACCCCAGTCCGCCAGCTCCGCCGCCAGGCACAACGTCTTGCCGAACCGCCGTCCGGTGCAAACGCAACGGAAGCGCTTGTCGCGTGCGTGGTGGATGTCGATTTGCGCTGCATGGGGCTCATAGTTTATCCCGGTAGACATGGCTAATCCTCAGTCAGAACGGTGCAGAAAGAAAGAAGAGCAGCCGCAGATGGACGCAGACCTGCCAGCCCCGTCCGACTCGGTCGGGGGGCAGGCTGGTGGACGCAGATTGGGAAAGACTTAACCTTTTCATGCTTCATGAGGCACCCTCCACAATATGCGAGCAAATACACCGGCAGCACCACATTCGTAGGAACAGAAGGGGATATCGCCACCGGACCCGCCTGTCGACGTTTGTGGCTGGACACCGGTACCGGACGCGGGGCAGGGGTGTCAGCAATCGGCGTCAACGCTCATTACTGCCACACTTGCCGTCGCCGTACGCCAAGGTAGATGAGCGCATTCACAAGCTGAATTGCCCATTCGCGGTGGCATCTTGAACCCTTGTCTTGACTGTCTTGTCACGACGCCTGTCATGACAGTCAAGACAGATGGATACGGCCCGTTGTGTCAGGTGGGGTTTAACCCCAGTTGCCACAAGCAGCCTTCTCTCTCACCTCTACCGGAAGCCTGATCACCATTCCGCCCTCAACCAGCCATATCCCTGGTGGATATGAGTGGTGGTTTCCACCACAGCTTAACCGCTTTTCAGGGTCATTTCCTTGTGGTGGTTTCCACCACAGCTTAACCACTTTTGTAGACATCAGTCGTCACCTTCAGAGGCAGACCCTTTTCTCCGGCTCTCCCTGTTATCGCCATTGCAACCAGCTCGGTCTTACCTGACGGCAGTATTGCGTATATGGCATCATGGACAGGAATAATGACGCTGGCTGAGGGCAACAGACTCAGGCATGCTGCATTGACGACGTCGGCCACTGTGCCCTGAATGCGCCAATTCATGATCCTGCCGGGATGAAGGCGCTCGCCCTCTCGCGCTTTGATTGGCCTGCCTGTCAGGGTCGTAACTGATCGGGTCTTCTGGCACTCAGTCCATAGCCCTGCCTTGTAAACGTCGAGTTTCTCTACATAGTCCCGCAGTTGATCCTGGGCGGCAATAGGCCAGTGAGCGAAGCAACGCATAGCGTTCCTGCAGTACGCGAGAGTATTAACCGCCTGTTTTGCATCGTCGCGTTCGCAGCCGGTGGCGGCTATGTACTCAGCGTACAGGTCACGCTCAGAAGGAATGTTCAGCAGGTGCTTGATGAGCGACGGTTCGGCGGACTTGATATCCACATGGACAAGACAGTCTCCAGATTCCAGACCAGACCTCAATCCGGCCACGCGCGCTGTATGCTTGCCTTTTGTGTTCTGGACGGCTGGTTTCGACGCAGTCACGCGGCCAGTTTGGCCAACAGTCCATATAGGCTTGATAGTCTTGTCCCCGAATCTGAACGCCCGGTCGGATAGTGCAGTAGCCAATCGGTGGGCATCATCGTCGCCCTGCATGTGCTTCAACTTGATCTCGTCCAATGTCAGTCGCCGGATGCAGGTAGCTCTTCTGTCGGCTGCGATCCGACTGCCGATTGAGACCTCGCAAAGCCCCTTCTCCTGGAGTTCCATGAGAGCAGGCTTGATGCTGTTGTCGTCAATCCTGACTGTGTTCGCGATATGCCGGTATCCCGTGCAGACTGGCTTGCAGAAACCACGCTTCTCATGTTCAAGCAAGCGAAGCTTGAAGTAAAGGTGATGTGCGATTCCAGACAGAGGGAATCTCTTGTGGACATACCGTTCCAGAGAATCAGCACTGTCTGATGGATAGTTCATTGGTACCCCTATGGCCGCAGGTCGCGGCATTGGTGGTGTTGAGATGGTTACGGGAGACAAAAGGCTTCCCCTTTCGGGTTGCCCGGCACACAGCACAGCAGTTACCGACATGCCCGCTACTCAGCGGCAGGTAAACCGTGTCTGTAGTGCGTTCACAGCGGTGGCAATAGCCACTGCGTGGGATATTCCTGTTCGTCTCGATGCAGGTGTTCATTTTGTCCCTCGCGTACCATAGGTTTCAATGTCTGCACCGGAATCAGCCGGCGGCAAGGCAGGTGCCACCGGCTTCGGGAACGCTTCAATCAGACTCTTCCACTCGACGATACCGTCGTTCGTCACCGCCAGCTTCGATTCCTTCGGCAGCAGCGGCATGATGATTGTCTTGTAGAAGTCGACCGTGTGCTCTTTCAATTCCTTCGCCAGGGCAGCGTGTATCGTACGCTTGCTCGTTCGATTCCCGAGGAGCGCATCCAATACGTGAAGCGCCTGGACCCGGCCGCTGACCACGCCCCGCTGATGTCCCTCTGCCCGCTTTGGCCTTCCGGCCATATTTCCAGACTTCCCACTCTCGAATCTCATGTGTAGCCCTCCTACAATAGGTGTAGGAATCAACGCCAACCGCGCAAAAGAACAGAGAAATATCAGATGGGGAAGAGACCGATTCAGCCAGTATTCCCAATGTTGGTGACGGACTTTACAACAAAAGCTGCAACTCCGATTTTGTCGCAACCGACTGGACATGATTAGCTTACGACACAAACACGGCTAGTTGGTAACAGGCGGTTGACCCTATATGGAAACACACAAGATAGAAAAAGGGAAAGAGACTCTATATGTAGGCTCACAACAGATATTTTGGCGCGATGAGACTCTATATACACGTACACACCAGATTTGTTGGCATGATGAGACTCTATTGATGTTCCTGGGATACCTTTGTCTGATGATTCATTTCTTGTAGCGTGAGGCTCATTACAAACGTGTATGGCATCTCCCGAACTCTGGTTATGGACTACGGGGAGCCGCCTACCGGCGTCGGGGGCGAGGGGACCGGCGCGCCTACCGGCGCACCTGTACGGGGACCGCTTATAGGCAACGGGCGATGGCCGCAGCGTGACACCTACCGGTGTCCGGGAGATCCCAGCCGCCTACCGGCGTGCTGGCAACAGTGGTCGAGGGGAACCAGTCTCTACCGGGGCTATCACGCCGCCTGCGAAGAGAAGCCAGGCGGCGCGCCAGCCCCTGCGTTTCATCGGAACGCCGCCGGATTGCCGTAAGACTTAGGGTCAAACCGCAGGATAACAGTTAACGCTTTCGCGTACTCGGAAAGGTGACGCCCCCTGAATCAATCGCATCTTCGCGCCAGCTCCGTACGCCTCTCTGACTGGGCTCGCTCTGGTCAACTCCGCAACCGTCGCATACATAACCCGCAGGGTCTTTGCGCAGTCGGCGGCCGGGATGGTCTGGGGGTTGGTTGTGACCAGAGCCGCGGTCGAAACTAGGATCAGGTAGCCACAGAAACGATACCGCAGGCCGGTGCGGGGGCTGGTGAAATCTGCCGCCTGGCACCATCACCGCAATCGATCAAAACAAGCCTCAAAAAAAACCTTGTACCCGACCCGGCAATCCAATATATTCTTGATCAGAAATTCTGTTAGCCGAACTGGTTCGTCCAGGCGGCAAGTCCTGTGGCCATGTCGGTTCGCCGGCGTGGCCACAGTTGTTTTGGAGGCCGGATGATCGTCTTCTACGTAGATGAGGCCGGTTGCACTGGAGCTCTTCCGTCCGCAACGTCGCCAATCCAGCCCGTTTTTGCCCTTGCCGGTATATTGATTCGGCAAGCCGACATTCGTTCTCTCACCTTGAACCTGATCAACCTGAAGGAAAGATTTTATCCCCGCCGTCTGCCGGCCAGCCGCGAGCATCTTGATTGGATGAACGTAGAGATCAAGGGTGCCGATTTGCGGCGGGATATCCGCGAGAATGATCGAGATGCGAAGCGTCATGCCTTTGGATTCATGGATCGGTTCTTGGACCTCTTGACACAGCACAACGCCCGTATTCTAGGCAAAGTCCAAATAAAGGGCATCGGACAGCCATTCGTCGGACGATCTGTATACACATCGGCAGTACAGGGGCTCACGAAGGATTTTCAACGTTTCCTCACAGAGAACAACGAAAATGGTCTTCTTGTGTTGGACAGTCGCCACAAGCAGTCAAACGCCAACGTCTCACACTCCGTATTTACCCAGAAATTCCGGGCGGCGGGCGATGCCTACGACCGACTTCTGGAAATGCCGCTTTTTGGACATAGTGACAACCATGCCGGAATCCAGTGCGCCGACCTCATTTCTTCAGCTTTCCTCTTCCCCATAGCAACATACGCATACTGCTTCGGCCATGTCCAAAGTGTTCACGTAGACATTCAGTACTCAGCCATCCGAGACCGGTACGGCGCAGCCCTCAAGAAACTGCAGTACCGTTACCAGGATGACACCGGACGCTGGCGCGGTGGAATAACAGTCAACGACCAGATAGGGCAAAAAAGTGGGGCATTCATCTTTGGGCCGCCACATCTCCAATCCACCGGAAAGACTTAGGGCAAACCAACTCATTCCTCAACCGTGGCGTACATGATCCGCAGCGTCTTTCTGCAGTCGGCGGGCGGAATGGTCAATGGGTTGGTTGTGACCAGAACGCCAGTTGAGACCTGGATCAGGTAGCCGCAGAATCGATAGCGCAGGCCGGTGCGGGGGCTGGTGAAATCTGCCGCCTGGCACAGAATGCTTCTGTCGGGCTGAATCTGTAGACTCAACCCGCTGACAACAGTCGGATCGAGCGGATACCAGGCACCCTTGGCGGGAATCGCAGGGCTTTGACGCCGCAGGTTCTGTATATCGTTCGCTGAATACCGCACATCCGCAAATCCACCAAATCCTCTGAGGGCCATTTCCGCACCTTTATCGCGCACATCGCCAGGGATATACGTGACAACGGCTGCAGGCTCAGGCGTTGGACTGGGCGGCACCACTGGCGCGTTTGTAATGGCTGGCGCCGGGGCGTTGGTGGTCGTCTGGGTTGTTTGCAGGAAGTCATCCAGAAGGCCAACCCCTTGCCTGAAATACGTGCATGAGCTGCAAAGCAGGCAGACAAGAAGCAGCGATGCTACAGACATGCCGATTCCTGGTCCACCCGAGCCGCCCTTGCCCCGTAGCGTGCTCTGCTCTGCTGCGGGGCATCCGCCCCGTAGTGTGCTTCGCTCTACTGCGGGGTTCTTCCTCGCAGCCTCCCCTCCCGCCATTTCATAACGAGCGGATGTATGATCTCACGGTCTACATTGATCGCTATTTGCCACGCCATCTCAATCAGGGCCAGAATTACCGATAGTCTGTTCATGCTGCTCCTTTACGCGTTGCTGGTTGTAAACTCCCTCCAAGTAATAGGCAGGAATCAACTGGAAGGGATGGAAGGGGGCCAGTGAAAAAGAGTGATTCACTTCTGTCAGGCCGAATGGTAGCATCTCCGTCATGAAGACAGTATACATCGAGACATCGATCATAAGTTATCTCACGGCGCTGCCGGCCAGGGACTTGCTTGTCGCCGCGTGGCAGAACGCGACAAGTCGCTGGTGGGAGACGCATCGGCAGCGCTTTGAGCTTTTTACGGCACAACTGGTGATTGATGAAGCCGGCAAAGGAGATCCCGAAGCAGCGAAGCGACGCTTGCGGAGCTTGGCGGGTATTCCTCACCTCTCCATGCCGGACCCTGTGACTGATCTCGCCGCTGCTCTGCTCAAAGAAGGTGCGTTGCCAACGAAGGCAACGGATGACGCTCTTCATGTCGCACTTTCGGCCTATCACGGAGTTGACTATCTTCTGACTTGGAACTGCCGACACATCGATAATGCCGAGATGAAGCCCCTGATTCGCAGCGTGTGCGCCGTCCATGGATATAAATGTCCCGAAATATGTACACCTCTTCAGTTAATGGGAGAAGACGATGAAAGATGAAGTAATTGCAGAAGTATGGAAGGTAAAGGACCGGATCTCTGCTGAACATCAATATGACGTCAAACGTCTGGTGGAGCACCTGCGCGCCGAAGAAGCAGCATCGGGTTCTCTTGTCTTCGACCTCCACGCCAGACAACACTCGGACATCCGAACAAGTAACTCCAGATTACCTCGCGTCCCTCTTGGAGTCTGAAGTTTTCATCCTCTATCCATCGATCACTCTCTCCCGCCTCCGCCTTAAGGCAAAGTGGCGTCGTTCACCACCAAGCACACGCAGCATGTGCCCGCAACTCTCCGTCTCCCACCGCCGGTGGTTCGCGAGCGCCAGCGCCATGACGCAGTCATCGTGATAACCGGACGGTGCGCCGTAGGTGATTCCGCCTGACGGGCTGATCTGGTACTCATACCGCCGCATTTCGTTTGTCAGGATGTCCCATTCATTTCCAACCTTCGTTTCCTTCGCGTCCTTCTGTTCAAATTCCTTTCCGGATGCGGGCGAGCCCTGTACCGTGCCGTAGGCTCTGGTGCAGGGCCAAGAAACACGGCGTTGTTCCACCGCCACACTCAGCCGTTGCACCAGAGCTGTCTTCGACGGAACCGTAAACTTGAACGCCTCGATATCACCACAAACCTGTTTCAAATCGTCATAGATCGGATCACCAACACCGGACGCATCCAGGATCAATCGCCCCCTGTATTTCCGGACGAACCCCAGTATCCGTTCCTTCTGAATCGGCCAGTCCAGATGATTGAACCGCTCCATCGCGAAACACCGTCCCGTCTCAGCATCCATCGCAATCAACACTGTCCAGTCCGTATGCTTCGCCACATCACACCCAATCACCACGGTCCGGTGGTATTCCGCACCTTCCACCTCCAACCTTCCACCTTCCACCATGCTGGCATTTATCAGGCATCCCTCAATATTCCTGAAGACGCCTGCCGAATCCTCCAGGAACTCCGCTTCATACTCCTGCCGGAACACATCAGCCGGCAACGTCCGCCTCGCTTCCTCCCACTCCTTTGCCGGGAAGTACGGCGATGCGTTACTCGGGAACCTGAAGCTGGCGTAATCGGTCTCGCTGGGATCCAGACCGCGGGTGAATAGATCATAGAACCAGTTCCGGCCCTTCGGCGTACTTACAAACACCGCCCAGCCAAGTGTCTGAGCAATGGTCGGTCGGAGTACGTAATGCCAAACGTCCACGGGTATGGACGCCGCTTCATCGATGACCAATCCACGGAAACCGAAGCCACGGATGTTGTCGGGGTTGTCGGCAGATAGAAACCACACTCGTGATATGGGACTGCCATTGAGTCCGGGGATCTCCACTCTACACGGTGCCCGCCCGATCACGGATACGACATCACCGCAGACGGTCTTAAACGCCTCGACCCCACGCTCGGCGACGTTGTATGTCGGTGCAACCCACCCGAACTCGCCGCCGCCGTAGTGTGAACCCCAGTCCGCCAGCTCCGCAGCCAGGCACAACGTCTTGCCGAACCGGCGTCCGGTGCAGACGCAACGGAAGCGCTTGTCGCGCGCGTGGTGTATGTCGATCTGTGCTGCATGCGGCTCGTAATGTATCCAGGCTGGCATGATTACTCCTCACGCGGAGGTGCGGCAGGTGCGACCGGCTTCGGGAACGCTTCAATAAGACTCTTCCACTCGACGATGCCGTCGTTCGTCACTGACAGCTTGGCGTCCTTTGGCAGCAGCGGCATGATGATAGTCTTGAAGAAGTCGTAGGCGTCGGCGTTAAATTTCTCGGCCAGGGCAGTGCGTAGCGTACGCTTGCTCTGCCGTTCGCCCATGAGCGCATCCAGAACTTGAAGCGCCTGGACCCGGCCGCTGACGGAACCACGCGGCCGGCCGCCCTTGGACATTCCACTTGGATTCCCAGACTTACCCTTTTCAAATTTCATAGTCTTTCTCCCTTGTCCCGCAGTGTGCGTGCCCCGCAGTGACGGATTTGTCTACTGCCGGGGCCCTTGCCCCGCAGTGTGAGCTTAGCTCTCTACTGCTGGGGCCTCCTACAATAGGTGCAGGAATCAACGCGAAGCAGGCAAACAGCAGGGAACGAGCAGGCGAGCCCTTGATAGAATATGCAGTTTCCCCAATGTTTTTTACGGGATTCACACGTTTTCGCAACAGGTCAATTCTGGGTGTAACAGGCTGGAGCAGACTTACTTACGGCAGATAGTGGGTGAGTTTTTAGCAGGCGGTTGACCCTATATGGAAACACACAAAATAGAAAAAGGGGAAAGAGACTCTATATAAAGGCTCACAACAGATATTTTGGCACGATGAGACTCTATATACACATACACACCAGATTTCTTTACGTTGGGAGACTCTATTCAAGCATGCACAGCGGATTATTTTGCATAAAGAGACTCAACCGGTGCGGATGCGAAGGATACAGGTGGCAACGTTGCCACCTCTGCCTGAATATGTATGTGCGTGAGGCTCATTTCAAACATGTATGACATCTCATGGTTATGGACTACGGGGAGCCGCCTACCGGCGCGGGGGCGATAGACCGGCGCGCCTACCGGCGCACCTGTTGCAGAGCCACCATTACCTGCCTGAATATGTGTATGTGTATGAGGCTCCAAACAAACATGAACAACATCGAAGACCCTACAGGGACGCCGCCTACCGGCGTCGGGGGCGAGAAGACCGGTGCACCGTAAGCACCCTGTGAACCCACATTCCCGCCGAGCGTTGGCTGTGAGATTATCCTGGCAACGAAGCACGAATAGATGATCCATCCGTGCGGAACCAGGAGGCAGGTTATGGATTCGGAAGTACGGAAA
>Ga0247842_10007262_pt1 | contig 12073 bp, 14 predicted proteins | sample LaCruzMarch2015__3_FD_192411 | JGI IMG/M metagenome (GOLD analysis project Ga0247842, IMG submission 192411) | Freshwater microbial communities from meromictic Lake La Cruz, Castile-La Mancha, Spain - LaCruzMarch2015_19m | ecosystem: Environmental > Aquatic > Freshwater > Lake | place: Spain...
TTTCTCCGTGCGTTTGTGTTCTCTGTGAACTCTGTGGTGAAATACTCCAATCTTCCAATACAGACATTCCAACCCCATTATTCCCTGCTATCCAATCCAAAGCTTATATATCGGCATATACTCATGCCCTAATGTGTCCAAGCATGTATTGTGCCTATTTGCCTTTTTCAACAAAAGCACTCTATCTATATTCTCCGTGACTCCGTGTCCTCCGTGGTTTATTCATCTTCACATTTGACGCCCCGTACCTCGATATATATTATAATAACCTAACTAAAGTATCAATAAATATCTGAGTAGATTCCAATGATTTTTCTATTTCATTTTTATCATATTCCACCAAATACCCAATCGGATACCTGCTTTCAATATAATAGTCTGCCATATTCTCCATTAAAGGTGTGAATTTCTCTAAAGATTTGTCAAACCTAATTGCATCTCTTATAAGCTTAACCAAGTCATGAGTTTTTTCAAGTTCCCAACCTTTACCAATGAGAAAGCCTTTTAGATATTTCTCAACTGACTGATGCAAGAAAAAGGCTACATACTCTAAATGCCTATTATTATTGAATAAGAACCTTGCCTCATCGAAATCTTTCTCAGCTTTTGAGAACCACTCTCTTGCTTCCGAATTATCCATAAAGCACAATACCTTCCCTTAGAAGTTTTGAAAGAAAGCTGTCTCCCACTTCCAGCCTTTTAGCTATTTCCTTCGGTGTATAAACGAGTATATCCAAACCTATTAGTCCATTTTCTTCGCTAAGTATCCTTCTAACATTTAGAGTTCTTTGTCGAAATTTATCATCAGTCTCTTTGATTATTAATAGGTCTAAATCACTGTCATTATCAGGGTTCCCATAAGCATAAGAGCCAAAAAGAATGATCTCTTGAGGATTATAATTTATCTTTATTTTTTCAGTAACTCTTAAGATTATCTCTTTTGCATCCATTTTTGCTCCAATCATGGCATTATAACAAAACGACGTCGCAAAGTCCACAACTAGAAAAAATCCTTCTTCACATTTGACGCCACATACCTCGATATATACTATGAGAGCATCTAAACGGATTTAATAAACATCTTTCCGTAAAACCACACTTTTTTGCAAAATCATTTTGTTTGAGTTATCAACTTCAAAAACGTATCTGAAACTTCCATGTTTAGTATTAAATCGAACTCTCCAGAGATTCTTGAAACCTTTCATTTTTTTCAGATCATATCCTTCAGGAAATGGATTACTCTTCTGAGCTTCCGATATTTCTATAATAAAAGCTCCAACTTCTTTCGGTAATTTTTTCAACTGCCTTTCAAACTTAGAGCCTGATATAACTTTATATTCTATCAAAGTAGATCCTTCTTAATATCATCAAAAGTAACGTTCTCTCTTGTCTTTATATCATTTCTAAATTCATCGTAATCTTCAAGTTCCTCTAAGTATTCATACCATTCCTGCATTTCCTCAAAAAATGACAGGTAGTCTCCTGTGAGTAAGGTATTTGCTATTCCGTTAGTATAATCGTTATAAAATTCTGTTCTTTCATCTAATGTTAATTTTGTTACAAACTCTTTACTGGCAAAAATCAATTTAAGTAATTTATGAAGTTGTTTCTGAGCATTTATTTGTGAAGGTTGATTAGGGATTTTGCCATAGTTAAGCTCCGCTTTTTTAAAACACTCAGACAACGCTGTCAGTTCTTGATTTAATGAAGTTATTAGTTCAGCCATATTGGTTTTCACCCCTTTCAACATTTCAACTATTTAAGCCCTTTGACGTCGCCAAGCCTGCAACTAGAAAAAATCCTTCTTCACATTTAACATCCCATACCTCATCTAAATCTTACTCGATCAGGTTCAACAATAGCTAATCTACCTTTAATCTTTTCTTCTGATAATTCCTCTATAAAACTGACAAGTTGACTTATTGCATCTTTAATTATCAATCGTGATAAACGTAACACAATTATACCATAATACTGTGATGGAGGATATAATAGAATATTAGAAAAATCTCACTACGCCGCCTCAACTTTAATAGGAACAATTTCTTCACTGGCAAGAATTGCCGCATATAGCAAACACTCGTGTATATCCTCTTTCGTAATTTGAGGATAAGCCATTAAAATGTTTTCCTCTGTTTCGCCAGCAGCGAAAAGATCAAGAATAATATGAACAGGAACACGTGTTCCATTGATACGGGCTTTCCCGTGGCAAATATTAGGACTAACAACAATCCTTGATAGCATTTTGGTCTCCATTACAATAATATTTCGTTAAAAATACATAGTCGTCAAACCAGCAACTATAAAAATCCTTCTTCACATTTGACGCCCCATACCTCGATATATACTATGAGAGCATAATCCGAACTAATCTTCAATCTTCGCTTCTGCCCAACTCGTCTAGTCTCTGGTTGAATTCCTTCAATGACCCACTGCGTATTGCCTGACGTAAAAGGATTTCCAGCTTTTTTGTATCGTTAATATTGCTCAAAGTTTTAGAGACGTCAGAAAGAAGCTGCCCAAACTTTTCATCAAGTGCTGTCAATATCATTTCTCTGCCTTCTTTTAATGAGCCTTCCTTTACCCCTTCTTTCATTCCTTCTTTCATTCCTTCTTTCATTCCTTCTTTCATTCCTTCTTTCATTCCTTCTTCTTTTATGACGTCATAAATAGGTGATTCTATCATAATGTCACGTCTCCTCTCTATTAATTTCTGTGCTAGTTCTTTATCTCTCATACCGGTAAATATCGCCATTGCTGTCAATAGATCAGCTTTTGACTCAACACTCAAGTCTTTATCATTGTATAACTGTTGTTCTGCATCTTCCAACATATCCAGACCGCCATCCATCAAAGGTATAAATGGATAAATGGTTACATCACCTTGAAAATCCTCTGCTTTTTTCTCCCATAAACGTACTATCTCATATCTGAAACTCAGTCTTTTATCAGTGTAAACGCCTGTCGCCCTTGATGTTGGCTTTAGAAGCAGAACAAATGGAGTAACCTCTATGTTGTATTTTAACATATATCTGACTGTGTAGTCAATCAAGCGAAGCTCAAATTCACGGCTGAAAGCTGTTTGTATTTCTATAAGAACTATGGACTCCTGACCGTCTTTTTGAATAACCAGTAGTGGAAAATCGCTTCTTTTAAGACTCACTATTTCTTGAGGAAGTTCCTCTATCAACTCCACACTCGCAAGCTCTATTTCTAAAAATCTCCGCAGAATCGCTTCTTTGCTTGTCTCTATTACTACTTTTGCCGCTACATCATATATCATTTATCTGGTTCCTATTACGAGTTTTTCACTTATTTTCTTAGATTTTTTTTCACCACGGAGAACACAGAGATCACGGAGAGGAATTTTTTTTCTTATTTCCTCTCCGTGTTCTCCGTGAACTCTGTGGTGAAATCTTCCAATCTTCTCTATATCAAATAGGTATTACTAATCATTGCCTTTACAGACATCCCAACGCCATTATTCTCTGCTATCCAAGCCAAAGCTTGCCTATAAACATCAGCAGAATATTTGTGATCCAGAAGATATTCGAGGTAATTATTATGCCACAAGATAACAATACATCCACCAAAACGTTTTGTTACCTCAAGTAATGACCTTAACACTTGCCATGACTCCTCTGAATTCAGGTTTCTATACTTGCTGTCAAACAAAGTCCCGTCCATGACTGTAAGCGGAATTTCCATCACGTTATATGGTCTGTCATCATCAAGGCTATATGGCTGATACGGAAGGCATATACCTGCACGGAATCCCTCATGTTGCGCATAGCCAAGCGTGACGTCACATTTTATGCCTAGCTTTTCGTATATGGCGAATGTCTTTTTGACGTCAAACCTTAGAAAATGCTGGCGGATGCTATGGACTTCGCCAACGATCTTCTCTAAGTTCTCTTTTTCGCTTTGAAGCAGCTCTAAGTTATTGTAAGACTCAAAACTCCCGTGTAGCCCAACTTCGCATCCGCTATCTTTTATTTCACGAAGCAAATCTGCTATCTTTTTATCATTAACAGAATATTTAGCTTTAATACCCCAAAATAAGTCGCCGCCTCCAAAGAAGTAAAATGACGAGGAGAATCCGTATTGCTTCTCAAGCTCAATTATCTCTTTGAAGTTCCAGTAGGGATCAATATGATTAATCATCAAACCCAATGCCTTTTTCATTCTACGGATTGCGGATATGGGCTTGCGTTTTTTTAATGCAATACCACCCCAATGCCTGATTTCGCCATAAATATTCCATTTCGCAATATCAATGTCATGAGTCAAGCAAGCGGTAAAGTCTTTATCACCCCAGAGCTTTTTCCGCTTGAAGCCCAGATTAAAGCTGTCTATCCATTCCCAGAGCAATTCTATGTATTCATTGACGATTGGTCTGGTCAGAAATCCCTCTTTATACGCTACGCTTGCGGATGCAGGGAATCTGTCATATTGGTCTCTTTCGTCAATTAAATATTCCTCGTAGCGTGAGAGCATAAAGAATGATGATGCGATTATGTCAATATTTGTTTCTACAACATTCCCATTCCGGACGACGAGTTCCCTAAGGTTGCCATTACCTTCGTAGATAACTGGTATATCATTATATCGCTTCAATGGTAGCTTTGGCATTGATGATAGCGTTTTGTATCCATCACCAAATAGCTTTGATTGATAAATGTGAATATGATAGCTAGAGCTTAATTTTGGCTTTTCATTACCATAGCTTATTATTAGGGCGTCAGCCTTTATCTCATTGTCATTTAGGATTTCATATTCAATACCCAAAGTTGAGAGAATAAGACTAAAGGTGTATTCAATAGGATTTGTAAATTTATTTACGTAAGTAAAAATGATTTTCATAGCAACCTTAAATTTTTAGTAGTATATCATGCCCAAGTTTTGATATTAGTCGTTTTATAACATTGGAAAACAATCTAATATTTTTAAGTTTATAGCTTTTAACGAATTGACTAGCTATTTCGAAATATTCAAAAATTCTATTTTCTTTACATAGTATTTTTCTATCGGCTTTTAATATTAATTCTTTTAAACTATCTGATTTATCTATAACCTCAAAATTAACTTCGACCAAACCAAGTTCCTTCAAAAAATGAGCATCAATACCTGCTATAAACTGCTTGTGATATTTTTTTGACAAATTTCTTGATGCATCGTTATTTTGAATTGAGTTTCTAGCATTATATACTTCAATTAAATCCATACTTCGTATTAATTCTTCATCAAGTTTATGTCCTTTAAAAGGATGTGGAAGCACAACAATTCCGCTCTGTTTTTTTATATCATCAATAACTTTCTCACTTATATTAGACTTTATTTCTTCATCTAAAAAAAGTCCAATAATATCTCCTTTATCAGTGGTGTATTCCGCGCCAATGATGATCTGAAGTTTTTGTGATGAATTGTATTTTTTAGCAATCAACGATCCCATTATAGTATTATGGTCTGTAATTGATAAAACATCAAAATCATTTCTAATTGCATAGTCAACAATAATTTCGGGTTTCATGAAGGAATCAAAAGAATAATTTGAATGAATGTGGAATAAACCTCTCATCTTAGAAACCTTTTCAATTGTCTTTTAATGCTTTTAGGCATTAGACATGCACACAAACTCACCAATTCTATCATATTAGGTTTGGGGTCTTTTATATCTAAATTGCTTTTAACTTTAGCATTCATAACATCACATAGAAAATTGAAAGATGAACTAGGTTTTTTAAGAATATGCTGAATATCACCACTTAAAGTCCAATGGTATCTGAGATTTCGGGAGTATTCCTCAGAATAGGATAAATCTTCTCCCATAGCCATTTGAACTAAATAATATGGGAAATTAACACCCGCAGCTATTGCAAGGTCAAGTGAACCCCAGAATTTTGGATTTATTTCCATTAATTTATAATCATGATTTTTTTCATTACCTTTGAATTCCACCATAACCACCCCATGCCATCCTAGATTATCTAATAATTTCAGACCATAATCTTTAAGGCAAGAATCGTAAAAGCTTTGCGCACATACACTAGCCCCGCCAGTCACAGGAAATTCTCTAATCCTTTTATGCATAAATATTCGTTTGCATAAACCATGTTGATACAAAGCGAAAAATCCATATCCGTTACCATTGATATATTCCTGAATCATTGGAAGATTTTCTGCAGTAAAGCTATGTATATTGCAAAGACGACTGTAATTTTTTATTAATTCATTGCTATTATATGCGTAATCAACAATGTTATTACCAGCTTCTTGTATTCCTTTTATAACCACCGGATACTTAATTTTGTTAGAAAAACCTTCTACATCCTCAAAACTTTTGGGATAAATAGTTTCCGGACATGGAATACCTATATTATTGGCAAGTTCATAAGTTCTTTTTTTATTAAGTGCTATTTCTATTTTTTCGTTATCAGCTACTTCTGTTTTTACCCATTGAGAGAGTTTTTCTTTATTTTTAGATATGATCTGAGTTGCTCTATATCCAACGGGAATAAGAATATCATAGTTGTATTTTTTCAAAACTGCTTCCAAAAATGAAATATATTCATCTTCGTCATCCAAAGAAGAACATTTAAATCTATTCTTGCAATATTTAGAATAAAAAGACAATTCTGATGATGAAGATATAACCCCAATCTCCATGTCTAATTTGCCCAAGCTTCTAACTATTGCTAAAGTATGTTTTCCAGCACCTGTAACTAATACATTCATTATAGTTTCCTAGCAATAACCATCAAATCGTCACCAAAACCAAATAATGATATAATTTGATTTAAAAATGGAGACACGGTAGCAAAACATAATTCACGAGCAATAAGCCTGAGAGACTTATATATTAAAATAGAGATTTGACGTTGCTGTAATAGGTATAGTCCCCTTTCTATTACCCCCCCCCCTCTGAATTGACAATGATCTTGCGATAGCTTTTTAGATTTATTGGGGAAGATGGATGCATTGTGCCCTGGAAATGTTTTGGTGTAAATGATGTTCAATCCTATTTTATTCATCATAAATTTGGATGATTCTAGGGAAAAATGATAAATATGTTCTTTGGGATTGTTCCATATCCAATCTGAGCCATAGAGCTTATGCCATAAACTATTCGCATTAGGTACTCCTATTACCAATATTCCATCTTTTCTTAATATCCTTATCATTTCTTCTATCTCGGAGAAAGGGTCTTCCAAATGCTCTAAAACATGAATAGCTGTTATAATGTCAAAATAGCAATCTGGAAAATTCGCGTCTTTCAGCTTTACATCAAATATCTTAGCTCCTGTTTCTCTAGCTTGCTCTATATGCAGTGGGTTAATATCTAATCCGTATACATCATAACCATCTTTTTTCGCAAGATTCAGAAAAAAGCCACGCCCACACCCAAAATCCAGCAAACGACTATTAGCGGAAATACCATTTACACCTTCTATTGCCTTCAGGTATCTACTAGCTCTCAATTCAAGGCTTATTTTAGTACGCCCATCAAGAGACATTTGTCCAGTTTTTTCCAATTGGGGTCTCAAATCAGAATAATAAGTAGTTAAATCTTTAACAGAAGGTATACGCTGTAAAGAAATTAGACCGCATATCAAACATTTTGCAAAGATTTCATTATCTTTTTGATAAAGAAAAGCTTGCTTAGTAGAGCCACAAAGCCTACATTGAGACCCATGAAATTCATGATTCATTCCATTCCTCTTTATATATCAATTTCTTTACATAATTATGACACTTTTAATATCATATACTGCCCAGTTGGAAGATATATTCCATGCTCCGGCTTCTCTGCAAAGAAATCATCTACAGCTTGTCTTGCTCCAATATACCTGATAAAACCGTAGTCATCAAAAATCATAATACCACCTTGAATCATTCGAGGATAAAAGAATTCACAACATTGCTTTACAGATTCATATAGGTCGGAGTCAATATGGACAAAGCAAAATTTCTCATTCTCTGCTTTTCTGAAAGTATCCTTAAACAAACCTTCATAGAAGATAATGTTCTCATACCCTAGAAATGAGCGAACTGTCTCTAAATCTGTGTCAGCCAAATCCCCCTTTCTTGTGCGGATCAATCTGCGAATACGGTTCTGGCATTCCACTGAAAGTATCAAAAAGATGAAGAACCTTGTTAGGTGCTTGCTTTTGGATTATACTTTTCAAAAGATAAGCTGAACCCCCTTTATACACACCGGCTTCAGCAACATTTCCTGACAGCACACATACATGACTAAGAGTTTGATATAGCATGTATAGCCTTTTCTCGTCTATTAATGTTCTCTGAGATATGTAATTCCTTTGAATCACAAAGATTGGGTCATCTTGCCATGGTTCTATCACTTCTCTCGGTGAGAAATAATCCGCAATTTGAGGCTTGATCTGCTTCCATATACTAGGAAACGAGAACTGCACAAATTTCCTAAAACCTTTAATCAATATTAGAATACAAGAAGCTATACACATTTTTATGTTCATTTCACACCTTACTTATTAAACTTCATCTCTTTGTTAAGGTAAATCTTATGGTTTGACTGCTAGTAACCTGCATGAGATTCTGTGCATTATATTACGAATATCTAAATCAATACGATACAATATGAATAAATACAGCACTATATCTATAAAAAGAGCTATTAACATAAAATAGATATTAGCTGTAATTCGAGCTACAAACAGCACAGGTAACAATAGTATAAATGAAAGCATGACATATTTTACCAATACTTTGATTCCCAAACTTACTGAAGCTTTGCTAAAACGATACACAAAATAAAATACTAGAATATAAAAGATTGGACTAACAATAGAATAAGCTATCAGGCAATTCCTAACCCCAAATTGTGCAAATAATATAAGTGCAATCATTCTATTTATTAATTGACTTAAAGTTAAAAATAAACCGGTTCCCTGACGGTTGAATATAGAAAACACAGTGCTTAAAGGTGAACTTATAAATTGGAAAATAACATAAATGCTAAGAATCTGTGTATATACACCAGCTTCTACCCATTTCTCTCCGAAGACAAAACCGAAAAGAGGTCCACCAAAAAATCCTAATATCATAAAAGGAAAAACACCGATCTGAACAAGCCTTTTGAATGTATTATTGACTATATTAGTCAGCTTGCCTGTCTCATTGTATTCCTTTGCCGCTGAAGGAAAGAATACCTGTGCAATTGATCCGCCTAACAATGCCATAGGTAATCCGACAAATCTAAGCCCCAAAGAATAATAACCAACTACGGTTGTAGAAAAGTATGCATCCAGTATAATTGGTGGTAACTGCATTGAAGCTGAGTTAAATAATCCTGTCCATATATCATAAATCGGGAATTTTTTATGATACTTCGCAACTTCCCATATATACCCAAGAGATAAATTTGCAGTTTTAGCTTCAGATAAAAACTCACGGGATAAGAAAATAAAGAGTATTAGAATACTCAATATCATGCCTGTAATTTGTCCTATAAATAGAAACTTTGCAGAAGCGCCGAAAATCAAGCCAAACGGTATTGTAATAAATATGCTTCCTGAAACAGAACCAAAATCCGCCCAAGCCATCGCCCCGAATTTTCCTGAACGTCCCGCATAGTATCTTATTGCTAAACCAACCCCGCCTAGCAATACCGTCAATGGCAAAAACCATAAAAACATCTCCAATTCAGGTGATTTTAGCCATATAGCAACCTTCGCTTTTAATATCAGCACTAAAATAAACGATAACAAAGTAATTACAAACGTGGATATAACGCTTATAATGAAACTAGCCATAACCTCGTTTTTGTCTCTGCCTAGTGGTATTGACAATTCGTATCGCAAACAAGATATTACAACGATAACTCCGCTTATAGACGAAAACAACTGGACAGTGCCAAAATGCTCAGGTAAAAATATTCTTGCGATTATAGGAGCAGTTATAAAGCTTATAGCCTGTGTAGCGATTCTACTCGACAATAGCTTTAATACATTAGTCCCAAAAGATGCGCTCAAAAGGTACTCCTAGTTTTATATCTCAGAAATCACACCAATTTTAGTTAGATTTGTTATTCTGAACAGAGTGAAGAATCTTCTTGAGGAGTATTTCACCACAGAGTTCACGGAGAACACGGAGAAGAATTTTTTCCTTATTTCCTCTCCGTGTTCTCCGTGTCCTCTGTGGTGAAATCTTCCAATCTTCAATCTTCGCTTCTGCCTAATTCCTCCAGTTTCTGGTTGAATTCCTTCAATGACCCACTGCGTATTGCCTGACGTAAAAGGATTTCCAGCTTTTTTGTATCGTTAATATTGCTCAAAGTTTCAGAGACGTCAGAAAGAAGCTTCCCAAACTTTTCATCAAGTGCTGTCAATATCATTTCTCTGCCTTCTTTTAATGAGCCTTCCTTTACTCCCTCTTTCATACCCTCTTTCATTCCTTCTTTCATTCCTTCTTTCATTCCTTCTTCTTTTATGACGTCATAAATAGGTGATTCTATCATAATGTCACGTCTCCTCTCTATTAATTTCTGTGCTAGTTCTTTATCTCTCATACCTGTAAATATCGCCATTGCTGTCAATAGATCAGCTTTTGTCTCAACACTCAAGTTTTTATCATTGTATAACTGTTGTTCTGCATCTTCCAACATATCCAGACCGCCATCCATCAAAGGTATAAATGGATAAATGGTTATATCACCTCGAAAATCCTCTGCTTTTTTCTCCCATAAACGTACTATCTCATATCTGAAAATCAGTCTTTTATCAGTGTAAACGCCTGTTGCCTTTGATGTTGGTTTTAGAAGCAGAACAAATGGAGTAACCTCTATGTTGTATTTTAACATATATCTAACCGTATAGTCAATCAATCGAAGCACAAATTCACGGCTGAAAATTGTTTGTATCTCAATCAGAACTATGGACTCCTGACCGTCTTTTTGAATAACCAGTAGTGGAAAGTCGCTTCTTTTAAGACTCACTATTTCTTGAGGAAGTTCCTCTATCAACTTCACACTCTCAAGTTCTATTTCTAAAAATCTCCGCAGAATCGCTTCTTTGCTTGTATCTATTACTACTTTTGCGGCTACATCATATATCATTTATCAGGTTCCTATTACGAGTTTTTCACTTATTTTCTTAGATTTTTTTTCACCACAGAGGACACGGAGAAGAATTAGTGATCAGTAAACAGTGATCAGTTTTTGTCACACTCATTACTCATCACGGATTACTTTCCTCTCCGTGAACTCTGTGGTGAAATCTTCCAATCTTCAATCTTCAATCTTCGCTTCTGCCTAATTCCTCCAGTCTCTGGTTGAATTCCTTCAATGACCCACTGCGTATTGCCTGACGTAAAAGGATTTCCAGCTTTTTTGTATCATTAATATTGCTCAAAGTTTCAGAGACGTCAGAAAGAAGCTTCCCAAACTTTTCATCAAGCGCTGTCAATATCATTTCTCTGCCTTCTTTTAATGAGCCTTCCTTTACTCCTTCTTTCATTCCTTCTTTCATTCCTTCTTTCATACCCTCTTCTTTTATGACGTCATAAATAGGCGATTGTATCATAATATCACGCCTCCTCTCCATTAATCTCTGTGCTAGTTCTTTATCTCTCATACCTGTAAATATCGCCATTGCTGTCAATAGATCAGCTTTTGTCTCAACACTCAGGTCTTTATCATTGTATAACTGTTGTTCTGCATCTTCCAACATATCCAGACCACCATCCATCAAAGGTATAAATGGATAAATGGTTACATCACCTCGAAAATCCTCTGCTTTTTTCTCCCATAAACGTACTATCTCATATCTGAAAATCAGTCTTTTATCAGTGTAAACGCCTGTCGCCTTTGATGTTGGTTTTAGAAGCAGAACAAATGGAGTAACCTCTATGTTGTATTTTAACATATATCTAACCGTATAGTCAATCAATCGAAGCACAAATTCACGGCTGAAAACTGTTTGTATCTCAATCAGAACTATGGATTCCTGACCGTCTTTTTGAATAACCAGTAGTGGAAAGTCGCTTCTTTTAAGACTCACTATTTCTTGAGGAAGTTCCTCTATCAACTCCACAC
>Ga0247842_10007267_pt1 | contig 12065 bp, 10 predicted proteins | sample LaCruzMarch2015__3_FD_192411 | JGI IMG/M metagenome (GOLD analysis project Ga0247842, IMG submission 192411) | Freshwater microbial communities from meromictic Lake La Cruz, Castile-La Mancha, Spain - LaCruzMarch2015_19m | ecosystem: Environmental > Aquatic > Freshwater > Lake | place: Spain...
TACCCAAAAAAAACTAAACCCCATTATAAAAAAAGCCCAGCGCTCTTTAACAAAACCCAGTTTTATACTCGGTATAACTTCAAAAGCAGATATAAAGAACAATATTGCACCAAATAAAACATAAGATGGATTTATAACACTTGTTGAAAAATTCATCGTCCAGGGACAAAAAAACAACCATCCCCAAACTATCCACTTTGGCGCTTTTGTAAGCTTAACACAGTACCAAGACAAAAGACTTAAAGACAGCATAGACAAAATATTTAACAACACATAAGGAGCAGCTGCCGACTTATATAAATAAAAAGGCAACCCAACTAACAACGCTTGCAGGGCTCCTGTTATTTGAGAATGGGAATAAACTACGTCGGGGCCAAAATAAGGCCAATGTCCTGTGGTAAAAAACTTCAAGCCAAGCAAATATATCTGTAATTCATCGTCAAACCAAAATTCTGAACACAAACCAAAAAGTAAACGCAATATAAAGACAATTAAAATTAATGACAGAAACCAGTTTTTTTTAATCATAGGCGCATCATCAATTTATTTCTTATTTACAACAGGCTCAGTATTTTGAGGGACAGGATTTTCCCAGCCTCCACCAAGAGCTTTAAATATTTGAACCACAGCCAACAATCTATCTCTTTCTGTCCTCGATAGATCGTATTCTGCTGGAAACAACTGTTGTTGTGCATCAAGAACTTCTGTATAACTTGACAATCCTTTTATGTATCTATCATTAGCAAGTTTTGTCGCCTTTCTTAAAAACTCGACAGCTTTTGCCTGCTGAAGATTTTCTTCAACAAGTTTTTGCTGAAGAGTAAGAGCATTTGCAACTTCCATTAATGCATTTAAAACCGTTTTCTCATACTCTGCCTTAATCTGCTCATAAGCCTGTTTTGTAGCTTCATAGTTTGCTATTACTTTTCCACCATTAAAAATAGGCCCAGTAACAGAGCCACCTAACGCCCAGGATTTGGAATATGTTTTTAAGTCAGGACTGGATGTTCCTAATAGCCCCGTAAGACTGAATTGAGGGAAAAAATTCGCCTTAGCAACACCAATATCTGCATTCGCAGAAACTAAAAGTTGTTCAGACTGACGAATGTCCGGTCTTCTTTCCAAAAGAGCAGACGGAAGTCCTGCCGGAGTTTCCGGAATCAAATACTGTTCCGTAAGCACTTGTCCTCGTGGTATAGGAGCAGGGACTCGTCCTAAAAGAAGGTTTATTTGATTTTCTTTGTCAAATATCTGCGCTTCTATATCTGGAATGTCCGCCGCTGCTTGAGCTAAAGAAGCACCCGCTCTTGAACTTTCCAATAATGAGGCGTCCCCTCCTTTATATCTTCTTGTAAACATGTTGTATGTGCCTTGAAAAGATTCGGTTGTACGTTTTGCTATTTCAAGCTCGTTGTCTAGCTCCCTTAATTCAAAATAAGCTTTAGCAACTTCTGTTATTAAAATAAGAGTAATATCTCTTCTTGCTTCTATACTTGCAAAATATTGTGCTCTCGCTGATTCAGATGCTCGCCTTACTCTACCCCACACATCAAGTTCCCATTGCATTTGAACATCGCCCATTACCATGTTGGAGTTCTTACCGTTGGGCAGACCATAGCTAGCCACGTTCTTTCCATAATTATCAACTGCTGAATAATTTATTTGAGGATAATAATCTCCTCTTTTTATTCTCGCCAATTCTCTCATCTGTTCAACTCTTGCTGTAGCCACTTTAAGATCAAGATTGTTCCTTAATGATTCATCTATAAGATCCTTTAATGTTGGGTCTTTAAAAACTTCCCACCATGGAAGATCTGCTAACGATTTTTTATCCGCCGCTGTTAGTACCCCTCTATGCTGTTCAGGCGTTTTAACTACAGGACGTTTATAATCCGGGCCTACTGCACAACCTGTTACAAAAATAGCAGTAACAGCAAAAAGGAGAATTCTTTTCATTTACCAACCCTCTCTATATTTTTAGCTTTGCGTTTTTCTCCAACACGTTCTATTAAATAGAACAGCGCAGGAACAACCAATATTTCTAAAAGAGTAGCAACCAACATTCCCATAATAACAGTTGTTCCCAAAGATCGTCTGGAAACTGCACCGGAACCATCTGCAAACCACAAAGGAAGACAGCCGAGTATAAACGCAAAGGCCGTCATTAATATTGGTCTTAGCCTTCTCTCTATTCCGGATATTGCAGCATCCTTTACTTTCATACCGTCTTTATCAACTGCATCTTTTGCGTGAGCTACGATCAATATGGCGTTCTTTGCGGCGAGACCTATTAACATGACTAAACCTATTTGTGAGAAGATATCGTTAGGCATAGACCGCAAATAAAGACCGAGCAACGCACCGAACACGGCAATAGGCGTTCCCAAAAGAACAGAGAACGGTAGCGACCAGCTTTCGTACTGTCCGGCTAATATTAAGAAGACAAATAAAAGAGATAACCCAAATATAAAAAAGACTCCTCCGCTTGCTTTTTTCTCTTGAAATGTAATACCGCCCCAATCGTACCCCATTTCCTTAGGCAACGTCCCTTTTGCAACTTCTTCCAACGCTGCAATAACCTGCCCGGAGCTATAACCATCTGCTGGATTCGCAAATATTTCTGCACTCCTAAAAAGGTTAAATCGGAATAAAAATTCTGGACCTGTAACTTCGTTAACTTTTATTAGTGTAGAAAGAGGAATCATTTCTCCGAATTTATTACGAACAAAAAAGGTTCCTATATTATCTATTTTGCTCCTCGATTCTGCTTCAGCCTGTACAAAAACTTTCCATTGTCTTCCGAACTGGTTAAAGTCATTAACATATGCACCACCTAAAAATGTCTGCATAACCTGATACATGGACCTTATTTCTATTCCAAGTTTAAAAACTTTTTCTCTGTCTATTTCTGTATACAACTGAGGAACATGTGCCTTATATAAAGTATTAACACTTGCTATCTCTGGTCGTTTTTGAACTTCTGTCATGAATTTTGCAAGATTGTCTGATAAAAATTCCGGAGTTCCACCACTACGATCCTGCAACATAAAATCTACACCCCCGGCGGTACCCAGCCCTGGCACTGGTGGTGGCGGAAAGGCAAACACTATTGCCTCTCTCATACCTGAAAGTTTTTTGTTCAAAGAATTTATCATTTCTGTTGCATTAAGTGATTTATCTTTTCTTTCGTCCCACGGTTTTAATTTAACAAAATAAAATCCAGAATATGTGCTGGCAATACCGGTAAGCATACTAAACCCACCAATAGCAATAGTGTTTTCTACCCCTGGTGTTTCAGCAAGGATTTTGTCTACTTTATTCATGACCACTTCTGTGCGTTGTAGTGAAGCAGCGTCGGGCAAAGTGACATTCATATAAAAATAACCCATGTCTTCCAATGGAATAAATCCCGATGGAATTAATTTACCAAGAATTAAAAGAAGCCCAACAGTTAAAAGTAGCAAGCCAACACTTCTAAATGTTTTCTTCAATAAGAATTCAGAAATATTAACATAACCATTCTTTGTTTTATCAAAGTAAATATTGAACTTATCGAATATTTTTTGCAGCAACCCTTTTGAACCTTCCTTTCTTGGCCTCAGCATTAACGCACAAAGTGCAGGGCTCAGCGTCAATGCGTTAAAAGCAGAAATAATAACAGAAAGAGCAATCGTCATCGCGAACTGCTGATACATTCTGCCAACTATTCCAGGAATAAATGCTACAGGAATAAAAACGGACGATAATATAAGAGCGATTGCTACAACCGGACCAGAGATCTCGCTCATGGCTTTAATGGTTGCTTCTTTTGGATTTAACCCTTTACTTATATGGTGCTCTACTGCCTCTACGACGACGATTGCGTCATCAACAACCAGTCCTATGGCAAGCACCAGTCCAAATAAAGAAAGTGTATTAACAGAAAAACCAAACAACGGAAAAAATATAAACGTTCCTATAAGTGAAACAGGAACTGTTACCATTGGTATTATAGTCGCTCTCCAATTCTGTAAGAAAAGGAACACAACTAAAAGGACCAATATAATCGCTTCAAAAAGAGTTTCTGTTATTTCTTTTATACCAGCTGTTATAGGTGCTGTGGTATCCAAACCAACGTCGTAAACTACATCGTTTGGAAAGCGCGTTGCAAGTTCCTTCATTTTAGCACGTGAAATTTCTGCAACATCAAGCGCATTACTGCCGGCTATCTGATACACGCCTACTATTGCGCTAGGTTTTTGGTTATATTTTGCTTTAGACGCATAAGTAAGCGCACCAAGTTCTACCCTGGCAACATCTTTTATTTTTACAGTTGATCCGTCAGTATTTGCCTTAATAGTAATATTCGCGAATTCTTCTGGATTTAACAGTCTTCCTTTTGTTTTAACAGTTAATGTAAATTCATTATTCCCCGGAGCAGGTTCAGCGCCTATTTGCCCGGCAGGATTAACAGCATTCTGATTTTGTATTGCATTAATTACGTCCCCTGCTGTTATACTAAGTTTTGTTAATTTGTCCGGTTGAAGCCAAATCCTCATTGCATAATCTTCTGCACCAAGAACTTTTACCTGTCCGACTCCACGTAACCTTGTAAGTTGGTCGACGATATTTATAGTAGCATAGTTAGAAAGGAAAAGTTTATCATAAGTTTCTTTTGGAGAATAAATAGAAAAAAGTATTATCGGCAAAGGAGATGATTTTTGAACTGTAACACCCCAGGTCTTAACATCTGTTGGCAAAGAAGATGTCGCCTGTGCGGCTCTGTTTTGGACAAGAACCTGGTCCATATTAGGATTCGTCCCTACATCAAAAGAGACTTTTATAGTCATCGAGCCATCGTTAGCACTAGTAGACGTAACATATAACATGTTGTCTACACCGTTGATCTGTTGCTCTAATGGAGTAGCAACGGACTGCTCTATGGTCTGTGCATCTGCACCGGTATAACTTGTTGTAACATCAACTTCCGGTGGTGCAATGTCTGGATACTGTGCAACCGGCAGACCTTTTAATACGACTAATCCAGCGACAACGATAACAATGGATATAACCATTGCAACTATCGGTCGGTTAACAAAAAATTTTCCCATGTTTTATTCCTTTTTAGGGTTTACTATTGTTCCTTCTTTTATCTTTAAAAAACCCTCAACAACTATAACGTCACCCTCTTTAAGGCCGTCATTAACGATTCTGTTGTTGTCAAAGATGTATCCAAGACTAACATCTCTCATTTCTATTTTATTATCTTTACTTACAACTGCGATTTGAGTCGTTCCCTGAGTTTCTATAACGGCTCTACGGGGAATAACCAATGCGTCTTTAAATATACCTACTTTTGCTTTAACCTTTGCATATTGACCCGGCCTTAAGAAACCGTTGTGATTAGGAACCTTCACTTGTACAGTCATAGTACCTGTATTTTGATCTATTTGCCTGTCTGTAAAAGCAAATTCTCCTTTTTCCGGGTATATACTGCCATCATTAAGTACTACGGTAATATCCGGATCAACTTTTTCATTTTTTTGCAGATCGTTATTATCGTCAGGAGCATTGTTATTATTCTTCATCCTTTCCATATCCATTTTTTGATGCCAAATATAATCATTCTCACTGATAGCAAAGGTTATCTTCATCGGATCCGTAACAGATATTGTAGTAAGCTTTTTTGCAGGGTCTATTAAATCACCCACTTGTGCTATAGCTAAACCGGCAATCCCGGAGATAGGAGCTGTAACCTTTGTCCAACCAAGATTTAATTTTGCCTGCTCAAGAGCGGCCTGTGAAGAAGCAATAGCTGCCTTATTCATATCGTTGGTTCTAACAGCGTCCGTATACTCTTTTTGACTTACGGCACCTTCCCCAACAAGAGCGCCATAACGCCTTACATCTGCCTGTGATTTTTTCTGATTGGCTTTTGCCTGCTCAAGATAGCCCTGTGCCTGATCAATGGAGGCCTGATATTGACGTGGATCTATCTCGAAAAGCACGTCACCCTCTTTAACAGCAGCACCTTCCTGATAATTCTTCTTTAAAAGATAGCCGGAGACTTTAGCAAAAATATCCGCATTAATATCACCTTGTGTAGTACCCACCCATTCCTTGATTAAAGGAACATCTTGCTTTGTTACAGTCGTAACAAGAACCTCTACAGGATGAACCTGGGCGTTCAGCAGAGCAGCCTCTTGTTCCGCACGATACTTGTTGTAGAAAAATAAGGCTATAGCAGCGATAACAACGATAATACCTAAAGTAATAAAAAATTTTTTTCTTGCTTCAAGACCTATCATTCGCCCTCCCTTTAAATCAATACTACCAATATCCTGCTAATATTATATATCATTCAGAAGTTTAATCTATAACTGAATAGCCCCTTGTATCTTTTTATGGTAAATAAAGGTTATGAGTTCCTTTTTAATTTTATTATGTATCGGTCTGGTCGGAGGAAGCTTGTCTGCTCTACTTGGCATAGGAGGTGCAATTATAATAGTTCCTGCATTAACGCTGTTACTTGGCTATACACAAACAACGGCACAAGGAACGTCTTTATTTGTCCTGATATTTCCTTTAACCCTTATACCTGCCTTGAACTATTACAGGACCGGTAACGTAAATATAAAATCTGGAATTTTTATAGTAATAGGTTTTGTTATCAGTTCGTATATTGTATCCAGATATGCAGTAGACATTAATCCACACTTATTAAGAAGATTATTCGGAATATTTTTATTAATAATATCTGTTGTGATGATCGTTAAATAAACGCACTTAACCACAGGTAATCGAAAGCTCTGTCTCTGGCTGCCACGTTCTTAGTTCCTTATTCTTTTCAAAAATAAATGCACTTCTTTCGCCGTGGAGCACAACTTTTTTACCGTTCACAGTTACCCAGTTAGCTTCTGTTAATCCAACAACCGGTATGGAGTTCTCTTCGTGGAACTCCTTGATCCTTGTTTCTCTAGTTTCTCCCATGTGCCCTGGAACCATGTCACCAGGAACAAAATGAGGATTGATCTGAAAATTAATTAGGCCAAGCGCATTAAAATCAGGAGGAAGTACTATCGGCATATCGTTAGTTGTTTTTATCGTCGGACAAGCCATGTTAGAACCAGCACTACTACCAATATATTTCACACCTTTATTCTCTACCAGAGCCTTTATAGTGCTAAAAATATTATGTTTATGAAGTTCATTTAAAAGACGAAAAGTATTTCCTCCTCCGACAAAGATTGCCTTAACGGAAGGATCATTAAGAAACTCACTAGGAGTTTTATGTGTATGCACCGACTGTAAATTGTAGCCCATTCCGGCAAAAGCAGCGGCCACCTTGGAGGTATATTCGTCGTGATCCTTGAGCGCATAGGGAACAAAAGCAACCTTTTCATTTTTTCCCATATCCCCTAAAAAAGTTTTTAATCCTGCGGAACAATGTCCAAAGTATGCTCCGTTCTGAAATCGCGAACTACTAACAAGTAAAAGTTGTTTATTCATAATTATTTTTTACCATAAAAACCTCTTGCAAGAAAGAAGTTAAAAAACAGACGACTCCTATAACTATCTAAATAGCTATCAGCTTATACAATTTATTAATTTAATTTACTTTACAATATGCTCAGAAATACAACCAGCTAACTTCATCATGTTTAGCTTGTTAGCGCCAAACAATGGTTTTAATTTCTCGTCAGCAAGTATTGTTCTTTTGTCTTTAGTATCCTGCAATTTTTCTGCTTTGATATAAACCCAAAGCTTTTTTACTATCTCCGTTCTAGGTATCGCCTTTGTTCCAACGATAGCTCCTAAAACTTTATCTGGTTGTACCGGAGTGCTCAATCCTTTTCCTGCTTTTTTAGTTGTTGCCATTTTTTTCCCCTCATTGTTTTTAAATTAGACCCTTAATCTACCGTAACAAATCATTAATACCATAGTATTTCATAAAAAACTCTCTAATAAGTTTAATTAAGACCCAGAAACTTTTATAATCGGTAGATAAAGCAGCAAAAACATCAATGAGTTTTTACATGGAGCGCGACTGTAACACCAACATGCATTCTAAAGATATACCAACTTAAATGTTTTAAGGGTTATGACTTAAGACTTATTTTTTTGGTTACGGTCTTTGTTCGCTACAATTCGTAAGGTCCGCCGTTTTACATTGGCCAGCCCCTATATGACCGGGCTGGCAATCGTTAAACAGATGCTTTAAGCGTCGTCGGACCTAAGAATTGTTACGCTCACTTAAGACAATAACCAAAAAAATAAGTCTTAAGTCATAACCCTATTATTTATTCCATTAGTATATCTTTTAGTTACCGCTAAAAAAGGGATTGTATTCCACAAAAGTTACGTTTCCTTTCTCGCAATTATAATATCCGCTAACAGTAGTATAGTGAAACCCCTCAAGAAGATCGTTGGTATGTTCACAGAAATATGCAAACATAATGTATTGGTCGAAAGAAGAATTTATTTTTTTTAACGGAACTTTCTTTAGGACGACGTCCTCTCCAAAAGTAACATAATTTAAAAGAGCTACCGTCCCTTTGGAAACTTCTGAAATCAGATACGAAGGAATAATACTGCATTCATAATGATAGATCTTAACTTGATCTGATGGTGATGTTTGATCAATCGGAGCCTCTGCATTGGTACAATTAGGAAATTCGGCCATAGCCACATCCGAAAAAAATACTAAAGCTAGTAAACAAAAAATTGTTCTCTTCATTTTTTCACCTCTTAATTTGATTTACACAGCCTGATTTGTACAATGGTAATGTCAAAAACTCGTTGAGAACGTGCAAACTTTTTGTGAACTACAAAGGAAGATATCCGACTCCCCTCCCCCTTCATGAACACTTTTTTGAAATGAACCATTTTAAAATGTTTATGTTTTATACAGCCACATTCTTTTTTTCACGAGAAAGCCACCTTTTTTACTAATTAATCACAACAATTACAGCTGGTTACATAGCATGTCTGTGCTTTCTAAAACACTAATATTCTTGCTAATGTTTTTAAGTTTCGGGCAAACATACGCCCAAGATTTTGATAAAGAAAAATCCATTATCCATAGTTTTTTGAGCATAACGATGGATGGAGTAAAAACTGACGAAGAAAAAATTTTGATGGTGCAATGCTAGATATAAATAAATCATTAGAGTTAGAACCATGCAACGCTTATGCATATATTAATCGTGGAGAATTAAAATTCTCACTTTGTGATTACCAAGGAGCTCTAGAAGATTATAATGAAGCAATAGAGATCGATCCCTCAATTGCATCTGCTTACAGCGGGCGAGCAATCGTAAGACAAAAATTGGGTGATACTACTGGGTCAGATTCTGATTTTAAAATCTATAAAAATTTAAACGAAAAATAGTTTTAACCATAACCGCATGGTAAAAACATGATCGTAGGCGCAGATGTAACTAATGTATTAATAGTTTGCAATGCAACAGCATCCAGCAAACAAAGAACTCCTTTCACAAAGTTCTTGCTAAAGAAAGGATATTGGGTTATCCTTTCTTAGTGAAAATCGTTAAGAAAGGATAACCCATGAATAACAAAGCCCGATTAGGAACATACATTTCAAACAACATCGGAGGAGAAAAGTATCAGTCTTTTGTTCCTCAAAAACTTCCGCCGGAGCCTTCACTAAATCTGGAAAAACTATACTCAAATCTAGATAAAGCCACAAAGGCGCTTGGACGACTTGATAATGTAACAGAATTTGTTCCCAACATTGAATTGTTTATCTACATGTATATCAGAAAAGAAGCCCTGCTTTCTTCTCAGATAGAGGGCACGCAGTCTTCTTTCTCTGATCTCTTGTTGTACGAAAACAAAGAACAACCTGGAGTTCCAATAGACGATGTTGAAGAAGTATCAAATTATGTAGCAGCCATTAATTACGGATTAAAAAAATTAAAAAGCGGGTTCCCGTTGTCGCTCCGACTAATTAAAGAGATCCATGCAATATTATTAAAAGGAGGACGAGGATCAAACAAAGAACCTGGTAATTTTAGACGCTCTCAAAATTGGATCGGGGGAACTAGGCCAGGCAACGCACGTTTTGTACCAACACCACCAGAAAAACTAATGGAATGTCTTGGTGAGTTTGAAAAGTTTATCCACGACGATAAATATAAACTTCCATTATTAATCAAAACAGGGTTATTGCATGTTCAATTTGAAACGATACATCCATTTTTAGACGGTAATGGGCGTTTAGGGCGCCTGCTGATTACCCTACTATTGTGCGACAATGGAACGCTTAAAGACCCCGTGCTCTATTTAAGTTTGTACTTTAAAAAACATCGTGAAGTATATTATGATCACCTGCAATCTGTTAGAACAAAAGGTGCATGGGAAGAATGGTTAAACTTTTTTCTAGAAGGGGTAACAGAAACAGCAGAGCAGGCAACCAAAACCACATCAAGAATGGTCACTCTTTTTAATAAAGACGAGGAGAAAATAAAAAAACTTGGAAGAGCAAAAGAGTCAGCATTAAAAGTTTTTGAACACTTCAAATCAAGACCATTAAACAGTGTTCCCTCCATAACAAAGCGCTTAAAAATGACTGCGCCTACAGCCAGAGCGTCTGTAAATCACCTTGTAAAATTAGGGATCTTGAAAGAGATCTCTGGTAAGCAAAGGGATAAAATGTTCAGTTACAAGGCATATATGGACATATTAAATGAAGGAACTAACTGAGGGAAGGTACCGTCGGCATTAAGCCTAGCGATGTTGTTCTCCGAATGATCTGTCCCATCATTATATAAAGTAAACCTCTCTATTTCAAGAGGGAGTGATCTTCTGGTTATGAGCGGTTCTCGGCTATAGCGACTAAGAGCATGCTTTCCTAAAAAGGCTTTTCTGAAAAAACTTTAATATAGGTTGGGGTCGTCGGAGGACTACCAAGAGGAGAAAAAGCGATCCACATTTCATAAGTATCCATGCGCATTATTATAGATTGTAGCGTCGGGGATAAATCAGTTGATCGATAAATCGCACCTGATGTGGCAGCCCCGCCATCTGTGCCGGGATAACCGGCAATAAGCTTCATAGTTGGGATATCTATTTTTCCTTGTCCCAGGTAAGTATTGTAAAGTGTTGTAAAACTGTTCCATCTTTTAACATTCTTATCTAGAGGTGGAGAAGGAGCATAGTTTCCTGGGAGCATAAAGGTATTAACTGTAGCAAATACGTCGGGAATATCCCACGTGTAGTCAGATATCAATGCTGAGGTAGCAGTACGGAGCCCACGTGCGGAGCTGCCAATATTTTCTTCGACCACTCCTGCTGTTGTTTGGTCAGCAAGAAACACAAGATGATTATATGCGTAATCCTGTCCTTTAATATAATTAGAGACATCCTGCAGAGTAGAATAATTTTCCAATGCATACCTAAGGCCAAAAGGATAAGATTGTTTGCCTTCAAGCGATGGATAGGCAGCGCCTGTCCCTACGTCCAGAAGAGCAGCAAAGACCCCAGCACTATTAAAAGCACTTACCGGTATAAGTTGACCAAGAAAATGAATGAATACTAAAGATTTACTACCATTTTTTATTATGGTTACAGCATGCAGCTTTGACATACCGTTACTTGGTAATTGATACCAGTCAAAGTTTCTGCCAAAGATAGTTTTTCCCGTTGCTGACGAATCTCCGAACGCGGCTGATGCTGAACACTGAGTCGGACGACCAACATCGGGAAACAGTTGATAGATCAAAAGTTCATTTTTTGACAAATGCCCATCACCCAAAACGTCCTGGTCATAGGAAAAAACAGATAGCATTCCATCAATTTCATCCTGATAATCCTGTGGGAGTGTTGCCTTAAGCGTGGTTGCCCTCGCTATTGCAGTACTGAATGAAAGACCTCTAGACTCTAAAAGATCAAACTCCTCTTTTAAAGATAAGTCTACAATGACCTCATATTCAGGTAAAACCTGAAGGATCTGTTGTGCATAGACCTCGCCCATGGTCTCATGCGAAATGCCGCTACTCATATTGATCGAAACAAGAAAGTAGGTATCATCCATTTTTTGTATAGCTACGGGACTTCCACCTCCG
>Ga0247842_10007268_pt1 | contig 12065 bp, 17 predicted proteins | sample LaCruzMarch2015__3_FD_192411 | JGI IMG/M metagenome (GOLD analysis project Ga0247842, IMG submission 192411) | Freshwater microbial communities from meromictic Lake La Cruz, Castile-La Mancha, Spain - LaCruzMarch2015_19m | ecosystem: Environmental > Aquatic > Freshwater > Lake | place: Spain...
GTGTTCTTGGCAACATTGCCGTTGGTCAAATCCAGCCTCTTTATAATTCCCTGATGATCAGACGTATTGTCGTCCTTCAAGTCCTTGATTTTATCAAGTATCAAATCCAGCTTGTCCATAGATTAATCGTTAAAATATTTTTTATAGAATCCTCGACCGACAAATACGACCACCCCAATCATAAGCAAGACCACTCCTTGCCAAGCATTATTCTGAATGACTGCTACCCCGGTACTGACTAATATTGTCGCCACTGATAATAAAAGCTCTTTTGTGTAATCCATATTGATAAATTAATTATTAAAACCAAATCCAATTTATTTGCGTGACTGAAACATTGTCCGTCTCGCCGGTCTTTTTCCCTTTCAATCTTACCATTCCGACCAATCTGCTACCGCCTCTATCATCGCCGTTGATCCTGACAGATTTGGAAAAAGTTATCTCATACTGACTGCTCCCGATATCCGTAACCTCTCTTAATTCCATCTCCTCAAAATTTTCATTTTGCCCCGGCAAAACCAAGCTTGCAAAACCCTGCACATCGATACGAATGACAGAACCGGCCACCGTATAGGCATTCTCCATATTGCTGTCAAAAGTCAAAGTATTAACATTAATGCTTGATATTTTCTTTATTTCCAACTTATTGCCCTCTTTGATAATTACCGTATCGCCTACCTCAAATGAACTTGCACTGGTTATGATTGCATTAGCTTGGCCGGAAATCGCCAGACTGCTTAAATTTTGGCTTATCGTAACATTTTGCTTGATGATGCAATTGGCAATGATAGATTCTACGCCGGTTAAAATCTCCTTGGTTACATACCAGCCATACTTCATCCTCCCGCTTGCACCGCCAGCAAAGCCGGTTCCGTAACCCGGATTGGTTGTCCCTGACAAACTGCCAGCCTCAATTCTAATTCTGCCATTTCCGCCTGCCCCGCCATTATAATAACCCAGAGTTGAACCGTTTCTGCCCTGACCGCCCGCTCCTCCTCTGGAGTGAATCAAATTTGTTCCGAATGTCGCTCCCAGTAAACATACGATCATGATCGTACCACCCGCTCCTCCGCCTCCTCCGCCGGTTTTATAGGATGTGGTATTTCCATCGCTTCCCGGATTGCCATCGCAATCAATCTCGCCATTAACAATCAAGTTTCTGCAACTGATCCTAATTATTCCTCCACCCGTTCCGCCAGATCCTGAAATAGACAATGCCGAACCGCCACCGCCACCGCCTGACCCCATGAGATATCCAACCGTCTTATTAGTCATCGCCGAATCATTATAAGGAATACCACCAACGCCTCTGTCGTTATAATTGCTCGAATAAATACCGTCTCCGCCGTTTGATCCGTATCCACCGCCTCCGCCTCCGGCCGCTTCCGTGCCAGATGCCACTCCGGCACCACCTCCTCCGTGACCTGTATTCTTGAGCTGATACACTCCGCCTCCGCCATTTCCTGCACCGCTAGTACCGTAATTACCGCCATAGCCTCCGCCATGCCCCTGACCTTTGGCTGACAATTTGCCTCCTGCCTCGATTTCAAAAGAACCCTGGCATTTAACCTCAAAGTTTCCACTGATGGTTATCGTGTGACCGTTCCTGATCAAAACGCTTGTATAATTTTTCTCGGCCGACCAAGTAGCATTGCCTGTGCTGACAAAAGCACCATCCGCACCGGTTCCCAGCTCGGGGGCGATAGGCCTCAAGTATTTGCCTCCACTGCTCGTATCCAGCACCCCAAGATATTTGCCAATCATCGATCCCTTCAAATACGAATTGGCCAAGTTTTGAGTCATGGTTAAATTATTTCCATTTTTACTCTGTACTACCGCTGTCTCGAAATTATTCTCACAGTCATAGACGATGACCATTTCACCAACGTCAAAATTTGCGCCGTTGGCAACGCTAATAACCGCTTGCCCGTTGTTCGCATCCGCGGTTAATCTATCGATAAGATTCTCAACAATGGTATTGTCGAGCATGCTGTCTTGCTTTATTCCGACTAATGATAAAACTCCCATATATTTTATGTATAAAACGACACGTTTGAAGCTCCTCCCCAAGCGATAGAACTCGTCCAGTACGTTCCGATTGATACGGTGTTACCGCTCCAGCTGGCGCTTACCTGCAAGCAACTTGAACCGGAATAAAGACTGTAATTCCTTTGTTCGGCGTAAGTCGCACCATTTCGGGCAACCATCAGCTGGGTCCTGTTTTGATTAGGCCATCCGCTAGCCGCTCCATAATACACATCGATAATAGCGAAATTGGCATTGTCGGGAGCAGTATAGTTATGCGATGCGCCGTATCCGGAACCGGAAAGCGCCTGACTACCTGAACTAATAAATTCCCAAGTCCGCCGATTATTCAATGCGATTATGTTTGTTGCCAAAGTCCTGATTGCCCTCAAAATCGCATTAATCTCAAAGGCAAAAAGCTTCTCTTGTTTTTTCTTATTTTCCAAACTCATAATTTTTAAACTTAGCGATGTTCTTTTGTTTATCTTTCAAAAAATATGCTGGTTGATTTTCTTTATCAAATGCCTCCTTATGTTTTCCAAATTCAGCTTCCACCAACTCATGCCTAAAACTCAACCGACTGACAATATCATAGGCCTCAAGTTTATCTTTAACATTTATTGATAATTTCAAAATCATACGCTTGTAAATGTATACTTCTGGCTAATAACCAAAACTGTATTGCTATCTTTAACCCAGTTCAAGCCGGTTAGATGCGACCATATCTTTCCTGTATTTACACCAACGCCTCCGTCAATCACATTCCCGAATTCGGTAAATGTTCCGGCGCATTCTGTCTCGGTAAAAAATGCGGTGAGCAAAACGATGTTATTATTATCTGTCCCGCTGGCCATATCATTGCGATATGCCTCATTGATTAATTGTGTGTCACCTGCAACGGCTGTTCCTGCGCCGTCTCCAAGCAATGCCTTATTCAAATGGCCGGTGTATGTTATATCGCCAACTAATCGCTTGATTAAAGCATTGAATCCAGCATTGCAAATTACGTTAAACCGCCTTTGCTCATTTACCAGTCTGCCTAAAATATAAAACTTCATAATACCCGGGTATTTAGCCCGCATTTTTTCCACTAATCGATTCCAAACTATCTGCGTTTTTGTAAGTCCTGACTGATCGTAAAACTGGGCGGTAATGTCGCCGACAACTGCAATATTTTCTTTAGTCTTTTTATAAATCATATTTTTAACTTAATTCTGATACATCAAGGCAAAACTCTCTATGTGGGTCACCATGGCCAGTTGGAATATACGGCGAAAGCACAAACTCCGGCCTAACATTTTCACCAAATGGATCCTTTTCGATAGATTCCAGCACTTCTATATCCTGATGATCAATCATTTCTCCAACCAGACCGATCTGCTCCCTGACTTCTATTGTTTGATAATCCAGGTAATATTTCTTTAAAACTGCATCCTCATTCAATGTCACCTTTTTATTTTCTCCAACCAATAAACTCTGCAAAAAGCTGATCATGCCCAATGTCCTCAAGGTTGCCAGCTCAACCATCCATTCTCCCCGATCGGCCGTAAACATTTTCAAACTCACTCGCATGATCAAAAAACTTTCATCTATGCCCCGATTGGTTAGTTTCACACTGATCGTCTGGCCGGAACTCAACCCGCTGTCGTACGTCCTGAATCCACCCTCTCTGATCGTGTTTGCGTAAGCCGATAATTGAGCCTCGCCATACTGTTTGGCCTCTTCGGTGGTTTTAATACTCTTATCTATTTTCTTAAATTCAAACCGTCCATATTTTCCAATGCTGGCATTGTCCTCTACCTGCGCCATAATCGGAATCAAGTAATAGCCAATAACATCAATCTTCGCACCGCTAACCGGCGGATTAACAAACCTGATGTATTTCTCGTTGTAACTCCACAAGCAGACAAAATCTGTGTCATTATTTAGGAATTCTACTCCCACCGTTACGTCAACATTATTCACTTTAACTATCGGCTTTTTTGAATATTTATAATCAGTCGCAAAACTTTTCTGAATGCCATCACCGTCATGGGTCTTGGTTCTCATGTTATCTGAAGTAATCTCTCCGCCCTCGATAATTACCACATTGCGTAACTGACTCAAATCATTCTCGATTTGCAAGCTGTCCTTAATAAAATTCGTGCTTGCATCAGTAATATTAAATGGTGCCGGTTCATCGTTCTTGGAAAAAAAATGAATGTCTTTGTCATAATCGATATACCAGCTGTAATTGAACAGCTCGCACAATTCGGATAAGCATTTGCTCACGCTCATGTTATTGAACGCCACTACGCTGATATCCAAATCGCAATTAACATGATTATAAGTAATGCCGACACCTGCCAAATAATTCACAACAATATATTCAATAATCTGCCTGACTGTCTTATTCTCAAATCTTTCAATAACCAATATCCGATCCAAATCCAAAGTGTAATCTTTGACCTCAATCTCAAAAAAAGTAACATCACCCTCTCCATAATTACCAACCCTGATAATCTTTCCGGCAAATATTTTTATTGCTCCGTCAAAAGCCTCTACCATGTCACTAATTTCCGGCTTATAATTCTGCCCCTCGTAAACCTTGATTGTAAAATTGCATAGATTCGGCTGTTCATTGATATTGTCCTCAATGGCAAAACTTTCCCAATCAATCAAACCAGTCCTGTCTGTATTATTTATTTTGACTGCAATATTCATATCAACCGAGCAAATTGCTTGCTTTAAGTTTCTTAATCATCATATCTCCAATCTTTTCCGCCGACTGCCTATCCAAAAAAGTGTTGCCGGTAATATTCAAAACCACACTCATTCCGCTCCCTAGTCTGCTATTCGGGACTATATTCCCGCCTGATCCCGGCACGAACAATTCGGGTCCCTGTTCGCCGACTAGATATGCCTGACCGCCGAATACCGAACCTCCGCCCGCTCTTGCTCCCCCAAAACCCATAAAATTGCTAACCGCATTTTTGGCACTGGCCACCACATTCAAGCTCTTTATTTTATTGATCAAGTTATCAATGCCATCGACAACCTTGGATATAATCGTAGTCACGCTGTCCCATCCGGCCTTGAATGCATTAATCCATTCAATAGCCTTCTGAATGGCAATGGTTAAACCCTGAATCAACGCAATCAAGCTGATTTCAATCAACTTTGTAACCGCAATTAAAGCACCCAGTAATATCACTCCAATAATCTTGGCAAATGTTTCCATAAACGGCATAAGCGGTTGAAGTGCATCCCATAACTTCTTTAATTCCGGCAACAAGTTCTCCCTGAAAACCAAGGCAATGTTATTCCATGATGCCTTGAAAATATCCAGCAATCCTTTATATTTCGTAACAATATCAATGCCCTCCTTGATTATCTGCGACAACTTTCTATAAACATCAATCACTTCGCTAACCGTAACTTTTAAGAGATTAAGAGCCGTCATGACCGATGTCCCGATTATCTGCGCCATTTCTTTCAGCTTCGGATTTACTTCATTGTCATCCGTATACGCCCAATCTCTAAATACCTTGATTGCGTTATAAACTTCTCCGATTAACGGTTTCATGGCATCATCCAATAGGTCTCCCAAAATAAGCTTCAAACTCACCATACCGTCTTTAACTGACATGGATAATTTATACCAACTGCCCATAGCCTCTTGATATGACCCCTGCATTCTGGTTGCTTCAGCCACAACCGCATTGTACATGGCTTGCGTTTTCTGGGCATATGTCATCTCGCTGGTTTTAATGCCCAAACTTTTGGCAAAATCTCCGTATACTTTAATCAAGTTTATTTCAATGCCGTAATTACTCATCAGTTCCGGCCTAAGCTTAACCACTGCCTGCATCATGTCTTTGATTGCCTCGTTTGAATTTCTGTTCGATGCGGCCGCTATATCCCGACCTCTGGCCACCAATTCCAAAGCCTGCTTTTCATTCATATTGGTCATGATAGCGGTCTTGGTCAGATCGATTGCCGTCAACATATCCTTATTCTCATCCCTAATGCTTTTGACCAGTCCGTCAATCTGCTGTTTCGTCCAATGATTATTCTCACCCAGCTTATAAATAACCGCCTTTGATTGATCAAGCTGACCCGACAATCCAATGCTTTCTTTTATCAAATCAGAAAAACCGCTGGCTACTCGGGTAATCACACCGGCCAATGCGTTATAGGCCAAATTACCAACCGCCACCGCTTTGGCCATCATGCCAAAAGAATCCGATGACTGCTTAACATTATTCGTCATCGAATCCATAGCCTGCCCCACCTTCTTGATCTCGCTTGAAGCGTTATCAACGGCTTTGAGTATAATTTGTAATTCTTTATTTTCCATTCATTTTATTTTTTACCTCGGTAATGAAAACTAACAACCCCCTAATGAATCTCACGTCTTGATTTAAAAACTCCTCTTCAGTCCAGCCCATCTCATGACACAGGAAAAACTTAATTGATTCCACATTCCATATCCCATGCCGGACACACTGCTTGATCTTATAAACTAATTCGGAGTTTTCACTAAAAAATCCTTTAAAAATGAAAGGCTGTCTTGAATAAACTTGAGATCCGTAAAACCAAGCAAACCGACTGAATTTATATCAATCGGAAGTTTTTCGCCGTTTTCATTTTCCGCATTCCAATCCTCAATTATTCTTGTGATCATGGCGATCATCTTTCTGAAATCGGATTTTTCCGCCTCTATCGTTTCCAAATCCTTGGCCAATAAACCATCTTTAATTTTTACCGCAATTCCGCTCTCCGGCAGAATTAAGCTTTTTGTAACTCTTGAATCTTTTAATACTGTCATATTTTTTGATTAATAACTGGTTTCTAAATTAGTAAGTATCGCCTCAATGCTTTTGGCTTCTGACGATGAATAAAGGCTCTTGAATCCGACAGTCACCTTGACGATATCGTTATTATCTCCGCCCTCAACTGGATCCTTAAACTTGATCTTTGCCAAGTCGAAACGAAGTGACGGATGAGAAGATATGCCGATAGTAGTCGAAGTATCAACAATATCAATTCGCAAGGCTTTCTTGCTTCCGTTTAAAGCCCAATTTTTAAGCGTTGTATCCCTGAACAGAATCTCCAGCGTACCCTCAACCGAAAACTCCTTATTCAAATAATCATTCGGCTCATGTGTTCCCAGCCTCTTGTCCTCTTCAATATTTTTGGCAATATTGATCTCAATTTTTCTTGCATCGACCGGAGTAGCTCCGTCCAGTCCGGCCAGATTATCAGCCAATTTAACCGATACGTCTTTGCCCATGAAATAGTTCTCGGTTTCATAGCCCGGTATGCCGTCCGATACGCTCCCCGCCTTACCCTTGAGCTGTGCCTCAAATTTTACATACTCGTTAGCTTGGCTCTCAATTTTTAAACTTTCAATCACGCAATTCGGGTATGCCTTTTGCTCATTATCGCCTCGCTTAACTTCAACCGTTAAGGTCGGGTGCTTGGCCGACTGCAAAACGGAAAAGATATGATCATAAACGCTCGAATCTTCCGCCTTGGATACGCTGGATACTTGACCAATTGCTCCCAAGAGAAATAAGCCGAAACTTTTATCAAACACTTCTCCAGAAATCTTTCCGGCTGAATATTTCTTTTTAACCACCATCTCCTCACTGTCTTCAATGACTCCGAAAGCCCGCTCACTGGCCACAACTTCAATCTTGTCATTGTATTCTTCGCTTAACGGCTTAAGCCAATATTTGGGAGTGGCTTTTGTCCCCCGGGATGTTTCCTTGCCAATCCCGATATTGTATCTTCGCTTTAAAATTTCGCTCATATGGTTTTAGTTAATTCTTTTAATTTTTTATCGGCTTCTTCTTTATCTGAAGCCTTGATTGTTATCTTGTGATCAGGATAATTGAACTCCGTCAAAGTGTCCGGCTTGGTCGGACGGATGCTCTTGTCCTCAATTTGCGATTTTTTGATTGACATATGGTTATGTTAATTGTTTAAGCTTGATACAAACTATTTCCAATTGCAGAATTCTCATAAGCAACTCCCGATCCTCCCAGGCGAACGAACTGGTAACTGCCACATCATCGCAAACCCCGCCCAATGTATCGTCCCGGTCAAACTCATCATCTATCTGATCGCCAATTGATATCAAAACATCTTCTCCGTCCTTCTGTCCTCGGCCGTCCTCGTTTACCTCCTGCAATATCTGCACTTTGAATTTATAAGTCTTTTTAATAGTCTTAACGCTTTCCCGCACTTTAGAATTCTCACTCCCTAAAATCACCGCTGACGGAAACTTGTTAAAATGACCTTTATTGTATTTGAACACCTCCTCGATGCCATCGATATTGTACAGCTTGGTATAAATGGCGTTTAAAATTTGCGTTCTCATATGCGTTTGATTATGTTTTCTAAAACTTGTGAAAATATTTGCCTTGTTTCTCCTTCTGCCTTGCTCACTGTCCGTTCGACAAACGGATTCGGTCTCGTGCCTTTTTTGGCAATCGACTTCTGCACCGCATACGGATTAAGCCCTTTCTTTATCGCCCAAATCCGGAGCGGGTCCCTCGGATTGTTTACTGGTACAAAATGTGGTCTCGTTCCTTCATGAACATTAATGGCATAATTCTTATTCGGGGCAATTGTCACATTGTTCGGTATCAGTCTCATGCCAATACTCTGCCTTAATTGATTAGTCACTCCGATCGGAACTTCCTGCTTTTCAATGCGGGTCACCAACTTGCCTGCTCTTTCCAATCCGCTTTGAATCTCCTCGTTGGCTATTAGCGGGAACTTCCTGAACACTTCTCTGATATCGTTTAAATTTTCCAAATGTATCTCAAATGCCATATTAATTATTAGGCTTATGAATAATTGCCTCCATTCTGGACAATGCCCGAAATTCTAACTTTTTAACGTTTTTCACCACATAATCAACCTGATCGCAAACCAGCTTGTCGGTTTCTTTCACGTCTGCATTGAAATCCGCATACAACTTGTACATCTTGGCCGGGTTACCCTCGCTTAAAATCAAATCCTCGGCCTTAATCGGCATGATTACCCCCTTGATATCACCGTAATATTGATACTCTTCCTTTCTCTTGGCCTGATCGCTTGCCAGTCGATAAACCATTATCCTTTTTTCAAAGACAAATCTCATAAATTATATTTGCGATATTTACCAAATACTTTGGCTACTTCGTCATTTAAATATTCCTCCCAGGCAACTCCGGCATCTCCCAAGTTTTCATTCTTCACACCATCGCTCTTGCGCTTATTCCACAATCTGCCGGCCAGCTTCAGTATTGCCAATCTCAAATCTTCCGGCACCGAATCTTTAAATCCAGCTTTATAACTTACCCTGTAATTTAACTCGCCATAAACCAGATTATTAATCCTAATTATTCCTTCACCGGCATAAACCCTGTACATGGACGAATCCAATTCCACCCAACTGCTCTCTGAGAATTGCTCAACTTTAACTTCCGTAATATTTATGGTGTTCTCTAAAAAAAACTCTTCTGACTCTCCATCAAATAATTCAACGCATTGAATCTCTTCAAGTTTATTCGAACACATAGACTCAACCCACCCGATAGCGCCTGACAAGATCAACTCAATAGCCTCATCATCGTCATCAGTCTCTATGCCAAAATATGTTTTAAATTCATCAATTGATATGATCATATACTTTTTCTTAAAAATCTTATTCCAATCCCGAACCTATCGGGACTGGCATAAAGCATTTAAGCCTTGGAACAAATCTTGTCCTCAATCAGCTTCTCGGCTACATCCGGCTCTAGTCCGGCCATTTCTCCCTTAACATAAGGGGTGTAGCTTTTATTGAAGATGACTCTGACTAATTTGCTTTTTTTGGCTTTTTCTTTGCCTTCTTTTTTATCATTCTCTCCTTGGCCGTTTTGTTCGTCCTCGGGAGCGTTCTTTGAATCTTTGTCTTTGTCGTTTGCCATAAAATTGCTATTTAATTTATATAATTTCCCGCCCTCTTCCTCCCCATGCGAAAAAAGAGGGCGGGGTAATTACTTATTTAACGCCTGACAATTTCTTGCCGGCATCGGCTAAGGTGAAGACACCGTCAACAGCTTCAGCCACAACCAGCTCTGTCTGCAAGGTGGCGATTTTCTTATCCGTATCAACAAACATCTGTTCTCCATCCTTGATCCAGTAGTACCATGGGTCAAAGAACAATATCTCGGTTTCATCCATGCCAACTCCCAAATTTGCCGGAATATCCGCACTTTCAATCACTGGACGATTAAAAATGGTCTGATCACGTACATCAAAAATCGGATTGCCCTGCAAATCCTGCAAGCCTCTAAGCTTTTTCATCCCCATGCTTGATGTCATAAACACCGCATTTTGGCGATACTGCTCTGGCAACTCATAATACAAGTTAACCAAATCCAAGTATTTGAATTCAGCTAACGCCTGACTGATCGACCCGAAACTAGCACTCCTAATCCCGGTAGGTTTCCCACTACCATCACCGGCCACAAATGTGGTTTCCTCGGTATCTCTCAACTTCCTTGAACATAACTCACCAATATAGTTGATGATATTGAACGCCGAAGTGTTCAAAAGCTTGCGAGGAATCAAGACACGAGCCGCCAAATAATAATCATACAAGTTCTTCTTGTCGATTGTCGGGTTGCTGTCGGTGATGTTCTGATTTTCACCAACCCAATAGGCGGTAACGCCAGTGCCTTCCATCGGCAATTGGAACTCACCGGAAAGCTGAAACACAAATGCCAGCTTTCTAATCTTGGAAATCTTGTCTTTCTTGGTCAAGATATAATCTGCCAATTCCACCGGAACCGTATAACCGAAAGACGTATTGCCGGAACTGACTGCCTTCTCAACATTGCCAAGGCATACATCCTTGACGAATTGAGCCGCTTTTTCAATTTTCTCGTCATCGGTTACCACCTTGAACTCTCTAAGTCCCTCCCGAGTTTCTTTCAAGATTTCCGTTTTTAAATCGCCGACTATTTCTTTAACGCCGTCAGCGATAAGGCCTTTTAATGCCTCCATTGTCACTTCCATGACTTGGGTTTGCTTTTCTTTTGGATCCATATATTTTCTTTTTAAGTTTTAATTATGCGAAGCAAATACTCCGCTCCTTTGTCAATTTGCTTGACTACTTGCCTAATGCGGAGAACTTTATTGTCCGCAAGAGAATCGACCTTTTTCCCTTCTTCGCCAAGGGATGATAAATAAGCTATATATTTATTGCTCATTTTTATAATTTGTTTTTCACCGCCCTTATAAAACAGTTTCACCGTTTTCCCTTGATTATCAACTTCCACAAAATCAATCATCTTCTCTTCTTTCTTATCGTCCTTTACGCTCACCAACTCTGTGGCTGGATTGGCTCCAGCTAATACCGGCGACCATTCGTACAACTTAACTTTTTTTATAATGCGATTGTCCTGCTCGTCCCATTCGTAATCCAATATCTTGAAGCCGATACTAAACTCATCAATTATTCCAAACTTGATATCAGAATATGCCTCTTTGCCTCGCTGGGTTTCCAAATTAAACTGACCTCGGATAAATAAACCCTTTTCATCTTCAAAAGCCTTCAAGGTCTTGGCAATCGGCTCATCCCAATTATGCATCCAAACTCCCTTCGGCATTTTTGCGTTTAAACTCTCGGAAAAAGCACCACGCCGAATAATATCTCCAACTAAATCGATATTGTCGAAAATGGATACATAAGCCTCGACAACTCCCTGCGATTGGTTGTCCTTCTCCTCGATTATTTTAATATCTGCCTTAGCCTTGATTCTGATCATGACATTTAAATCAAAATCTTTTTGGCCTCTCTTCTCTTTTATTTCTTTTATTGTTTCGCTCATATGATTTATAAGTTATTTATAATGGAGTAAAATCGCATTTGCAGTTCGGATGTACAGGAATCTGTCCTGCAATATCTTTAATCGTCCAACTACCACTAGCTTTGTCTTGGCAAGTTGAGCATGCATCCGGCGACAACAGCCACTCCGCATCCGTAAAACCGTAATGCTCATATGTCTGTCGATGAG
>Ga0247842_10007274_pt1 | contig 12060 bp, 8 predicted proteins | sample LaCruzMarch2015__3_FD_192411 | JGI IMG/M metagenome (GOLD analysis project Ga0247842, IMG submission 192411) | Freshwater microbial communities from meromictic Lake La Cruz, Castile-La Mancha, Spain - LaCruzMarch2015_19m | ecosystem: Environmental > Aquatic > Freshwater > Lake | place: Spain...
ATTCCGAATCGCGCCTTCCGGTCGGTTCGCACCATGATCATGCCGGCCTTTCTTGGCAGTGTAATGAGCTATCTTGTCCTGAGCGGTGTCATTCTTATCTTGACGCGGCTGATGATTCAAGAACCATCTCTTCGGGCTGGCTTTGTCCTCATTGCCGCCGTTCCTCCCGCCGTGGCCGTCATACCTTTTAGCAGTATCCTGAAAGGTAACGAGTCGTTCACCCTTTTCAGCACCATCGGGGCTTATCTGGTCGCTCTCATGATCCTGCCCTTGATGGCCTATTTTTACCTTGGTATAAAGAACGTTGACCCTATGGGGCTGGTGGTGATCACTACTGAATTGATCCTCCTGCCGATTCTAATATCACGTGTTCTTCTATTGAAGGGCTGGCATAAACCGATCGTACCCTTCAAAGGCCTGATAACGGACTGGTCTTTTTTTCTTATCATCTATACAATCGTCGGCCTCAACCGCCAGATCATTATTGGCAATCCGGCCCTGATCCTCCCGGTTGCAACTGTCTCCTTTCTTAGTATTTTTGTCCTTGGTTATTTGATTGATACAGCAGGCAGGTTGATCCGTGTTGAAAGAAAGACCCTGATCAGCCTCACCCTTCTCGGTACGCTAAAGAATTATGGCCTCTCTGGGGGACTGGCCCTGATTTTTTTCAACAGAGAATCATCCCTTCCCTCGGCAGTGTGTTCTATTTTTCTGATATTTTTTATTATCTGGATGGATTATCGGCAAAAAGGAACTAAGCCTTTGATCGTTTAAAACTACAGAAAGGGTGTCTCTTGCATAGAGAAGGTGGGTGTTTTGAAATGTGGGCTACTTCGTCCCATATTCAATTGCAAGCAGAAATATCTTGTATTTTTGTTTTTTTGCGATACACTGCGATATAATCATTCGCGTTAAAGTGTAAATCATTTCGAAAGCCATGTCATCCTCAGAAGTCAACCGATTTGGGGATTATGACCATGAAAGCGAGCGATCTATCTTCTCGACCTGATTTCCCTCGTCCCGGCCGCGCTCATCCAAGCGATTGGGTTGCCAACCCTTATTCAATCGCATTAACCTCTGTCGTATTATTCATAATAATCCTTGGAATAGCCACTTTTATTGGCTTCCGCCAGCTTGAAACCACAAAGCAAAACGCCCTGACTAATGATAAGACAACTGCAAATCTCCTCGCAGATCTCATTACGGAGCACAACAAAGCAACCATCGGAATACTTCAATCCTATGCTCACCGGCCCCTATTCATTGCTGCCGTGAAGAAGAAGGACCTTGCAGGTGTTCACAGGCATCTGTTGGATCTTAAAAAGAATGCCGAGATTGACCTGACCTTCGTGACAGACACAGGCGGTGTTCTCTGGGCGAATTTCCCGGTGTTTTCGGAAGCAATAGGGAAAGACCTGTCGAGTCGTGACTGGTATAAAGGAATCAGTTCCAACTGGAAACCCTACATTTCCAACGTCTTTAAGCTGATCGTCGGAGATAAGCCGCTGGCGGCCGCCTTTTGCGTCCCTATAGTCGATGAGCGAGAAAGGCCCATCGGGATACTCGCAACCTCCCAACGACTCGGTTTCATTGATAACATCATCGAGCGGGTGCCTTTTAGCCCCTTCACTACCGTGAACGTGATCGACCGAGCGGGCAAGATCCTTTACAGCAATAAATTTCCTTATCGTGACCAGCTTACGGATTATCGATTTTTCCCGATCCTGGAAGCGGCGTTAAAAGGGAAAAAACAGCAGATCGAAATGAAGGATCAGCAGAAAGATCAGGGAAAAAGTTCTCTCACCGTTGTTCCCGTTGGGGACATCGGGTGGACGGTAATTATTGAGAGATCCATGGATGATATCTATCGTTCGGATCTCAGGCGTTTTATCGAGATAGGAGCCGTGTCCTGCCTGCTGTTCCTCCTTATCATCTTCTTCCTGGGTTATATGAGAAAAGTTTCCCTGTTCAGGAAGACTGAGGAACTCCTTCAAACTGAAACAAAACTTCGGCGGGAAGAGGAAAAGCTTCGAGTCTTATCCTCACGTCAGGAAGCCATCCTGGCCGCCGTACCGGAAATCATTATGGAGGTGGACAACAACAAGATCTACACTTGGGCGAATTTGGCAGGTACTGAATTCTTTGGAGAAGATGTGATCGGCAAAGAAGCTGCTTTCTACTTTGAAGGCGAACAAGACACCTATGACATAGTAAGGCCTCTCTTTAACGGTGCTGCAGACATAATCTATTTGGAAAGCTGGCAGCGCCGCAAGGATGGAGAAAAAAGGCTGCTCGCCTGGTGGTGCCGTGTGCTCAAGGATGAAGATAACAGCGTAAAAGGCGTTCTGTCTTCGGCACGCGACATCACCGAGCGCAAGCGGATGGAAAAAGATCTTGCCACAAGCGAAGCAAGATATCGCAATCTTTTTGATAATGCCATGGAGGGCATCTACCAGTCCACCTTGGAAGGTACGTTTAGCATCGTCAATCCCGCCCTCGCAAAAATGCTTGGCTATGAAAACCCCGCAGACATGATTACCTCCGTGACGGATATCGCCCGGCAGTTTTATGCCAATCCTGAAGACAGAACACGACTCCTTGATGCCATCAAAGATATCGATTATATTGAAAATTTTGAATTTCTCGCCCGCAGAAAAGACGGTGGGGTGATCTGGATATTATCCAACAGTCGAATCATCCGTAATGAAAGGGGCCAGATAAAATCTTTTGAGGGAATCATTCAGGATATTTCCGAACGTAAGCAAGCAGAAGAAAAGATAAGACAATTGAATGCCGAACTGGAACAGCGGGTGATTGACCGTACAGCTGAGTTGTACGCAACCAACAAGGAATTGGAGGCCTTCAGCTATTCTGTTTCTCATGATTTGCGGGCGCCCCTGCGAAGCATCGACGGATTCAGCCAGGCCCTGCTGGAAGAATATCAGGATAAAATCGATGATACTGGTAAGACCTATCTGAATCGTGTCCGCAAGGCGACTCAGAAGATGGGCTTTCTGATCGATGATCTGCTGAAACTATCGCGGGTGACCCGGTCCGAGTTTCACTATGAAGCGATTGATCTCAGTAAGATAGTTCGGGAGATTCTTCAGACGACCCAGGAGAACAACCCTGACAGAGCTGTTGATATAATCATCCAGGAAGGCATCATTGTTAGGGGGGATCCTTATCTGATGCAAATCGCCCTGACAAACATGATGGACAACGCCTGGAAGTTCACCGGCCGTGAGGCTCAACCCCGGATCGAATTTGGAGCTACGGTCAAGGAGGGGGTGAAACTTTATTTTCTCCGGGACAACGGGGTGGGGTTTGACATGGCCTATGTGGACAAGCTGTTCGTGGCCTTTCAGCGTCTCCACACCACGGAGGAATTTGCCGGAACAGGAATCGGCCTCGCGACGGTCCGGCGAATAATCAACCGCCACGGCGGTCACGTCTTGGCGGAGGGAGAAGTCGGGAAAGGGGCGACGTTATATTTCACCTTGCCATCATAGGTCATTGGCTAATGGTTTTGCGTTGCAAATGTTCCATATGGTGATAGGCACAAAAGCGTTAAAACATTTACTATGAGAGGGATAAAACCATGACAGAAAAAATCATCCTGCTGGTGGAGGACAATCCCGACGATGTGGAGTTAACGATTCGGGCCTTCAGGAAGAACAATATCGGGAATAAGTTGATTGTTGCGAAAGACGGTGTGGAGGCTCTGGATTACCTGTTCGGCACGGGGATGCATGTTGGCAGGAATGTGAAGGAACTGCCCGTTGTCATCCTGCTGGACCTGAATCTGCCCCGGATTGACGGTTTGGAGGTCTTGAAAGGTATCCGTCAGAATGAACTCACCTGTCTGCTTCCCGTGGTTATTCTTACATCATCGGCAGAGGAAAAGGACAAAATCAACGGTTACAAGCTGGGCGCCAACAGTTATGTCCGCAAGCCCGTTGAGTTTGATAAATTCGTGGAAGCGATCAAAAACCTCGGACTTTACTGGTTGATCTGGAATGAGCCGCCTCCGATGGGAAAGTGAGCATAAATGAAGATGAGCAAGCCACTACGCGTTCTGATAATTGAAGATTCGGAAGACGACGCCCTGTTGACGATCCGTGAGCTCAAGAAGGGCGGTTACGAGCCGGCATATGAGCGGGTGGAGACGGCCGAGGCCATGCGTACCGCCCTCCGGGAGAAGGGCTGGGACATTATTCTCTGCGACTACACGCTGCCGAAATTCAATGGTCTTGCCGCCATTGCCCTGCTGAAGGAAACAGGCATCGATCTTCCGCTGATCATAGTTTCCGGCGCCATCGGCGAGGAAACGGCGGTGGAGTGCATGCGATTCGGCGCCTGTGACTATGTTATGAAGGGCAACCTGTCCCGTCTTGCCTCCGCCATCGCGCGAGAAATGAAGGAGGCAGAATCAAGAATCCAACTCCGGCAAGCGGAGAAGGATTTGCGGAAAAGCGAAGATAAATACCGCCAAATATTTGAGACCACCCTGGAAGGTATTTATCAAAGCACGCCCCAGGGCCGCTATCTAAGTGTCAATCCTGCCTTCGCCCACATGCTGGGCTATGTTTCTCCGAAAGATCTTATCGAGTCAATTACGGACATCGGCGCCCAGGTGTATGTCGACCCCACCCGACGATCTGAAATCAAAAGGTTGCTGTCCGGACAGGGCATCGTTAAGAACTTTGAAGCCCGGCTCTACCGGAAAGACGGGACAACCATGTGGAGCCTGATTAACGCGACGACTGTCAGGAACGAAGATGGCGAGGTCCTTTATTACCAGGGCGGTATGATGGACATCACCGAGCACAAGCGCTCCGAGGAGGCGCTAGTGTCTTCAGAACAGCGTCTGTCTGAAATCATCGAATTTCTTCCTGACGCCACGCTGGTCATCGACAAGGAAGGCAAAGTCATTGCCTGGAACCGGGCCATTGAGATCATGACCGGGATCAAGGCGCCAGAAATACTCGGCAAAGGAGATTATGAGTACGCCCTCCCCTTTTACGGAGAAAGAAGGCCGATCCTTATTGACCTGGCCCTTCATCCCGAATCGGAAAGGGAGAAATCTTACACTCACATCCAAAGGAGGGGGGACATTCTTTTCGGTGAGGCCTATACCCCCGGTCTGATTGGCGGCAAAACGCATTTGTCGGCAACGGCGTCTGTGCTGCGGGATGCAGGGGGAGAGATTGTTGCGGCCATCGAGTGTATCCGTGACGATACGCAACGTAGACGAGCACAGGAAGAACTTAAATCGGCTGAGGAAAGATACCGGACTATCTTTGAAAATGCCCAGGAAGGAATCTACAGGTCGACGCCGGCTGGGAGAATTATTATGGCCAATCAGGCCATGGCAAATATGTTCAACTACAAAACTCCCGAGGAACTCATGACCAATGTCACTGATGTGGCTCGTCAGTTTTATGTCAATCCCGAAGAACGTACGAAGCTAATGGAGATCATTGAAGAGCAGGGTTCCGTAGTAAATCATGAAACTCAGTTTCACAGGAAGGATGGGAGGGTTTTTTGGGTATCTATGACCATGCAGGGAGTCCGTGATGAAAAAGGACAGATCCTCTATTATGAGGGGATAGATGAGGATATAACGGACAGGAAAGAGGCTGACGAACGGATGAGGAAATCTTTGGGAGCAACCGTCCAGGCCATCGCGGTAATCGTTGAAACGAGGGATCCTTACACGGCGGGTCATCAAAGGAGGGTGGCTGATCTGGCCCGGGCGATTGCAACGGAGCTGAAACTACCCGCCAATCGGATCGATGGAATCCGGATGGCGTCTTCCATCCATGACCTGGGCAAAATATCCGTCCCGGCGGAAATTCTCAGCAATCCCAAAAAATTAACGGCATTAGAATTCAGTCTTATCAAAACCCATGCCCAGTCCGGTTACGATATATTGAAAGACATTGAATTTCCCTGGCCTGTAGCGAGGATGATTCGTGAGCATCACGAGCGGATTAATGGCGCCGGATACCCCCAGGGCCTGGTTGGAGATGAAATTCTCCTGGAGTCACGGATACTTGCCGTGGCCGACGTGGTTGAGGCCATGGCTTCCCATCGGCCTTACCGACCTGCGATCGGATTGAATGCAGCGCTGGCAGAGATTGAGAACAATAAAGGTATTCTTTACGACGCCGATGTGGTGGATGCCTGCCTGAGGTTATTTCGGGATAAAGGGTTTCGACTTGAAGGGGGCAGTTTATAAAGGGTAATCTTCACCGCAAGAATGAGCTAAATAATATTGACTTTAGGATATTTGAGAGTATGGCATTAATGAACGCATAAACGATCATTTCTGATTCTCCTAATTTTTTTAATAATCTTTGGACGCCAAGCGGGGTGGGTCAATGTTTAAGGGAATCCATGAGAAGCCCAGGTACTTGAATAGGCCCCCTCCGCACTGCGGCAATAACTACCCCCCCCCCCCCGACTTTCTAACCTCTTGTTATTACGAAGTAATATCATCATTCCAGATCTATGACAGATTATGCACTGACGCATGAGAAACTGGAAGCCGCACGGGCGCGCTACTTCGACCTCTATGACTTGGCGCCGGTGGGCTATTTCACCGTCAGCGAGAAGGGGCTGATCATGGAGACCAACCTTACCGCCGCGACCATGCTGGGCGTAAGGAGAGTCGATCTGGTCAGGCAGCCTTTGAGCCGGTTCATCGCCAAGGAAGAACAGTATAGCTACTATCTGCACCGTAAACTGCTTTTTGATACAGGGGCGCCCCAAGTTTGCGAGATGCGAATGATTAAAAAGGACGGCGTATCGATTTGGGCGCGGATGGAGACTACCGTAGTGCAGGATGATGACGGAACAACCGTATGCCGCGCTGCGATGAGCGATATCACCGCAGAACGTGAACAGGTGGAGAATGCCCTACGGGAGCTGAAGGTCAAGGTTGGAGAAGAAGCGCTTTATCACTCGTTGGTCGACATGGCTTCCGAAGGTTTCTGGCTCCTTGATAAAGAGTTCAAGACTGTTTATGTGAACCGCGCACTTGAGGATCTGCTTGGATATGCAAAAGAAGAGTTGATTGGTCGAAGCTGGTATGATTTCGGAGATCCTGCATGGGTTGCCCGTGCCAAGGAACTCGAAGAGCGTCGGGTGAGCGGCGTTAAAGAGCCCCATCCATTCCTGTTCATACGCAAAAACGGCAGCAAGGTGCTGACCCGCATTGCCACCACCCCGCTTTATGATGATGAGGGAAACTTTAATGGCGCCCTCGGCATCCTGAGCGATATAACGGGGGAGAAAGAAGCCGAGGAACAGCTCAAATCCTCTCTCAAAGAAAAAGAGGTCCTCCTGAAGGAGCTCCAGCACAGGGTAAAGAATAATCTTCTTACCATCTCGGGTATCCTTGCCCTCCAGTTAGAGAGGATAAAGGACAGGGAGTCCAAGGATATCTTTATGACGAGCCTGAACCGGATCAAGGCAATGACAAGGATCTATTTCCCCCTTCTATTCAATCCGGAATTCATGTCTTGTTTCGACTTGACAATGGCAATGCTAATAGTTATAATTATTAAAAAGGAACAATTATACAAAACAAATGGACAAACAGCCGATGCAATCCCGGGAAGAACTATTAAATGACTTTGCCGATGCCTGCCGCAAGGCAGGAATGAGAGTGACGCCTCAGCGACTGGAAATTTATCGGGAATTGATGGCGGCAACGGACCATCCTTCCGCGGAGGCACTGCACCGGCGCCTGCGCCTAAAGATGCCCACCCTTTCACTAGATACGGTCTACAGGAATCTCGCTGACTTGGCAAACCGCGGCCTTATCAGCAAGGTGGAGACATCCCAAAGTCTGGTCCGGTTCGAGGCCAACGGGTTACCCCACCATCATCTCATCTGCCGTACCTGCGGAGAGATAATGGATTTCCAGTGGCCCATAATCGACAACACGTCCCTTCCCGACGAAATCAGGGATTGGGGAGTGATCGAACATAAGAATATTGTTGCCTGCGGCGTCTGCCGGAGGTGTCTGTAATAACCCATGTAAACCAACGCCGGCGGACCTATTGACGGCACATAACCAAATCCGCCTTTGACGGAGTTCCCATGAAAATGGGCCCCCACGCAAATCAAAGACAGGGAGCGCATTTCCAAACCCTGAAATGATATACTATTTATAGTGTATTAATAGTATAATATTGTTTTTATTGCCCAGACACTTAACAATGCCAACATTACGAAAGGAGGAAAATTATGACTGAAAACAGCAAGTGCCCGGTGACGGGCAGGACAAGCAAACCCATTTCCGGCGGCGGCACGTCGAATCGGGACTGGTGGCCGAACCAGTTGAACATCAAGATTCTTCATCAGCACTCTGACCTGAGCAATCCCATGGGCAAGGCGTTCAACTACACTGAGGAGTTCAAGAAACTCGACCTGGCGGCCCTGAAGAAGGACCTCTATGCGCTGATGACCGATTCGCAGGACTGGTGGCCAGCCGACTGGGGTCACTACGGGGGGCTCTTCATACGGATGGCGTGGCACAGCGCAGGCACCTACCGCATGGGCGACGGCCGCGGAGGCGCGGGGTCCGGATCCCAACGCTTGGCGCCTCTCAACAGCTGGCCGGACAACGTGAACCTCGACAAGGCGCGTCGTTTGCTCTGGCCGATCAAGCAGAAATACGGCAGGAAAATCTCCTGGGCCGACCTGATGATCCTCGCCGGCAACTGCGCTTTGGAGTCGATGGGCTTCAAGACCTTCGGCTTCGGCGGCGGGCGCGAGGACGTCTGGGAGCCCGAAGAGGACATCTATTGGGGCAGCGAGGACAAATGGCTTGGCGACAAGCGCTACTCTGGCGAACGGGATCTCGAGAACCCGCTCGCTGCCGTACAGATGGGCCTGATCTACGTGAACCCGGAAGGTCCGAACGGTACCCCGGATGCAGTCGCCTCCGGCCTTGATGTCCGGGAGACCTTTGCACGCATGGCAATGAACGACGAAGAGACCGTCGCGCTCGTCGCCGGTGGTCACACCTTCGGCAAGTGCCACGGCGCCGGTGATGCGGCGCTTGTCGGGCCGGAGCCGGAAGCAGCCGGCATCGAGGAGCAAGGACTCGGGTGGAAGAGCAGCTTTGGCAGCGGCAAAGGCGACGACACGATCAGCAGCGGCATCGAGGGCGCGTGGACGGCGAAACCGACCCAATGGGATATGGGCTATTTCGATGTCCTCTTCGGCTATGATTGGAATTTGGTCAAAAGCCCTGCCGGCGCCAACCAGTGGGTACCGGTCAATCCTGATGAAAAGGATCTCGCGCCGGCCGCTCACGATCCGTCGAAGCGTGTTACGACCATCATGACCACGGCAGACCTCTCGCTGAGGATGGATCCAATCTATAAGCCGATTGCAAAACGGTTCCACCAGAACCCGGAAGAGTTCGCCGATGCCTTCGCCCGGGCTTGGTTTAAGCTGACCCACCGCGATATGGGCCCCCGATCGCGCTACCTCGGTCCGGAGGTTCCGGCCGAAGAGCTCATCTGGCAAGACCCCATCCCTGCCGTCAATCACAAATTGGTTGATGAACAGGACATCGCCTCCCTCAAGGCCCAGATCCTGGCTTCCGGCCTGTCGGTGTCGGAGCTGGTTTCTACGGCTTGGGCGTCGGCCTCCACCTTCCGTGGCTCCGACATGCGCGGCGGTGCCAACGGCGCCCGCATTCGTCTGGCGCCGCAGAAGGATTGGGAAGCCAACCAGCCTGCCCGGTTGGCAAAGGTGCTCAAGACCCTGGAAGGCATCCAGAATGCCTTCAACAGCGCGCGGTCGGACGGCAAGAGGGTATCTCTGGCGGATCTGATTGTTCTGGCCGGTTGCGCAGGTATCGAGCAGGCGGCGAAGAATGCTGGTTACGGGGTGACGGTTCCCTTCAGGCCGGGACGCATGGATGCCTCGCAGGAACAGACCGATGCGGCCTCCTTTGCCGTCCTCGAGCCAAAGGCGGACGGATTCCGCAACTATCAAAAAACTAAATATGCCGTATCGGCAGAGGAACTGCTACTTGATCGTGCGCAACTGCTGACCCTGACCGCTCCTGAGATGACGGTTCTTATTGGCGGTATGCGGGTCTTGAATGCCAACTTCGGACAGTCCCAGCACGGCGTCTTCACTAAGAGGCCGGAGACGCTTAGCAATGACTTCTTCGTGAATCTGCTCGACATGAGCACGGTGTGGAAGGCAACCGCGGAAGACAGCGACGTGTTCGAGGGGCGTGATCGCGCAACGGGCGAACTCAAGTGGACCGGCACCCGTGTCGACCTGATCTTCGGTTCGAACTCCCAACTCCGGGCCTTAGCGGAAGTCTACGGATGTGAGGACTCGCAGGAGAAGTTCCTGCATAACTTTGTAGCGGTGTGGAACAAAGTCATGAACCTTGACCGTTTCGACATCGCCCGCTCGTAGCATAGACGTCCTTGATGGCTTCTGACAGGGCGGCACAAAACAGTCAACTACCGGTTCCAGCGGACGGCTTGCCGCCGCCGCTGAGCCGGAACGTTGCACATTTCCTTCGTTAATCAGCGCAACGGTCAGTCATAGCAAGTTATTGATAAGTAGGTGCTATACGTAACAAAAAGTTGATTGCAACTTAAGCTTCACAGGTTCATCATCTATCTGTATTTCCTATTGAATTAAGGGAAAGGAGATAGAGATGAATCAGATGATCGCAGAGAATTACAGTGTTGTTTCACCGAAGGAATCCCTGTCCCGCAGCTCTCGCCGCCATTCCTGCCCCTGATCATCTTTTCTTTACCAACATAGAAACCAAGATGACTGCTCGAACAGGTTCATTGCATCCTGTTTACTGTGATGGCAGATTTGGCGGTTATCTGAGCATTATAGCAACCAAACTCAAGGACATCACGTCGTCGATGACAAAAAAGATGTATCAATTCAATTTCACCCCTACCGAGGTTGAAGTTGCGTCTTTGATAAATGAAGGCATGGCAACCAAGGAAATTGCCAAGATCATGGGGATAGCGGCCAGTTCTGTTAATACCCACAGGAACAATATCAGGAAGAAGCTTGGCATCAGCAATGAAGATGTGAATCTTCGAGCTCATCTCCAGTCCCTCGATTAATATATAATTATTCTCCACATTAATTACATTTTTATTCAATATTGCCATTCTGACGATTTATGTCTAAAAGCCCCCACTAATACAATGTCAAAAGAGTTAGAGTTCTTTGCTGAAAACCATTTTCATGAGGTGATATAATGTCCCCAGCCAAAGTTATCTGTCCTGTTTGTTCTAATTTCGTCAACATCAAAAAATTTGGTAATGGTTGGTTAGGTCTATGTTGTCGTGAAATCGTCTACAACTCTGTTCAGTTGCCCCGAACAAAACTAACTGAAAATGTAAAGACATCAATAAATATCATCTCAAAACAGTTTTTTCTCAATCCTCTCCAGACAACAAAGCAAAGGACCTACATGAAAAGTGTTTTGATCAACCTCGCTTCGGGAGGTAGACATGCCGTCATTACATCTCAATGATCTGGATTGGCGAAGGAAGGTAGTCACGCCGGAGACTGTTTTAGATCAGTTAAAACCCGGGATGCGCATTTTTCTAGGCACAGGAAGTGCAGAACCGCGCACCCTCGCGAAACAACTCTTCCATAAGGGAAAAGCAAACCTGACCGACCTGGATATCATTCAGTTGATCAGTACAGGAGAGGCACTTACCCACTGTTCCCAAGGGGGGGGCGGCAAATACCGGATGAAGACGTTTTTCAAAGGCTGGCAGGTCAACGACGCCATCGATAATGGCCATATCGATCTAATTCCTGGAACGTTCACAGACATTCCGGGCATGATAGAAAACGGCGCCATAGGGGCGGATGTGGCTTTCATACAGATCACTACACCTGCCACCGGCTTGGACGCTAACCAGAATTGACCCACCAGTGCTAACATAACTGACCCATCGATTGTTCTGTAGTTTCATTCTTCAATATTCTATTTTTTTCCTACCTCAGTTTCCCCCCAAATTACTCCGGTCA
>Ga0247842_10007275_pt1 | contig 12060 bp, 14 predicted proteins | sample LaCruzMarch2015__3_FD_192411 | JGI IMG/M metagenome (GOLD analysis project Ga0247842, IMG submission 192411) | Freshwater microbial communities from meromictic Lake La Cruz, Castile-La Mancha, Spain - LaCruzMarch2015_19m | ecosystem: Environmental > Aquatic > Freshwater > Lake | place: Spain...
GCTACGCGGGATAGTTCGACCTGCAACCTTCAGTGCACTGCGTTTCTGAAGCTTGGGTCTCATTACAACTTACCTATTCCGCTGCGCCGCAGATGACCCCATGGTGACCTTTAGGTTATTTAGGTTACTGCGCTTTCGGAATAGGAGTTTCACTAACCATAAGGCGGAACACACAAAATGGCTGATCAGGAATTAAAAGAACGCACTCAAAAAACGGCGGAAACACTTTTCGCAGGCGGCGCGAAACTGGATCGCCCATACTTTTTATGGAGGGAATTTGATCAGGATCTGGCCAACGATTTTTCCCGTTTTATCACCGGCAATCTGTATTCGCGAACTGTTTTGACTTTACAGGAAAGACAGATGGCCGCCTGTGCCATGCTTGCCGCCCTGCGGGCAAAAGATGAGCTCAAAGTGCACGCGAACGCGGCATTAAATGTCGGTTGTGATCCTCACAAGCTTGTCGAAATTTTCTTCCAGACGGCAACTTACGCCGGTATGCCGGCTGTCAATGAGGCGCTTGCAGCTTTCAAGGAAGTTCTGCAGGCGCGTAATGAATGGCCCCTCAAATCATAGGCATGAAATTGCCCCCGCTGCGCAATCAAGGGAATGAACCCCAAATCAAGCTTTGGAAACAGATTCCGCAGCAAGATGCGGGGTATTATACCCTGCTTATGCAGGATAGTTCGGCTAACAAACTTCAATTCACTTCGTTTTTGAAGTTTGAGCATCATTACCCTCCGCTGCGCGGGATTTTTCAACTTAACAATTCAGCTGCGCTTGCGGAATTGGAGTTTCACAATAAAGGGCACCTGCAATGAGACTGCATAACGTTATAAAACCAACGATTTTGTCATTCCGTGCAAGCGAAGCGCGACACCCTGAAGTGCCCCTATAGTGCCCTTTAGGGTATTCAGGGTGAATCCAGTATTATCAATAGTTTTCTGGATACCGGATGATTCGGAAATGTTCCTGTCGTCATGATGGTTAAATATTGTCAGCATAACATTTATGTGCTAGTTAGCCGCTCAATTAACTATAGAGAAGGCTAATATAAGGCATGACTGAATTAACCGAAGCTCAAAAAGAGCTACAAGAACTGATATTACTCATTAAAAAACTTCGCGCGCCTGAGGGCTGCCCCTGGGACAGAAAACAAAAGCCCCAGGATATCGGCAAGTATGTTTTGGATGAAGCTTATGAAGTGTCTGACGCGCTGGAAACAAAAGACCCGCAAGCATTAAAAGAAGAACTGGGCGACCTGCTTTTTCAAATCCTGTTTCTGGCCGAAATGGAAGCCGAGCTAAATCAGTTTTCGTTGGCAGACATCATGGTCGGCATTAAAGAAAAAATGATCCGGCGGCACCCCCATGTCTTTGGCGATATCACGGTAACTTCCGTGCAGGAAGTCAAGGAAAACTGGCAGGAGATCAAGAAAAAAGAACGCGGCCATATAAGCAATGAAGATAGTATATTTGACACTGTTCCCCGCTCCCTTCCAGCCTTAAAACGAGCTCAAAAAATTACCTCCATAGCTTCCGCTTATGGCTTCGATTGGACTAAGGCTGAGGATATTCGAGAAAAGCTCAATGAAGAATTACAGGAATTTGATAACGCCGTAAAAAGCGGCAGCGAAAAAAAAATTGAAGAGGAATTAGGCGATGTCTTTTTTACTCTGGTCAACTTAAGCCGATTCCTTTCTGTTGATGCGGAAACTGCCTTATCGAGAACGACCGAGAAGTTTTTACGCCGCTTTTCCTATATAACTGAACAACTTTCCGCCCGCGGCATATCTATTAAGGAAGCAACATTGGCCCAGATGGACGCGCTCTGGAATGAAGCAAAAGTAAAACCAAAGGATATAAGATGAAATACTTTCTTTGTGTATTGGGCATGGTTTTTATCATAGAAGGCCTGCCGTACTTTATTTTTCCGGAAAGATTAAAAATTTATCTCGCCAAGATGACAACTATGCCGGATTCCACCTTACGGTTTTTAGGAATATCCATAATGCTTGTCGGGTTAATCCTGTTATATTTTGGGCGAAGCTAATACCACTTAACAATGCACAAAGAGATATATGGAATTAAAAGACTTTTCATATTTTTTACCCGATGAACTTATTGCCCAGCATCCTTGTCAAAAGCGGGATCGCTCGCGCATGCTTTTTTTGGATAAAGAGAAAGAAAAAATGGAAGATTTTTCTTTTTTTCAACTGCCGAATTTTTTAAAACAAGACGATGTCCTAGTCGTCAACGATTCTCGTGTTATTCCAGCGAGGCTCTTTGGAAGAAAGCCGACCGGAGGTATTCTGGAAATATTACTATTAACTATGAAAGAAACCAAGACAGAGCCTCAAACATGGGAAGTGCTGTTAAGACCAGCGAAGAGGCTGCGTGAGAACGATGTTATCGATCTTGGCAATAACTGTGAGGCAAAGGTTTTAGCCCGCATATCTGATAAAAAATGGCTGCTGGAATTTTTTGCTGAAGATGGCTTTGATGCTTATTTAAACCGGTTTGGCCGCGCCCCTCTGCCTCCTTACATTAAGCGTAAGAAAACCGCCCAGCCGAACGTCACTGACAGGGAACGTTACCAGACTATTTACGCGAAAAATCCGGGCTCTATTGCGGCTCCGACTGCCGGCCTGCATTTTTCGGCGGATGTTTTGCAAGCGTTGCAGGACAAAGGTGTCCAAATCGCCCCGATAACTTTGCATGTTGGTTATGGAACTTTTCTGCCCATCGTTGTAAATGAAGTGGAAAAACATGTTATGGAATCCGAATATTATGAAATTAGCGCAAAAAGCAGCGAATTAATTAATAATGCCAAACGCGTAATAGCGGTGGGGACAACATCCACTCGCACATTAGAGTCTGTTGCCGATAATGATGGATATGTCGAGGCGAAGTCCGGATTTACCAATTTCTTTATTTATCCTGGTTATAAATTTAAAAGAGTAGGCGGTCTTTTGACTAATTTTCACTTGCCGCAATCATCTCTATTTTTACTTGCCTGCGCTTTTGCCGGTACAGAGTTGATCAAAAAAGCTTATCTGCATGCCGTAGAAAGCCGTTATCTATTTTATAGTTACGGCGACTGCATGCTGATTGAATAGGATAAAAACAGATGCCTTTTCAATTTGAAATGATAAAACAAGACTCTAAAACTTCCGCCCGTTTGGGAGAAATGATTACTCCCCACGGCACAGTGCAAACACCAGTGTTTATGCCGGTGGGTACGCAGGGCACAGTCAAATCAATGCTGCCTGAAGAGATCAAAAATTGCGGCGCGGAAATTATTTTAGGCAATACTTATCACCTGTATTTGCGTCCCGGCCATGAAACTATTAAAAAGCTGGGTGGTCTTCACAAGTTCATGAACTGGCCTTATCCAATCCTGACTGACAGCGGCGGTTTTCAGGTTTACTCTTTAGGCGCCCTACGCAAAATTACACCAGATGGCGTTATGTTTCGTTCCCATATAGACGGATCCAAACACTTTCTTAGTCCGCAGAAAGCAATTGAAATCCAGGAAGCGCTGGGCTCTGATATTATGATGTGTTTCGACGAGTGCACACCCTACCCTGCCACATTATCGCAGACCCAAGAATCACTAGCCTTGACAGTAAAATGGGCTCAATTGTGCGGGAATGCTAAAACAAGCGTGAATCAGGCACTTTTCGGCATTATTCAGGGCGGTACTTATCTGGATTTACGCAAACAAGCGGTAGAACAAATCACTGCCCTTGATTTTGACGGTTATGCGGTAGGCGGAGTAAGCGTCGGCGAACCTAAAGAAATCATGTATGAGATTACCGACTTGATTACTCCATTATTACCTTCGGATAAGCCGCGCTATCTCATGGGCGTCGGTACGCCTCAGGACATAGTTTTTGGAGTATCCTGCGGAATAGACATGTTTGACTGCGTTATACCTACCCGATGCGCCCGTCACGGATTATTGTTTACAAATTCAGAAAAGATTGTTATAAAAAATTCCCGTTGGCGGGAATGTAATGATCCGCTTGACGAAACATGTGACTGTTACACCTGTAGAAATTACTCCCGGGCGTATTTACGTCATCTTTATGTTGCAGGTGAGATACTGGCTATGGTATTAAACACAATTCATAATGTCCGCCACTATATGCGGCTTATGGAGCAAATTCGGGCGGCATTGAAAGAAAACCGGTTTTTAGAGTTTAAAAATGATTTTTTAAAAAATAAGATGAAATAATAAAAAAATCTGATAAAGAGCAACTTCAAGGAGGGAATAAAATTGATATCAACAGCATACGCAATGGGTAGTAATCAAGGCGCCGCAGGTTCAGCCGGTGGTTTTGGTGATTGGGGTTTCATGATCACAATGGGAGTGATTTTTGTAATTTTCTATTTTTTACTCATTCGACCCCAGCAAAAGAAACAAAAAGAACTAAAAGCCATGTTAGATAGCCTAGCCTATGGTGACACAGTAGTGACCACAGGCGGAATTCACGGTAAAGTAACCGGTCTTTCCGAGTCAATCATCACTTTAGAAATTGCCGACAAAGTACGAATAAAAGTCTCCCGCGGAGGAATCGGCATAGTCCTCCAAAAAGCAGGAGCGCCGGCAACAAAGGAATAATATAGAAAGGGGCAACTCATGTTTAAATCTATCAAACTCAGGATGGCAATTACAGCAACTGTCTGTCTTGTTGCTATCTATTTTTTAATACCGACTCTGATACCTGCGCTTCCATCCCCGTGGAATCAATATTTTCCCAAAGATAAAATTCATCTGGGACTGGATCTACAGGGCGGAATGCATCTTGTTTTAGAGGTTGATACCGAAAAAGCACTGGAATCCATGATGGAAAGATCAGCAAATGACCTGAAGGAATCCTTAATGGAAAACAAGGTGCGTTTCCGGAAAGTGGAAAGAGCAACCGGAGCCACGATTTCTTTGGAGTTGACCGATTCTGCAGGCAGGGCGACACTCGATAAAATACTGCGCGATAACTATCTTGATCTGGAGGTTGCCTCGTCAGCGCCGCGTGATGGTGGACAAACAGTTCTTTTAAAAATCAATGATAAAAGAGCAATTGACCTCAAAAAGCTGACGGTTGAACATAGCCTGGAGACAATTCGCAACAGAGTGGATCAGTTTGGTATCGCGGAACCGGAAATTATACCTGAAGGCGATAACCGTATTATGATTCAATTACCGGGAATTCAAGACCCGGAAAGGGCAAAAAATCTGATCGGCAAAACAGCCCTTTTGGAATTCAAGATAGTTGATGATGAAAGTTCTCTGGATGAAGCACTTCGCGGCAATATTCCGGAAGGTGACATCATTGCTTATGGTTTGCGTACAGATAAATCAACCGGACAGCGAGGCTCGACACCATACCTGATCAAGAATAAAACGCTTCTTACAGGCGCTTCGCTGGAGACAGCTAAAGTGCAAATCTCTGACCGCTTCGGTGAACCGAATGTTTCCATAAAATTCAATGCCCAGGGCGCAACCGACTTTGACCGGATCACCAATGATAATGTCCGCAAGCGTTTGGCCATTGTTTTGGATGGTGTTGTGCATTCGGCACCTGTTATTCAGGAAAGAATCTCCGGAGGTCAAGCTCAAATTACCGGTAGCTTCACCATGGATGAAGCACGCGATTTAGCAATCGTTTTGCGCGCGGGTGCGCTACCCGCACCGGTTAATATTCTGGAAGAAAGAACGGTAGGACCGTCACTCGGCAGTGATTCGATTCGGCAGGGCATTATGGCCACGCTTATCGGTTCTCTACTGGTTATTTTCTTCATGATTATCTATTACCGGCTTTCGGGTACTGTCGCTGATCTGGCCCTCATTATCAACATTGTTCTGGTTTTAGGGGTACTTGCGGCCTTCAAAGCCACACTGACCTTGCCCGGAATTGCGGGGCTGCTCCTCACTGTCGGTATGGCTGTGGATGCCAACGTGCTTATCTTTGAAAGGATTCGGGAAGAACTGCGCACGGGGAAAAATATTCGACTGGCGCTCGACACTGGTTATTCGAGGGCATTTATCACTATTATTGATACGCATGTAACCGGAATCGTCTCGGCAATTTTCCTGATTATCTTCGGTACCGGTCCAATTAAAGGATTTGCGGTAACACTGATCATCGGTCTTTTGGCCAGCCTTTTTACCGCTGTTTTCGTCACGAGAGTAATTTTTGATTATTTCACTTGGAACTTTAATATTAAGAAATTAAGCATTTAAAAAAATAAATAAACAGGCAGGAGATATAGTATGGAGTTAATCAAACCAGGAATTCACATAGATTTCGTCGGGAAAATGAAATATGCGATAATTTTCTCGGTAATCTTGACAATAATCTGTATTGCATCCGTTATTATCCACGGCGGTTTAAACCTTGGTATTGATTTCGCCGGTGGTTCTATAATTCAAGTAAAATTTCAGAAGGATATGACTGCCGACAAGATTCGAGATGCTCTTAAATCAACCCGTCTGGAAAACAGCATCATCCAGCAGTTCGGTGCCAACGAGTTTCTTATTCGTACGGCGGAGTCTTTCCATGATCAAAAACTTTTCGAAGAAAACGTGAATAAACCATTAACTGCGGCTTTCAACAAAGATTACGAAATTAGAAGAGTGGAAGTCGTCGGTTCAAAGGTCGGCATTGATTTCCAGAGAAAAGCCATCTTTGCCGTTATTCTTTCCTGGATGGCAATGCTTGCCTATATTGCCTGGCGCTTTGAGTTCCGCTACGCGCTGGGCGGCATAATAGCTCTTGTTCATGATGTTACTATTATCATCGGCACAGTATCCATACTGAAGATGGAATTTACCATTTCCATTCTGGCTGCGATATTCTTCATTATCGGTTTCTCCATCAACGATACCATCGTTGTGCTTGATCGAATTCGTGAAAATGTAAAGCTCAATCCACGGCAAAAACTTGCAGATACTATCAACATGAGCATTAATCAAACATTAAGCAGGACCATACTAACGTCCTTTACGGTCTTTCTTACCGTTATGGCTCTCTACATCTGGGGAGGACCTGTTCTCCACGATTTGGCGTTTTCTTTGCTTGTCGGTGTAGTGTTTGGCACCTATTCTTCGGTATTTATTTCCTGTCCGATTGTGCTGTTTTTTGAAAACTTGCAACTGGCAAAGTTAAAGAGGAAAAAATAAATTGTCTTTTTTAGCCATGGCGGGATTGGCTATTTTCATTTTGGTATTGTTTGCGGGCATCTTTCTGAATTTGTTTGGCTTGCCCGGAACCTTGGTTATTTTTTTTGATGTTTTGGTTTACGCGATTTTTACCGGCTTTGATCGCATCGGCTGGAAAATTCTTTTGTTTCTGTTTATTGCTGCTATAATTGCTGAAGCAATTGATTTTCTGCTGGATATGTCCGGTGGGTTAAAGCCAATGGATGTAAAGAAATCCTTGCTGGCATCCGCAATAGGAGCAATTACAGGGTCTTTCATTCTGGCGCCGCTGTTTTGGGGGCCGGGCATTTGGATAGGATTTTTTTTAGGAGGCTTCACCGGAATTCTGATAGTAGAATTTCTTCGCCAATCAAAATCGAAAAAGCCTTTCCGCGCTACTAATCGCGCCATTTTCACCATGATCGGCAGAAAGTTAGCAAAAGGCTTTATCGCGCTATTCATGATTGCACTTTCGTTATCCAATATCTATTCTTAGAGGTTTTAGTATTAATTATGATTGAAGATAAGAAAAAAGAAAAAGTTAAGAATAAGGAAAAAATAAAATCAAAAGTACATGAATACGCCGAGGCAATCATTATTGCTATCTTGATTGCCGTTGTCGTGCGCACATTTATCGTACAGGCATATAAAATACCTTCCCGTTCAATGGTTCCCACACTGCTTGTCGGCGATCATCTTCTGGTTAATAAATTTATTTACGGGGTGAAAGTACCTTTTTTTAGAAAAACAATTATTCCCATTACCGATCCGCAAAGAGGCGACATTGTTGTTTTCATTTATCCTAATGATCGCGACAAAGATTATATCAAACGTGTTATCGGTGTCAGTGGCGATAGGATAGAGATTAAAAATAAAATCATATTGCTCAACGGCAAACAATATTCTGATGCTTTCGGCATTTATAGCGATAACATAACTTATCCTGCTTCCATGCAGCCTCGTGATAATTTTGGCCCGGTTACCGTGCCTCCGAATTCTTTATTTGTCATGGGCGATAACCGCGATGAAAGCGCGGATAGCCGTTTCTGGGGATTTGTGGATTTGAAAGATGTGGAAGGTAAGGCTTTTATAATTTACTGGTCATGGAATCGCGAAGAAAATAATCTCCGCTGGCAGCGGTTCGGACGTATCCTGCATTGAAATCAAATACAGAAATAAAATCAAAAATCAGAGAATTCATCGAAGGGATTATTGCCGCTGTCTTGATTGCCCTCCTGATCACCACCTTTGTTGTCAAGATGTATAAAATACCTTCCCGCTCGATGGTTCCTACACTGCTCGTCGGCGACCAGCTTGTCGTCAATAAATTTATTTACGGAATAAAAATACCTTATTTTCGAAATACAATTATCCCGATTACTGAGCCTCAAAAAGGAGATATCGTCGTCTTTATTTATCCACAGGATCGCTCGCTCGATTTTATTAAACGGGTAATCGGTACCGGCGGTGATACAATTGAAATTCAAGATAAAAAAATATTTATTAATGGAAAGGTATTCACGGATAATATAGGAATTTATTCTGATAAAATTATTTATCCGGGCTCATTTCAACCTCGCGATAATTTCGGCCCCGTAACCGTCCCCAAAAATTCGCTTTTCGTCATGGGCGATAACCGCGATGAAAGCATGGATAGCCGTTTCTGGGGATTTGTGGACTTGAAAGATGTTCAGGGTAAAGCCTTTATTATTTACTGGTCATGGAATCCCGACGAACACAGCATCCGCTGGCAAAGGCTGGGTAACTTTCTGTATTAAATACCAATTATAAATCAAAGCGCTATCTTTGTTGGCTGCGTCGTCGGTTTCCTCAACGTATGTACAATACGTTTCGTCACCTCCTCCTTGCCGCCTCGATATCATATTTGATTTAGAACTGGTATACAATTTGTGATTTGTTGCTAGAAAAAGGCCGATACAACCATCGCCAATGACAAGCCAATCAGAATAATAACCGTCCCCCAGGAAACAATGTTCATTAATCTGCTGTTGACATAACTTCCCATGATGCGCTTATCGTTAATTAAAAGAAGCATAAAAATTAAGATAAACGGCAGCAGAATTCCATTAACAACCTGAGAATAATACATTACCGCAATCAGAGGCACATTGGGCAGAAGAATAATTCCCGCGCCCAGGAAAATCATTAGTGAATAAAGGCCGTAAAACTGCGGTGCTTCGACAAATTTAGTATTTAAACTGGATTCCCAACCGAACGCCTCGCAAATTGTATAAGCGGTAGATAACGGCAAAATAGACGCTGCAAAAAGGGAAGCGTTAAGCAATCCGAAAGCAAATAACCACGAACAATATATCCCGGCAAGAGGGGCCAGCGCCTGCGCGGCATCTTTAGCCGTTTCAATCTTGATACCATTTTGAAATAAAGTCACGGCACAAAGCATTATGATAAAAAACGCCACTACGTTAACAGTTATCGAACCGAAGATTACATCCATCCGGGCATACTTGTAACTTTCAGCCTTTAGACCTTTATCCACAATGGATGACTGCAAATAAAACTGCATCCAGGGCGCAATCGTTGTTCCGATAATGCCTATGGCCATAGTGAGCATTCCGGTATCAAACTTCAGAATTGGCGTAAATGTGGCCGTGCTGATTTCCGACCAATTCGGGCTAACCATAAATCCGGAAATGATATAGGAAAGATAAAAAACACAGGCAAACAGAAACGCCTTTTCTACCGATTTATAACTTCCCTTTACTATCAACCACCAAACAAAACCAGCGCCGACGGGCACAGAAATATATTTACTGATTCCAAACAATTCCATGCTGGCGGCAATACCGGCAAATTCCGAAACAGTATTACCCATATTAGCCACAAACAGAATGATCATCAGATAAAAAGTTATTTTTGCCCCGAATCTTTCACGAATTAAATCGGAAAGACCCTTGCCGGAAACAACACCCATACGGGCGCACATCTCCTGAATAATAATTAAAGCGACTGTTACGGGAATGAGTATCCAAAGAAGCCGAAGACCATACTGGGAGCCAGCCAGAGAATATGTAGTTATACCGCCGGCATCGTTATCCACGTTGGACGTAATGATTCCCGGCCCGATAAATGCGAAAAATAGTCCCAGTTTCCACAAGCCGGTCTGGAGTAATTTCTTCCAAAGATTTCCTAATTTTTGAGTCATAATTTCTGTCACAAAAGATTCCCGGGTCTGAACCCCAAAGCAAGCGTTGGAAACAGATTCCACAGCAAGCTGCGGGGTATTATACCCTGCTTATGCAGGATAGTTCGGCTAACAAACTTCAATTCACTTCGTTTTTGAAGTTTGAGCCTCATTACCCTCCGCTGCGCGGGATTGTTCCCAATAGCCTTTGGCTATTGGATAATTCGACTTACTCTTCATACTTCGCTGCGCTAGTTTTCAGAGAGTCTCATTACAACTTACCAATTCCGCTACGTCGCAGATGACCTTCAGGTTACTACGCTTTCGGAATTGGAGTTTCACAATAAATTTATTGTCCCAGATGAGGAGCAACAACTTCTAATAAATTTTTAAATATAATAGTTCCCTGCATACGTTCATTTTCATCAACAACAGGTATCGCCGTCACCGCGTACTTGGCAAAATGATCGGCAATAGTATCATCTTTGTCATCCAGTTTTACTGAAATAACGCGCTCATCCATCAGCTCTTCGAGCTTTTTATCCTCCTCGGCTAAAATCAAATCCCGCAGACTGATGACACCCAGCAACCGTTCATCTTCATCCGTCACATATACATAGTAAACTAGGTCAATATCCGCCGCCTCCAGACGAAATATTTCCATTGCTTCCCGAACAGAGGTCGATGGACGGAAACTCAGGTAGGATGTGGTCATCATACCGCCTGCTTCCCTCTCCGGATGCGTCAGAAGCTCCTTAACATCATCGGCAATATCTTTTTCCATCCCATCTAAAATTATTTCTGCCTGAGCTTTGGGCAAATCTCCCAGAAGATCAGCGGCTTCAGAAAGAGACATCTCCTCGATAATATCTGATGCCTGGGCCGAATTAAGATCATTAATCAGGCTCACTTGAACCTTTGGATCAGTTTCTTCCAGAGTTTCCGCCGCAGTTTCCACATCCAGTGATTGAAACAATACAGATCGCTGTTTAATATCAAGATCTTCCAGAATGTCGGCAAGATCAGCCGGATGGATTTGGCCGATCCTGTTTTGGGCAATATTCAAACGCAACAGGTCGGCTGAATGCAGCGGTTGGGTAAATTTCCAGGGAATAAGCTGATCAGGCAATTTATAATCAAAAAGACCGTTCATTATCGCATCAAAGGCTTTAGTCACACCTACGCGGCGGATCAGACCGCGAAAACCAACATCAACATGCACTAGATGCAATCCATGTCTCGTCTTTAGAAACTGGAGATCATTTACCCTTCTAATCTTGGCACCATCAGTATCGACAACCTGCTTATCCAAAAGGGCATCTTTGAGAAAAATTTCACCCGGCCGCAAATTCAGTGTTGATATTTCATCCGTTGACTTTATAGAAACAGATATATCCTCATCTTCATCTACATCGATTACATATTGCCAGGGCAGGAACATAGGATTTTTTTTCCGGGCAGAACTGAATATTATTCCGGTTACTATAGGATAAGGCTCAACAAATTCGGCAGTAAGATCATAAACACGACCAAGTGTATCGCCTGAAGTGCCAACAATATTTTTCCCAAGAATCGTACTTAAAAATAAAAATACCTGAGGTTCCCGATTAATCGCCATACTTTCCCTCCATATATCGAACTCCTATCATTTATTTTTTTTAAAAAAAAGCCTTTTTGAATATTTTGATAAACTA
>Ga0247842_10007277_pt1 | contig 12057 bp, 9 predicted proteins | sample LaCruzMarch2015__3_FD_192411 | JGI IMG/M metagenome (GOLD analysis project Ga0247842, IMG submission 192411) | Freshwater microbial communities from meromictic Lake La Cruz, Castile-La Mancha, Spain - LaCruzMarch2015_19m | ecosystem: Environmental > Aquatic > Freshwater > Lake | place: Spain...
CATACCGTGGCCCGCCTTTTGAAAGAACGCTGTTGCACACTTTCCTTGCGAAGGACTTCCTCGCTCGCGGAAGATGGGAAGATGCGGCCGTAGAGGCGAGAAGCATAATCAACAACCTCCAGAATCTTGACGGTTTTCCTGATGACGCCTACAGCCGGTACATGGCCGGGTTCTGCCTCGAGCTTATGCGGGATCGCTCAAATGCATCCCTGCAGTACAGAAACGCTTCGAATCTTACTGCCGGTGTCCATATCAATGAGTCCACAGGTGCCATCGGGCCGGGCGTGCGGGAGAGCTCAAACCAGGGCAATGATGACAACAAGACGGCGGAGCTCGTGTGCTTTGTAATGATAGGACGTTCACCGACGGGTGCGCAGATGCATAACGGGGTGCCTATCCTCACGGCATCGCCCTATGCGGAGTTCTACTCCAACGGCAAATATCTCGGGCGCAGCTATCCATTCTCGAATGTCAATACCCTGCTCTATAAGACCATGGCGCGAAAGATGGCGATGCAAGCCGCAAAAGACATAGCCAGGGTCGCAGTGAAAGCAACAATAGCACATCAGCTAAAACAGCAGGATGAAGGGCTCGGCCTGCTTGCCGAACTGATAATGTTCGCTTTAGAAACTCCGGACGAAAGAAGGTGGGAGACACTCCCGATGTGGCTACAGGTTGCACGCATGCCATGTCCCCCGGATTTGAAGTATTATGAGGTCGTGTTCAAAGGTCCCACCGGAGGCGGTGTACAGCGAATGACAATCACGGAACCAATCTCGCGGCATGATAACCTCTTTGTCTCGATATGCCGCAACCTGCCACCTTCAGCGCCCGAGCAGGCCCCCGCCGCATTGCCGAAGAAGTGAATACGATATCCCTGCCTACCGCAGCACCCTGAAGAACAGCAGAGCAAAAAGAAGCATTGCCAGGCAAAGGATCAAGAACAGGGCTTTGCGTCTTTGCAGGTGCCGTTCACGGCGTAGCGGCGCAACGGCGCCCTTCTTCATCTTCCCGCCGGTAAAGTAGCCAGCGTACTGCTGTTCCACGCGAGCCAACTCCCGGTCCTGCGTATCACCAGAGCCATCTCGTGACAGTTCGTGTCCTTCGTCAACCAACGTGTCGGAATATGTCGCCGCACCGGGATAACTCACGCCATCCTGTAGTTCCCCGGCTGAACGACCGGCGGAAGACCGTTGTTGCCGGGGGAGATACGGGGCAACATCGCGCGGTGGCAAGGCGGAGGAACGCGTGCGCAGTACCGGCTGGCTCAACGTCGGGGCGACCTCGCCTCTTTCCATCCGTTTAGACAATGACCTGATCTTGTCATCAAGCGTGGAAAGTTCAGCCTCTATCCTGTTTTTGCGCTTATCGAGTTTAGAATTTGATCGGGAAAAGATGCTCATCTCAAGTCCGGAAGCCAAAATGCAGCACCAGGTACGCCACAACCAGAAATATTGCCAGAAGCCAGAGCGGCAAAGAAACCGCGAAGCCGACCTTCACCCAATACCCGAAGCTCTTCTCCCCAGGCGCATGGCCATCAACCATCCTGGCCACGGATGCACTATCGAGAATCGATTCGCCTTTTGCCTCCAATATCTGGATCTTGCCTAGAGCCTTATTATGCTCCATCCTGGCGTCGTCAATGACCACCACAGCCTTGTAGAGTTCTTTGCGGAAATCACCGTCAGGCCACTGCTCCTCGTCTATCCGCTCGACTTCATCAAGCAACTCCTTGAAACGGTTGCGCGTTACAACAAGCAGATCGATCAACTGGGCAGCCTGTACTTCCTTCTTCTCCAGCGCCACTATCGCCTGGTTCAGATGATCTACCACTTCGCGCTTGCCGCGCTCATATTCCTGCTGCTTCTGACTCAGCTCTTCAAGATCCTTTCTTTCCTGTTCCAGCTCCTCCTGGCGGCGACGCAAAGTCTCCATTTCATTGATGGCACTCACTACGCCGCTCTTGATCTCCTCCTTGTGCTTTGCCATTCGCCCAAGGCTCAGCTCGGAAATAGAATGCGAAGGTATCTCGCCGCCATCCGTAATGTCGCCGGGCAGCTTTCTGTACGGCTCTACTGGCTTCGTCCCATCACGCCGCAAAACCAGGTCTGTATCTATAAAATCCGATCTTTTCATCTGCGCCAGGTCTCCATCCATTATCGTCACCACGTGGAAGCAACACCACCACCTGCGAACTATGACTTATCGCGCATTTGCCTACAAGTTTAATTACTCCGCCGGAATGGTTCTGATTGAGTGGACAATCTTTCCAAACTGCCAGTCTGCCCGGATCAGCTTCCTTTCCTGAAGGTCGTCATGAAATAAGGCTTCAACACCAGGCGGACTTCGACTAGAGTCAGCAGCGCTTGAATTCGAATACTCGCGGAAGCATACAAGAATGCAAGAATTGTACAAGAAACGGAGGAACCATGGATTCACGACTGGATGTGTTTCTGGCGAGACGGAGCGTGCGGCACTATCAAAAGAAGCAGATTCCACCGCAGATGATTACGGATATTCTTGAAGCAGCCATGGCAGCCCCGTCCGCCGTTGCCAGAGATCCATGGCACTTCATCATCGTACGCGATAAGGACATCCTCGAAAGCATCGCGGATGGACTACCTAACGGAAAGATGCTCATTGATGCCGCCGCTGCAATAGTAGTCTGTGGCGATATCGAGAAAGCTCACGACAAGCAGGAATCATATCTGCTGCAGGACTGCAGCGCTGCCATTGAGAATATAGTGCTCGCTGCCACGGCTCTGGGCATTGGCACCTGCTGGCTTGGCATCCATCCTCGTCCGGATCGGATATCGCATATAAGAAAGGCTCTTGGGATCCCTGCCGGCATCATCCCCGTAGCCGCGGTCTCAATGGGATGGCCGACCAAGATGCCGCCACCGCGCACCAGGTTTGAAGCATCGCTGGTCCATACAGAGAAGTGGTGAATGGCTGACAGTGCCGGGCTATCTCTTCGGAGTCCCCGGATACCATGTCGACACGCGCAGGCAACAAAGCGCCGGAGCGACAGTTGCCCGTCACGGTCTGGTCTTCATTTCCGGGACTCCGGTGCCGGAGCCTGCCTCAAGTCTCTCCGGACACGAATAGAGCATTGGCGCGCCGGGATCATGTGATTCATAGTTCCTTTCGGCCCGCGCACGCGATGACGTCGCATAGCAATACTCGCAACCGTGAACACATGTGTTGTTTACCCCTATGTCCCTCGATTCAATACAAAGACATTTCTGGCGTTGCCCCGTGTCACGGCGAGCCGACACTCTGTGGTTGAGTATTGACATAAGAAGTACATCGTCAATGCATTTCCCAGGTTTGATGCCGAGCGCTTCCAATCTATTGTCTTCAGCACAGCTCTGAATACTCATGCCGCTGGCCGCAGCGGATGCGGCCATGGATTCTATCATGCGGCCGAATTCAGGAAGAGCAAAAGGGTCACGGGCAAATCTGTCGCCAGTCGCGGCTTCAACGTCAGACAACCTCCTTTCAGTCCTGGCATAGAAATCCGCGATGCTGATGATCACACGGGCGGTTGCCCCGGAGAGCTGTCGGGCGAGGTTCTCGAAAGTACGCATATGAAATCCTGCATCAAACCGTCGTGACACAATCACAGGGTCATACCGCCAAACCATTCTTCCCTTCCCTATTTCAGAGGAAAGCTCGCAAAATGTCCCTATTCTTTCAGTCACCGGAGGCAAGTGATGCTCAATGTCATCAGGATAGTCGTTGATGGTAAACAGGAAATAGTACTGGAATCCCAATCTGTCAATCTCGGGCACATATGGTATCAGAGGCGCGGGATTCTTGGACCAGAAGACGATGGCATCGACATCATTCACCGCCAGTGACACGCGGCTGATCTGTTTGTGATTCCACGGATTGGGCACGAGACAGTATCCACTTCTGAGACGGGCCATAAACCAGTCCGCATAAAATGCCGGAATATCCGTACGTCTGCTTGCGCTGATAATCATGTTCGTGATTTGTATCGAAAACAGGCGCGCTTACCAGAATATTATGCTCTCATGCGCGGCTGAACAGGGGAACGACCGAACAAATAGACAGGCAGCGGGCGGAAGATGCCCGGTAAATCGTCCGGCCGCAAACAACAAAAAAGACAACAAAGAATCACAAAGAACAATTGCTATTTTTTTAACGCTATGGCATTATCACCGCTTCACTTTTTCAACTTTCAGCAATCTGCTAGGAAATAAGACGATGTTGGAATCATTATTGTCTCCGAAATCTATCGCTGTCGTGGGCGCGTCTCGAACTCCAGGCAAGGTCGGTCACGAGATCCTGGCGAACCTTATAGACGGCGGTTACGCCGGCGCTATCTACCCGATAAACCCGTCCGCAGCCGATGTCCTGGGCTTGAAGTGTTACCCTGACCTCAAGCACTGCGAAAACGGCATCGAACTAAGCATAATTGCGGTGCCGACAGCGTTGGTCAAAGCCGCCGTCGAGGAATCCATCGCGGCAGGAGCCAAAGCCATTGTTATCATTACTGCCGGATTCAAGGAGACGGGAGCTGCCGGTCTGGCGCTTGAGCGGGAGCTCACTTCGATCTGCCAGGCACAGAACGTCAGGCTTCTTGGTCCGAATTGCCTTGGATTGATCAATGCTCACCACAAAATGAATGCTTCTTTCGCGAAGCACATGCCGAAACCCGGGCATATTTCAGTCATATCGCAATCCGGTGCGCTGTGTACCGCAATACTTGACTGGGCCGCATCCAGACATCTGGGTCTCGCCAAGCTCGTAAGCATGGGGAACAAGGCGGATCTTAATGAAACCGACTTTCTTACAACATTCACCGACGATCCGGACACAAAAGTAATTGTGGGATACCTTGAAAGTATTGTTTCAGGCGATGAATTCATCAAGCGGGCTGAAGTGGCCGCTTCAAGAAAGCCGGTGGTGATATTCAAAGCCGGAGTAACCAAGGCTGGAGTAAAAGCTGCGTCGTCTCACACCGGAAGTCTTGCAGGCGCCGACATTGCCTATGGGGCAGCCTTCAGAAGGTCAGGCGTTGTGCGAGCGGACACTTTCGAGGCGCTCTTTGACTACGCAACGGCATTTGCCATGCAACCTCTGCCGAAAGGCGACCACGTTGCAATCATAACCAACGCCGGCGGGCCAGGCATCATGGCCGCCGACGCCGTTGAACGACTCGGCATGAAGGTCGAAACACTTGGAACAGGCGCGGCAGTGGCATTGCGTGAGAAACTGCCGGCGGCGGCAAGTGTCTCCAACCCCATTGATGTGCTTGGAGACGCCGATCCTGATCGTTACGTTATGGCTGTTGATGCAGCCCAGGATGACGACGCCATCGACGCCATTATCGTGATACTTACGCCCCAGGCCATGACAAAGCCGGCCGAAACTGCGCGTGCCATCGCAACCCGCGCGAAGGGCGTTAAGCCGATCCTGGTCTCTTTCATGGGTGGAGAGGATGTGATGCCGGGCCGTGATGAACTCGTTGCCGCAAACCTCCCCGACTATCCTGCCCCTGAAAGGGCGGTCGCGGCCCTGAAGGCAATGTGTGACTATGCAGCATGGCTGAAGAGGCCGCCCCGCATCCTGACCCGTTTCCCTGTCAATCGCAGGCGTGTCGACCGTATTTTGAACCGGCACAAGAAGACAAAGCAGTTCCAGATCGGCGAAGCAGATGCCAAGGAAATACTCAGGGCATATGAGTTCAGCGTGCCTCCCGGCGGCATGGCGCCCACCGTGGAAGCAGCAATCGAGCTCGCAGGCAAGATATCATATCCGGTCGCAATGAAAATCGTATCCCCGGACATTATCCACAAATCCGACGTAGGGGGCGTGAAACTCAACGTAAACTCTCCGCAGGAATTGCGTGATGCGTTTGACCTGATGATGCTCAGGATCAGGCAGCGCGCCCCGGACTCCAGAATCGATGGAGTCTACGTAGAGAAGATGTGCGCCCGCGGCCGCGAGGTCATCCTGGGAATGACACGCGACCCGCAGTTCGGGCCCATGCTTATGTTTGGACTCGGAGGCATCTTCGTGGAGGTGATGAAAGACGTAGCTTTCTACATCGCGCCCATCACCGAAGAAGAGGCCATGCACATGCTGGAGCATACTCGGTCCTTCTCTCTCCTCAAAGGTGTACGCGGCGAAAAGGGAGTGGACATAAAGGCCATCGCCATAAGTTTGCAGCGGATAAGCCAGCTCGTAACGGATTTCCCGCAAATCCGCGAAATGGACATAAATCCGTTTATTGTCGGCGAGGTCGGATCGGATTCCATAGCGGCAGACGCACGATTGACAATAGAAGCATCGGACTAATTAGCGAGTATTGCAAGGAACCACCTTAAATGACTAGAGTCTTTGACCCAGACTGGCAGGACAAGTACAGCGAGATGATTGCCACCGCGGCCCAGGCTGTTCAGCATATCAAGCCCGGCAACAGGGTTTTTATCGGAACCGGTTGCGGCGAACCGCAGGAGCTTGTTCACGCTCTTGCGGCTCGTGGTCGTGATCTGTCCGACACCGAAGTAGTTCATCTGCTGACCATGGGCGACGCGCCCTATGCAACACGTGAGCTGGCTGATTGTTTCAGGGTAAACAGCTTCTTTATCGCTGATAACGTACGCAGCGTGATTCAGCAGGGATTTGGCGATTATACACCAGTATTTCTTTCCGATATACCGCATCTCTTCGCTGCTGGTCATATCCCGCTGGATGCCGCGTTGATACAAGTCACGCCTCCTGATGAGCGAGGAATGTGCAGCCTTGGAATCTCCGTTGATATTGTCAAGAGCGCGGCGGAAAACGCGAGCCTGGTCATCGCGCAGGTAAACCCGCAAATGCCCAGGACACTCGGCGCGAGTTCAATACATGTGCACGACATTGACATTCTTGTTCCAGTCGATACACCTCTCATCGAGCTTCAGGCACCAACCGCAAATGAGGCAACCAGTAAGATCGGCGAACTTGTGGCCGCGCTCATCGACGACGGGTCAACGCTCGAACTTGGAATAGGAAGAATACCCCAGGCGGTCCTGGAATTCCTTAAGAACAAGAAAGATCTCGGCATTCACACCGAAATGCTCACGGATACTATCCTTGATCTGGTGGAATCCGGCGTAATCAACGGAAGCAAGAAGAGCTCGGACCGTGGTAAAGTCGTCGCCAGTTTCTGCATGGGCACCCGCAGGCTCTATGATTATATAGACAATAATGAGAAGTTCGCATTTCACCCCACTGAATATGTAAATGACCCTTACGTTATCACTCGCCAATACAAACAAGTGGCCATCAATGTCGGATTGCAGGTGGATCTGACAGGTCAGGTGTGCGCAGATTCATTGGGCACGCAGTTCTACTCGGGAATTGGCGGTCAGGTCGACTTCAACCGCGGCGCGGCTCGTTCACCCGGTGGGAAAGCGATCATAGCACTGCCATCTACAGCCCGGAATGGCACCATATCCCGTATTGTGACACAACTAAGCCCAGGCTCAGGCGTGGTTACGACAAGGGGCGACGTGCATTACGTCGTGACGGAATATGGCGTTGCGTACCTGCATGGCAAGACTGTCCAGGAACGGGCAATATCACTGATTTCAATTGCCCACCCGGATTTCAGAGCCCAGCTGCTGAAAGAGGCTGTCGATTCAAAGTACCTCAGGCCTGATCTCGTCAGGGTGGAAGGGAAGATTTCGGTGGGGCCGCCGGACCTCAAGACTACGTTTGTGATAGAGGACGGAACTCCTGTCAAGTTCCGCTCCATACATCCTACCGATGAAGCGCGGGTTCGCGACCTGTTCTACGCGCTGTCGCAAGCCACGATTTACTACAGGTTCATGTCGCACATGACAAAGCTTCAGCGCAAGCAGGTCCAGGATTTCGTGTATCTCAACCATAGGACAGAGGTAGCCCTCGTCGGCACTGTCGCGGAAGCGCATGGCGAGGAGATTGTGGCCATCGGCCGCTACTACCTCGACCAGACCACCAACTATGCTGAAGTTGCGTTCGTCGTGCGCGATAGCTGGCAAAACAGGGGAATCGGCGTGTTTCTGCTGAACAACCTGATTGGCATCGCAAAGCGGCATGGAATAAAGGGCTTCACAGCGGAAGTGCTGCGCGAAAACAGACCTATGCAATCCGTCCTGAACAGGGCGCAATGCAAAGTTACCAGCCAGCTCCGCGAAGGTATCTACAGCTACCACATGGACTTTGCCTAGCAGATTCTGGGCAAATCCTCGCCGGTCGGGACATCTACGATTCGCTCCCCGCCAGCGGTGGTCTCCAGCAGAACCATTCCGCCAGGTGCATCAATGACCTTGCCGATAGCACACGATTCTCTCCCTGCCGGATGAGCCCTCAGGATTTCAAGTACCACTACCAGATCCTTTTCGGCACATACGAGGATGGCCTTGCCTTCATTCGCAACGTTTAAAGGGTCAAGCCCCAGAATACTGCACGATCCCAGAACTTCCGGCTTCACCGGGAGCGATTTCTCCGATAAACGGATGCAAACACCCGATGACCTGGCGATATCACAGACGGCTGCGGCTACGCCACCGCGTGTTGGATCCCGCATACAGTGAATATCGGGAACAGCGTCAAGAACAGGCTTAATAAGCGACCAAAGCGGTTGAACATCGCTTGCCAGGTCAGAAGAGAGCTTCAGTCCCTCCCTCGTGTTCATTATGGCCATCCCGTGATCACCCATTGTTCCAGTGATGATGATAACATCGCCCGGCTTCGCGTTTGTCACTGAGACGTCAACTCCCGCCAATCTCGCCCCGATTCCCGTCGTATTCAGAAAGATGCCAGGCTCCCCTGCCCGCCATTCTCCTCCGGCCTGCCCCCCTGCCATCGCAGACAGGGCGGCATCCGGACCGCCGTATCGTCTGCTTCTCTCAATAACCTTAGTATCGCCGGTAACAATGGATACGCCTGATGATCTCGCGGCTTTGCCAACAGACCCGATGATTCGTTTCAAATCATCGATACGGAAACCCTCTTCAATAATGAGCGCGAGACTGAGAAATCGTGGTTCCGCTCCCTGCATTGCAAGATCGTTCACTGTCCCGCATACGGCCAGATACCCGATGTCACCGCCAGGAAAGAAAACCGGATCAATAACGTAGGAATCAGTCGTCATCGCCAATTCAGTCTCCGCAATGGAAATGCATGCTGCATCATCCATCCGCTTCAGTATCGGATTCTCAAGCTCACCGAGAATCACCTCTTCAATCAGCTTCCTGGTCATCAACCCGCCGCCGCCATGCGCGAGAAGGACCACATCTTTCCTGCCGGCACCATCACTCATCATCATCCATCTCCCGATGTTTACGCTCCCTTAATAATGCTGTCGGCAACCGTACTTGAAATACGCCGAGCAAGTTCCCTCGCTTGATACCATGCATGGCCCGATCGGATCCACCGGTGTGCATCGTATCCCGAAAAGCGGACAATCCGGAGGCGATAGAATGCCCCGCAACACATCACCGCACCTGCATGATGACGGTGCCTTCCGAACCTGCCTCGCCAGAACAGCATCGATCTTTTCGGGGTGGATTCTTAGCGTGTCGTGCTCCGCAAAGTCTTCCCTTATTTGCAGGCCGGTTCCAGGAATGACTCCCAATCCCCGCCACTCGGAATCAGACCGGACAAACACCTCGTCACATGCCAGCTGCGCCGCTTCGTTGCCCTGCTTTGTAACGGTCCTGGAGTACTCGATTTCAACTTCATGCCGATTCGAGACTATCTGTCGGAGAATCATGCAGATTCCCAGCGCCATGTCGGCAGCTTCAAACCCTGTCACAACGCAAGGTATCCGCTGTTGCCTGCAAAGAGGTTCATAAGCCTGCGAGCCGATAACAACACTCACGTGACCGGGGCACATAAACCCATCGATATGGACTTCACCGCCAGACAGCAGGGCGTTCATCGCTGCGGGAATGGTCTTATGGCCGCACATGACCGAGAAATTCCGCACGCCGCGCCGCTTTGCCTCCTTCAGGGCCCATGCGACAGTTGGCGTAGTTGTTTCAAATCCAACTCCAAGAAATACAAAGTGCCTTGATGGCTCTGCCCGCGCCGCGCCCAAGGCGTCCGCCGGTGAATAGACGATACGAACGTCAGAACCAAGAGCGCGAGCTCGTTCGAGTGATGATTCCGAACCAGGCACCCGCATCATATCTCCAAAGGTGGTTACAACAATACCGGGAAATCCCGCCAATGCGATTGCCTGATCGAGGTATGTATCAGGGGTCACGCAGACGGGACATCCGGGGCCGGAGAGCAGAGAAACACCACCGGGAAGCATGGATCGGAGGCCCGTCCGGAAAGCAGCCATCGTGTGCGTGCCGCACACCTCCATAATCCTGACGGGTCGGTCGATCTTTCCGGTCAACGTCCGCATTTCCGTGATATACTTCTCAATCATCAAACACCCGGACTATGAATCCATTTCCTTCACAATCTCCTGGAACTCAACATAATCCGTCTCTGACCACTTCTGGATAGCGAAACCGGCGTGCAGCAAGACATACTCGCCAACGCGCGGCTCCTTCACAAAAGACACATTGCAAGAACGCTTGACGCCATTGACTTCGACAACGGCTGTTTCACCGTCGATTTCAACTATTCTTGATGGCACAGCAAGGCACATAAGCTTATGTTGCAGGCAACAGGATTCAAAAGCAATTCCATTCCGGCGGTTGAAATAGCTTCGACCGGCGCATGATCATGATATTCGGGCACACTGGCGTCCATAGGGCCGCCAAGGCTGAAGCGCATTAGACTGAAGGCTGAAGGTAAAACACGAATTTAATAACCCTGGACTATCGTAAATGACATCGTGTCTAGTTAGACCCTATCCGAAAAGGTATTTAGAACAGAAACACTGAAAACAAAGGGTTTTCACGGGTAGAGAGAGGCGTCCCCGCCGAGCCGGAGCAAGTACTGGCCTCGAAATGCGACGGAAATGAACAAAGTTCTCTCTTGGCGCTGCACAAGTGCATTCATTTGCGCCGGCTCAGCCGGAGGCTTCGCCCTACCTGCACCTTTTCGGATAGGGTCTAATTATGCAGAGTGATGCGAATTTCCTAACAGTCTTCAGCCTTCAGCCTATTAACCTGCGTCCTATGGGACGCTAGTGATTCAGGCAAACGAATGACGAGAGGCGGACTCATGATTGCTACCACCTGACGGCTGTAGAAAGAAATCCGTTCGTGTGCAAGATCACGGATTAACCTTGATTCAGCTGCTTACTTTCTCCAGAATCACCGAATTATGAGTCATCAAAAATACAAAGTTACCCTCGAAAAGCTCGAATCGCTTTGCAAGCGGCGCGGGTTCATTTTTCAGAGCTCGGAAATCTACGGCGGCATCAACGGCTTCTGGGATTACGGGCCGGTCGGCTGCGAACTGAAGCGAAATGTCCGCGAAGCATGGTGGAATAACATCGTACGTTCCAGGGAGAACATCGTTGGACTCGACGCGTCCATCATTATGCATCCGCGCGTATGGGAAGCATCTGGACACGTCGGCGGTTTTTCCGATCCAATGGTTGACTGTAAGACATGCAAGAAACGCTACAAAGCGGACAACCTCTGCGAAGAGCAGGGACTGAAGCTGATTTCAGAAGCTGGAAAGCATTCGCTACCACCTGATGTCAAATGCCCGTCCTGCGGATCAAAAGATCTGACACCGCCGCGATCTTTCAACCTCATGTTCAAGACGCATACCGGCCCGGTTGAAGATGAATCGGCCGCTGCATACCTCAGACCCGAAACGGCGCAAGGCATATTCTGCAACTACCAGAATGTTGCTGATACCGCCCGGGTAAAGATCCCGTTCGGTATTGCCCAGATCGGAAAGGCATTCCGGAACGAAATCAATCCAAGGAACTACACCTTCCGTTCCCGCGAATTCGAGCAGATGGAACTTGAGTTCTTCATCAAGCCCGGTACCGACCAGGAATGGCACGATTACTGGGTGGCGGAACGGCTCAAATGGTACGAATCGATCGGTTTGCCTGCAGACAGCCTGACCAAGTAT
>Ga0247842_10007279_pt1 | contig 12056 bp, 14 predicted proteins | sample LaCruzMarch2015__3_FD_192411 | JGI IMG/M metagenome (GOLD analysis project Ga0247842, IMG submission 192411) | Freshwater microbial communities from meromictic Lake La Cruz, Castile-La Mancha, Spain - LaCruzMarch2015_19m | ecosystem: Environmental > Aquatic > Freshwater > Lake | place: Spain...
ATGTTAAGAATCTTATCTTTACAAAGAAATAGTGTTCACCGTAAAACGTATTAAAGGTTGTTAAAGCATACTGAAAATCCGGCAGGCTTTGCATACCATTTTAAGGGTTGAGGTGAATATATAGTCGAGTTGGTTGTAATGCCAGAAAACCCCGCAAACATGATAGATTCCCGTAGATTTTTGGTAAATTTGTGACATGATTTATAATAATTAAACTTAGACAGATGAAAAGGTTAATCTGCTTCTTAATTATTGGTCTATTTTTCATCAATTGTAAACACCAGATTTCGAGAATTGGGTACAACGTTGATACTAAAAGTTCATCGTATGTAAATTGTAATATTCCGATTAAAAAGTCTGAAATTATATCGGATTCAGTGGCCATTAAAATTGGAAAAGTTAAATTAAGTGATACAGGATTTTCTAAGTATTGCAGCGAGGAAGATGCAATTGTCATTTTAAAGAAGGAGGGTTGCGCTTTAAATGCTGATTTTATAAATATCACAAAAGAAAGCAGACCTGATAGCGTGAGCAATTGCTATCGCTGCAGTGCAGAGTTCTATAAATTTAAAAAATGATTTCTTTAATAACTATTAGCAATCACACCAGATTCAATTACTGGCAAAGACAAACAGAAGGTTCAACATGCGGAGTTAAACTAATTTGGCCGCAATTGACCCAATTTTGCCCGCAAACCGGAATATATCCGATTCAAAAAATTAAATTAGATAATTGAGTATAATTAAATGGGTTCAGGTTTGTGTCTGAAAAAGGTCAAAAAAATGAATTTCTTTATCCACCAAAATAATTCAATTATGGAAAATAATCAAAAATCAAAATCCAGACGCGAATTTTTCAGCGATGCTGCCGCTCTTGGATTAATGGGCGCTGTTGGCGCTGGATTTGTTCTCAACTCCTGCTCCAAAGAAAAACCAAAAGCCCCCGCCCCAGTCTTTCATGACATAGCGCCAGATGGACCTTTACTGAAAGCCGGATTGATCGGCTGCGGCGGTCGGGGAACAGGCGCAGCACTTAATTTTCTAAATGCTGGCCCAAACCTGCAGATCACTGCACTGGGTGATCTATTTCAGAGCCAGATTGATCGTTGCAAGGCAAATTTGAAAGAAAAGAAAGGGGTTGAGATCGACGATAAAAATTGTTTCGTGGGTTTTGATGCTTTTCAGAAGATTATAGATTCGGATGTGGATATAGTACTCCTGGTGACGCCGCAGCATTTTAGGCCACAACATTTCGATGCAGCTGTGAGGGCAAAGAAACACATTTTTATGGAAAAACCTGGAGGTGTTGATCCGTTGGGAGTCAGGAAGCTTATGGCTTCCGCCAGAATGGCTGAAGAAGCAGGGCTTGTTGTGGTTACCGGAACCAACTTCAGCCACCAGCGCGATTATCTTAGCACCCATCATCTGGTGGAAAACGGTGCCATTGGTGATCTTATATCGGCCAATGCATGGGATATCCGGGGAGGAATATGGCACACCAACCGGCAACCCGGATGGAGCGATATGGAGACCATGCTTTGGGACTGGATGAACTGGAACTGGCTCTCGGGTGGCGATAATGTGGATATTGCCGTTCACCAGATCGAAATGGTCAACCGTTATTTTGGTAAGCACCCTGTGAAAGCGCTTGGTTTTGGTGGCAGGGCCCGCAGGCTCACCGGAAACGTGTATGATTTCTACAGTGTGGAATATGAATTCGATGACGGCAGGATATTTAACTGTAAAACCCGCTGCATTGATGGCTGCGACAACAAGCACGGGTTTAAGGTTTTCGGGACCAAAGGTTATACCAACTGCCAGAATAAGATTTGGGATAACAACAACAACCTGATATGGGAATACAAATATCCGCTCGATAAGGATGGAAAACCTACAAGCAGTGTAGCAATATCGTCTTACGATGAGGAACATATCAATTTTGTAACAGCTATACGTACCAACAAACCCCTAAATCAGGCTCAGAAACTTGCAAATGCAACCATGTGTGGCATAATGGGGCGCGAATCTGCCATCACGGGGAAGGTGGTAACCTGGGACTATATGATGGCATCGGAGCTAAGACTTGGCCCAACTGAGTATGCATTTGGCCCGGTTTCAGGATTCGATCCATTACCGCCTCTACCCGGTGTTGCACAGGCTATTAATAAAGTACGGTGAATACGGCACTGTTTGATCTTTTTTACTTTGGTTTACTTAACTGACTATTTTGCCTTTATTAAATAAACACATTCATGGGCAGTGTCTCAAACCGTTATAGGTAGAGTTCTGTCAACAGCGGTTTCTTTCAGATGGATTGAGATTTTTTCTGTAATTACTCTCAGGCAATGTATCGGCCAGCTTTAAAAAAGAAATGAATTCCTTGTCTTTTACAGCCAATCCAATGATCCTTTCTTTTAGGAAGGGTTCCCACTTTTTCTCATTATCTTAGTTCAGATAGGGTTTACTATTACTCAAAGATTAAAAGGCAAAAAAGTCGCTTACCGTCTGGCAACATCAAGGGATTTATTCTCCGGGACATACTGCCCCTGGATGACCTGTATAAAATTAAGTTCTTTCTTTACACTGCTTTATATTCCGGAGATGCTGAGCCATTGTAATCGATGAAAAGAAATGGACAGATTTCATATTTAGTGGCAAAAATATTCTTTATAAGTAAAGGCCTTTTCAATTGGATAATCTGATTTGAAATTCCGGTGATCAATCATCTAAAATATGTTGAAAAACAAGTAAATGTAATTGGGATTTTACGTTTTAAACGGTTTATTATTAATAACTTTACTAAGTTATAAGTCTTTTGGATAGTTTGAATTCCACAGTCAATCAAAATAATTTAACAATAGATATTTATGATAGGGGCAATCATTGCAAGGCAAGCCGTTAAATCAGGATTTGACGCATTAAACGAACGTAACATTGACAAATTTATGAGGGCGTGGGCAGACAATTGTATCTGGATATATCCCGGAGAAGTTTCTGCTGGTGGACGATTTGTCGGGAAAGATGAGGTTCGGAAATGGTTTGAGAACTTTCAGAACCAATTTCCGCAAAGGAAATTTACTTTACATCATTTAGGTGTTGGAAATATCTTTGCTTTGGGAGGGAGCAATGTAATCTCTGCCCAATGGGACTTGGTGCTGGTCAATAAGCACGGAATGAGTTTTTCTAATAGCGGGGTTACATTACTGACAATTAAAGGAGCTAAGGTGGTTCAGGGGCAAGATTTTATGACAATAACTGGTGGCGATGAATATAAGAAAGTATGGGGGGATGTATAAAAAATAAATTTTTACTAACATTCGATTAAATCCTATAATGCTCTGAAAAAAGAGTTAGGTGAGAAATGGTTGATTTTAAAAAAGCCCATAATCGAGTAAACCGCCTACCTGTGTAAAAACCCCAGGAATAGCCTCACTCACCATTATAATTCAGGTCTCCTCATTTACAGCGGTTTCTGTTTGGAATCGGATGTGTCAATTTCCCCTAAGAAATGATTTACCGGTTTTTTTACAACCAACCCCGTATCCGTGATTATTCGGGAGTATATTGAACCACCATTCCAGCGTAAATTGAACCAAATGTTAAAATGATGGATCTGCAAGACGAAGATAGATTAAATTTTAATATTTCTCTTTCTCAGGGATTCACTTTTAAATCGAATCGGTGTGCATTACCTGACAATCTGTCCATAATTGCATCTGCGATTGTTGATTCTCCAATATAATCATACCAATTTCCGACTGGCAACTGAGAAGTAATAACCATTGATTTTTTACCGTATCGGTCTTCCAGCATTTGCAGCAAAGCCAGACGGGTCACCCCATCCAAGGTGTATTTAATTTACCCAAACAACTCCACCTGAAGAATTTAAAATATTAAGTTTACCCCCATCAGTCAAAACTAACCTATAATCTGCTGCCAAAGGATAATTTTTAACTTGATAAGAACCCCATTTAAACCTGTTGTTCATGTCATATATGGCCAAATTACCATCTGTTTGCATAGTTGAGTAATAACCTGCACCTAAAGAATATTGAGCTGTTTGATAAGCACCCCAAACAAAAGCCCCCAATGTTCCATTATTACTTTTATAAACACAAAGATTACCGTCGCTCTGCATAAATAACACATAAGCTTTGTTTGTAGAAAATAATTTTTCACCTGATTTTAATTTTTCTCCAGCATACAAATAGTTTTTTGAGAATGTAGGCAAGGTTACTCGTCCTTTCGTATCATCTTGTGATTTCGCTGTTGAAATCCCTAAAATCAACACCATAAAAAATGGTAATAGAAATTTAACTTTTTTCATAAAAAATAAAATTTAAATGAAATCCTACTCAATTACGCCATTTCGGTTTCCGCGGAGACATTTTAAAGCTGTCGTCTCTTTCAGTAGCTGCTAACGGACGGCGGTTTAAAGAGCCATCGGAGTTTACAGACAAATGTATCAAAAAGAAATGAACATTCCAATCGTGTGTCACTATCACAGCGATTCAACGCAAACATTTTTTTGATGTTGGTGTCGATTGCCTATCGGCACTGTATAAAGCAGTAGCTTTTGGTGACAATTTGTTGCCAAAATTTAGACCGAACTCGGAATTTCTGCAGTTTACATAAATTAAGATGGCTTAGCTTCAGTAAAAAAATATAGGAACCGGAAAATTGCTCACGCAAACACTCAAATCATAAAAAACGTAACTACTCAGGTCTTTTATTTAATTTTCATGCAAAAAATTGCGTCCAATAAGCACTGTTAATTTTTTCCTCAACCCGCTCTCCTTAGGTTGGATAGGATATATCCTGATTTATACGATTATATTCGGATTTATCCGGATAAATTCGGAAAATAAGTGTAATAATTTAAAAAAGATGGGAATAAGCAAAATCAAATGTAAATACCGGGTTAAAACTGCACAGCTTTTCTTACATAACGGATATTATTCTTCCAGCTCCTAAAATCACAATACATCCTATTCTTTACAGGAGTGTTCTCACTTTTTTACCTTATCTCTGTTCGGTAGGGGATTAGTATTCCTTTTAGATTACAATGCAAAAAAGTTGAATACCTCATGGTAAAGAAAGGGTGTTTCGGTTTGCTGGAGAGCACGGTTCTTTTTTGTCTCCTTGGAGGAGAAATAAATATGTTGTTTAATATGTAATAAATTTTGATTTTTTCTCTTAATTGATATTTTTATTCGTATCTTATGCAAATCATAAGCTTATACATGATATTTTTTAGCTGGACAGTTTTATTGACAATTTTATAAGCTGAATGTTATGAACCATGATGAAATGGATGAAATTTATAGAAATATGCCTATAGAGAAGATTCCCTGGAATATTGAGGCTCCACCAGACGTTTTAGTAGAGTTGATTGAAAGTGGAAAAGTGAATTCATGCAAAACAATTGATTTGGGCTGTGGTGCTGGCAATTATGCTCTTTATCTTGCCAGTATAGGATTTGAGGTTACAGGAATCGACATTTCACAAACGGCTATAAAAATTGCCAAAGAAAATGCAAAGAAAAAAGGAATTAAGAGTTGTTTTCTTGTCGCCGATCTACTTGATGATTTGAATGAAGTTAAGGAAACTTTTGACTTTGCATATGACTGGGAGGTATTACATCATATATTTCCTGAGAACAGGAAGAAATATATTCAAAATGTGTTTAGATTACTCAATCCTGGGGCGAAGTATCTATCTGTTTGTTTCAGTGAGAAGGATCCACAATTTGGTGGCTCAGGAAAATTCAGAAAAACACCACTGGGAACTGTTTTATATTTTTCCTCCGAGGATGAATTGAAAGTACTCTTCGAATCATATTTCGAAATAAATGAATTAAAAACAATAGAAATTAGTGGCAAATTCGGACCTCATATTGCAAACTATGTTTTTATGGAAAAGAGATGAGTAAATTTTTAAAGACAGCATATAATAAGTAAGGCTTCGTGTGGTCGAGGGATGCGACCTAACATGAAGCCTTGTTGCACGAAACCCCGCACTGACAAGCCTCGTTCCCCAATCCCGTAATCCTTTTTTTTAGGGAGGGTTCTCACTTTTTCCCATTTTCTCATGTCAGATGGGGGTTACTATTACTTTCTGATGATAATGCAAAAATGTTGATTACCGTCTTGTAAAGACAAGGTGTTTCGGTATGGATGGATTCTGGATACTCCGGAGATGCTGTGCTTTTGTAATCGGAAAATATAAATGCATAGAATCTGATGACAACCATTTCCACCCCACAGCATTTCAATTTAAAATTCCAGAAATTAATTACTTTCCATCACTTATTTAACATACCTTTGGGGAAACGTTAAATAAAACTCTACACGTTATGGGCAAATTTACGAAAAGACATGTAACGAGACAAACACTGAACCACTGAAATACATTTGGTAAATACTTGTATAACAATAAAATACACTAAAAAATGCAAGTCTTTTATCATTTAGAAAATAACCTGTACATTTACTTGCGTTACGGCCTGGTAACTTGCGTGCCTGCTTTACAGGTTACTTGTCAATGAGCTTTATCAATGTGATAAATTGGGATCAAATCAATTAATATTGAGAAAATGGAAGTAACCGAATTTATAATATTGGGTATCGAGGATGCTGATAAAGTAAGAATAGCAACCCTCACATCTTTCGCACCATTGGATCTTAAATGGAAAACAGAAACCTCTATTATTGTTTATGATAAGCATACTAAACTGGCTGTAATTGAAAAACTGGAACAGGCAAAAGTTGAATATAAAATCTTTGACCATCCCCGGTACCAATTTGGAAAGAATATGAAGCTTTTTTACGTGATTGGTACTTTGTTTATCACATTTTCCTTTTGGTTTGGATTTTTTATGTATAATCCAGACACCACACCTTCTGATTTTTTTTCAGGCATTAATACATTTTATGAATTGATTAGTATAGCCTTATTAACAACCGTTTTGGTTATTTTGTGTAACATAGTGACAGCAATAATTTCACAGGGAATTTATTATATACTCTATGCTTTTAATTGGGGATTATTTAGCGTGATATGGGAAAATCTTGCGCTGTTAAATTTAAATTTAGAAAATAACAAAAAAAGATTGATTCATTATATATGCCTTTCTCAAATCATCCTGATTAGTACTATTAATTTGACTGTTTCGATAATAACAAAATCCGGGGGGTTACTCTCTATATTTTATCCATTTAATATTCCCGGACCATGATAGCGCCAACGAAATGATGCAAAAAGAGGCTATTAATTTTACAATGGGAAACTTAGAAGTACTGCATATAAATGTCGTTTAGAAGGTCGCTTGTATGAATCAAGATCTAAATTTTGAATCACTGGAGAGAAGTATCCTGATCATCTTTGATCTTGACGAAACTCTCATCTTTTCAACCAAAGAATTGCAGGATCGTTTTGAAGATTTCAAAATTGGGGATTTCTATGTATTTAAACGACCTTTTCTTGACTCTGTTTTAGTAAATCTTTCACTGTATTTTTCCCTTGCAATCTGGTCATCCGGAACTGAAGATTATGTCAAGGATATTACTGAAAAGTTAATATCAACCGGCGTAAAATTTGAATTTGTCTGGTCAAGGGTTAATTGTACTCTTCATTTTGATATAGATTATAATGACTATTTTTACATAAAAAAGATTGATAAAGTCAGGAAGTTTGGTTTCTCAAGGGAAAAGATCTTAATAGTTGAAGACCTGTACAAAAATGTTCATATGAATTATGGGAATGCCATAATCGTCAGCCCTTTCAGGGGTAGCGATGATAATGAATTATTATCGCTTTGCAATTATCTGCTGACTTTTAAGAATATTCAGAATGTCTTGAACATAGATAAACGCAACTGGCTAACTAAAATGATTAGTCCCGACAATTTAAAATAATCAGATAGTGAAATTCAATCATGGATTGTATTTTATTTGAAATCGTCGTAAGGGAAGTTCCTCCCTATAAAGTATAGGAAAGCAATTCTCCCGCAATAAGTTGACAGAAAACACATTCCATATATGCTGGTTATTTGTTGATTAAAATTCAAATATTCACCATTATATTTATACTTTTGGGCTCTTTGTTCGATCCGTCCTCCCTGACTTTAGCAAACTCTTTATCTTAACAGATGGATGGGATTAATCATTGCTTACTCGGAGGAAACGAGGCGGAAGCCAATAAAGCAGTCGCGGATCCATGTGAAGGCACCACCACGAAAAGCAGACCGACACTTCCACGCATCGTCAAACCAGCTGCCACCTCGGTATATCTTGTACGTTCCATTTGCTCTGCCTTTTGGATCAGTTTGTACCTTTTTTTTATATTTACCATACCAATCGGAACACCATTCCCATACGTTGCCGTGCATATCATAAAGTCCCCATTCATTAGGAGCAAAACTGCCGACAGGCATTGTTTTTCTCCTAAATTCGCCTTCTGGCTGATCCTCATAACGATGACTGCCATTATAATTTGCCTGAGAAGTAGAGATTTTGTTGCCGGTATTGAATGTATGGGTTGTTCCTGCACGGCAGGCATATTCCCATTCCGCTTCGGTGGGCAAAAGGCAGCCCATCCAATCGGCAAAAGCTTTAGCATCGCTCCAACTGACATGAATAACAGGATGATCGTATTCGGTCTCCGGTCGCAGATTTCCTTTTTCATCACATTCCCAATTCACTCCTGCTTTGGACTCAAATGTTGTATCCGCCCAAATGCCGCTTCCAGGAACTTCTCCCGTCCCTTTGTCGGCATCTGTAATGTATCCGGTGGCATCGACAAATGTTTTGAACTGGCTTACGGTTACCTCGTACTTGCTCATTTTAAAGGCACTTAACGTTATCTGATGCTGAGTTTCATTATCCCATAAGCTCTTGTCTACTTCGCTTACCGGGCTTCCCATTGTGAAAGTACCTGCTGGGATGATTGCCCATTCGATGGCGGGTTTTTGAGCAGACACTGTGGTTGCCATAAAGAAGGAGACTATAATTGAAATCAGGCTTCCCAATTTTTCAGTTTTTATTTTCATGATAGTGATATTTTCATAAAGAATTTGTGAATAAAAAGAACAGTAGTTAATGCGGGTGCGTTATATGTTACGGCGTTAAGCATTCCCATCACAATTTTTAAATTCATTTTCCTTGATATTTCAATTCAATTCTTCCAGGATTACAATTATATGTATCACTACTCCATTTGCCTGATAGAAAGATTGTTCCGTTATTAGAAATAACATCCAGTTCTGCATGCTTAATACACCAATAAGGATAATTGCTTAGACGCTGTTCAAGTACTTTTTCCTCTGTCAGTGCCAAAATCGAATTTATTAAGACTGCGGATAAACGAAAAATACCATAATCACTGCCAATTATGATTTTAGATGTTCCTGAATATTCAATATTGGTAGTTCTTGCTAATTCAATTGAATAATCATACGCAGCCTCATTTGATGGATTGATATAGTCTTTCTGATAGAGTTTACCTGAATATCTCCCGGAAAGATTTAATTCTTCTGATGAATTTTTTAACGCTGCCCGACTCTGTTTTTCAGAACTAGGGATGGAATGTTCAGATTCATTTAGCGATGAATTATTAGAAGTTAATTGATCTTTCTTCTCAGATTTATTTGAATCTGTTGCAATATGAATTGGCCTAACATCTCTCCCTGATTCCTTAAAAGGTTCAATGTTTCTTATTTTCTGCAAAGGGATATTGCCGGGATTTTTTGAGTCTTTGAGAACATGCACCGTTATGGAATTTTTAACGTAACCATCCCTTGTGGCAGATACGGTATAATTGGTATCGGGTTTCAGCAAATCGATGTTGTAATTACCGTTTTTATCCGTGTAAATTGAAACAGAGTGAGGTAAAGTGGTTATCTGGACATTCTGAATTGCAGAGTCCGTTTTCGAATCGGTAACGATACCGGAGATGCTGCCGGATTTATTGTTGGTGCAGGCATTAAACAATAGAAAATACAGGACTATTGACGAGATAGATAGATATGCTTTCATGGTTTCATAGTTTATTAAAACTGTTGGTAAATTAAGGTATTAAATATGTTTAATAAAAAAATAGCGGATAAGTAAAAGGATGACGCCGAAAAAGATCAGTTTCGCAAGAAGTGTGGAATTCTGCCATTTATTGCGAATAAAAAAAATGGTATTTGCTATAAAACCTGACATATAGTCCTTGACAACCGGATTATTTACAAATTCTTTTACCGTTGAAATAAAATTATCTTTTCGCAGGCTCAGGTAAAAAATGAATAGCCAAATCAGAACCCAGGGTATCATTCTGTATTCAAAAAATCCCGGAAGAATGAAAGCGATAAGCACTTCATAAGGAGTTCTTAAAACAAGAACAGCCAGAAGAATAAAAAAGATTCTTGAAAGCCTCTCAAATAACTGAACAAACTGCACTCCAGCACTACCTAAATCATCGGATCTGTCTTTCCTCGTCAATCCATATTTTCCAAACAGAAAGACTATATAAACAAATATCAGCCTACTAACGTTAATCCATTTTAAATATTCAGGGATCTTCTCTTCGGGAAATCCAAGATAATCAATCTTGAAAATTTTAATCAGAATTATGGTTATAAAAAGCTATAGCGTTAAGTGTAACATTTTTGTTAAATGTATCAGCAATTTTGTCGTTCTTTCAGTGTTTGCAGTTTCCATAACTATTTGATTTTAGATGTGAACTTATTAAATTTTCTAATCGTAGTACTGTTTATAATTTCATTTCAATCTATATTGTAATAAGTGTTTTTAGGATCATCCCCATATTGGTTTGGGCCTGCAATCCCGGGATACAATAGCAGATAAAGAAATCCTACCAGGGGAATCAAAGCAATCAGGCTCAGCCACCCGGAACTTCCAATATCATGGCATCTCTTTATGAGTTGCAATAGCAATATAATAATTAAAGCAAAATGGATGAAGTCCTGAAAGGTATCCTGCCCGGCACTTTTAGAAATAAAAGCCGGGGTATACAGCAATATTCTGATTATAACCAGTATAATTAGAATAATCCCGAAATGTCTTCTTCTCAAACGACCTTTTGCTGAGAAAAAATTAGTGAAAACCGAATTAGTTGCTGCCATATTAAGATCTCCTTCCATCAAATGTGCAATTTGTTATACTGTACAATTATTATTCTTGACGCCAGATTCTGATTGTTTTATCCCTGCCAGCAGAAATCATATATCTCCCATCCTGATCAAAAACTATTTGATTTATTGCCTCGGTATGACCGGACACTGACTGAACCAATGACAGGTTATTCAGATTCCAGATTTTAATGACATTATCCGTTCCGGAGCTGGCAATATGGTTAGTTGCCGGTATTAGCCTGATAACGTCGGGAGAGGGAGATGGATGTGCCTGAACCTTGTGGATCAAAGAGCCCGTATGAATATCAAACACCGATATTTCACCATTGTTGGCCCCGCAAATTATCTGGTTGGAATTATCGAATAATAGTTGGACTATTCCGGTGCGCCAGAGATATTTAGACATAAATCCCCGCTTATTTAACTCAATCGAAGTAAGCAGGCTCCAATTTCTGGTGTCATAAACATTGATTACCCCATCGATGCTGCCACTGGCAAGGAAGGTTCCCTTTCTATTCAGTGCGATACATTTTACTTCATCCCGATGATCAGTCAGGGTTCGAATGACCTCAAGCGTTTCGAAATCGGAAATTTTTATTGTTTTATCGCGGCTGGAGGTGATCAATAGTTTTTCATCAAAGGTTAGCAAAGCCTGTTCAATTGCCCATCCGTGAATGATGTCCCTCACGATGGTTTTATTAAAAAAATCAATCACAATAACTTCGCCGCCCCGGCTATGGCTGAATAGTTTTGTACCGGAAGGGGCAAACTGCATTCCATTGGTAACCGTTACATGGTAAGCATTCGGCCTGGTACAGGGTCACTTGACGTTACTACGCACGGATGCACTGGGTCTCCAGGGGGTATTATAGATATCGGTTTGACAGGATTCTATTCTATCGGTTTCCAGTTTCCGGGGA